>MPMA02284045.1_pt1 | contig 31688 bp, 28 predicted proteins | sample 1617361 | NCBI WGS metagenome assembly MPMA02 (sample SAMN05944807, study PRJNA350692) | marine metagenome | biome: marine; feature: ODZ; material: water; isolation source: 180 m water sample filtered on 0.2 um supor filter | place: Pacific Ocean | collected 2012-04-08 | depth 180m m | reverse complement strand
CAAGGACGTGGATTCTGTGCTGGCGATGATCTAAGCGGGAACCATCCACTCACCGACAAAGACAACCCTTTAATGGCTTCTATTCCACCCGGACACGATTCGCCAATTGGCACCTACAACGGATTAAAACACATATCTCAAGCGCTGAATCTGACCATTCGCAAACTCGATAAGCTTTCCATAGCAGCCATCAACGGCGTCGCGATTCAGACTGGCTTGTCACTGGCACTCTCTTGTGATTTCAAACTGGCGGCCGATAAAGCCCGCCTGGGAAGTGCAACGTTGCGATTTGGCCTCTTACCCGATGAGGGTGGCCAGTACCTGTTGGTTCAGCATATGGGTGTTGCAAGAACCATGGACTTCATCATGCGCAAGCGAATAGTCAGTGCAGACGAAGCCCTCTCGCTAGGACTCATTAATGAGGTGGTACCAGAGAGTGAACTACGTGACCGAACCGAAGCCCTCGCGCTGGAACTGGCCAACGGACCTCAGGTCTCGATGCGACTGATGAAGCAGTCTGTTTATCAGGCTGCGGAACTAAGTTTCGAGCAGTCCTGTGAAGAAATCGCTTCAAAAACCGCTATCTCAGATCATCACCCGGACGCACGCGCCGGCGTCAGTGCTTTTCGAGAGAAAAAAGCAGCGAAGTTCAACGACTGGTTAAGCGACTACGAATAGCGAAGCCTGATATAGGAAAAACTTGAACGTCGCCATTGATATCATTCTGCCCGTCTTCGGGCTGGTCCTGATCGGCTACCTGTCCGGTCGATTTCGCTGGATAGCCGATGCTGGGATAGAAGGCCTTGCTTCGTTCGTTTTTTCTATCGCCATCCCGGTTATGTTGTTTCGCAGCATCGCCATTGTAGACCTGCCGAGTGAGATACCCTGGGGATATGTTCTGGCTTATTACACAGCTTCACTCGGGCTGTTTGGGATCTGTCTGCTCGGTGGTCGCCTGATACAAATGAACGCTATCGAATCAAGCATCTTTGCCATGTCGAGCGTATATTCGAACATCGTACTACTGGGCATTCCGCTCGTACTGGCTAGCCTTGGTGATGCAGCGACGGTGCCTCTTTTCATCATTGTTTCTACTCACGCTGCAATCATGTTTTTTATCACCACCTTCTTTGCTGAATCAGGTAAGGGAAATGTTGAAAAGCTGTATCACCTGCCTATGCAAACACTGAAAGTTTTACTGAAGAATCCGATTTTTGTTGGCATTGTTCTGGGCGTCATGACTAACCTTGCGTCCATAGAATTGCCTGCTGCACTTGACAAAACAGCCGCCTATCTCGGCAAGGCTGCTCTTCCCTGTGCGGTCTTTTCCATCGGTGCAACAATCAGTCGTTATAAAATTTCAGGTGATATCCTGAAAATCGCGATTACGATAGCAGTAAAGAATCTCATACACCCGATTCTGGTCTGGGTCGCCTGTACCCAGATTTTCGGCCTCGAGCCGATGTGGGTTGCAGTCGCGGTTATCCTTGCTTCCTGTCCCAGCGGGATCAACGTATATCTTTTTGCTAACAGATATCAGGTAATCGTGCCTTCAACTGCCACGATCGTTGTGTTATCAACAGTAGTATCAGTGCCGGTAATCAGTTTGGTTTTGGTGCTACTGGTGGTCTAGTGCCGGACTTACCTAAAAAAGCACCTGCTCGAAGCAGTCAGACTACTCGCGACGAACCAGAAGCCGGGGATGAGATAACCAAATAGCATGTTGATATCAGATATGAGTGCCAGATGAATTCCACAGCTTATCACCTTCTTGCTGACGCCATCCTGTTCTTGCACTTGATGTTTGTCGCGTTCGTGATTCTTGGACTATGTCTGATACTCATTGGGAAAATTCAGAGCTGGTCCTGGGTCAGGAATCCCTGGTTTCGGCTGGCTCATTTATGCGCCATCACAGTCGTCGTCCTTCAGGCCTGGCTGGGAATGATCTGTCCTTTGACGATTATAGAAATGGAACTTCGTTCACGCGCCGGTGATACTCCTTATACTGGTTCCTTTATCTCACACTGGCTGGAAACTCTTCTGTACTATCAGGCACCTGCCTGGGTTTTTATCGTTTGCTATACGCTGTTTGGCCTGGCCGTGTTTACTTCCTGGTTCTGGGTGCGGCCAAGGCGATTTCACTAGATCTTTTTTTTGTGAGAGTCAAACAGACTCACCTCATGACTGGCTTTCTAACAACTCAGCAAGGGAGGCGGGAATCAGTTGATGGGACGCCGTTCAGTCATTCTGATGACTCGCGGGAGCTGGCCACACATTTAGAGCCGCCGGCAGGTATACTGCACTTTTACCGACACGAATCATCTTAATGGGCGAATTACCCCCGGCACAGAAGTCACCCACTCTGCCATTTGCTCTGGTACCACTGATTACCTTGATCATCATGCTCAGCAGTTCGATTTATCTGTTCGGTGACTCAACAACTTCGGGGCCGGGTCAGATTGCGCTTATTATCTCAGGTGTCTTGGCGGGTCTGATTGGTGTGCTAAACGGCCATAAGTGGCATGCACTTGAACAGGGCGCCGCTGATTCAATCAAGCGGGCACTACCCGCCATATTTATTCTTTTAATGGTTGGCACACTGATAGGTCTGTGGATGTTGTCGGGTACTATCCCCTACCTGGTCTACTACGGTCTGCAGATACTCATCCCGGAAGTATATTACGTTGCTGCCTTGTTACTCTGCTCAATCGTTTCAATATCTATTGGCAGCTCGTGGACAACCGCGAGTACCGTTGGTGTGGCACTGGTGGGAATTGCGAGCGCATCTGGTTTATCCATGGAAATAACTGCAGGTGCCGTCATTTCCGGCGCCTATTTTGGAGATAAATTATCACCGCTCTCCGACACAACCAATCTGGCAGCAGCGGTAACTGAGACCGAGTTGTTCGAGCATATCCGTTTTTTGCTCTGGACCACAGTTCCGGCAATTGTCATCGCTATCTTTGTATTCACCTACTTCTCACTCTCAGCATCAAGCCAGATTGATCAGTCGCGCATCACTTCGATCTCTCAGGCAATTGAAGCCAGCTACAATCTGACCCCCTTACTGGCTCTGCCTTTGCTGGTTACACTGGGTCTGGCCGTGATAAGGCAACCCGCGTTCATTGCTTTGCTGATAGGCGCGCTCACTGCAGCCCTGGTGGGCATAACTACCCAAACCCATCTGTATTCCGGCAACGGCGGAATCATCGACGCCATAAAGAATTTGTGGCTGGTGGCAGCCAACGGCTTTGTCGCAGAAAGCGGCAATGAGCTGTTAGATAATCTCCTCTCCAGGGGTGGGATGGACAGCATGCTCAACACCGTCTGGCTGACACTTTCAGCCATGTTTTTCGGCGGTATGATGGAAAAATCCGGCGCATTGATGGTGCTTGTCAGGTACCTGATCATTGGAGTCAGCTCTGGTGGCGCCCTGATGCGTCGAGCAGGAACAACAGCCCTTGCAGCAAATCTGATTACTTCGGATCAATACCTTGCAATTGCCTTACCCTCAAGAATGTATGCTGAGAAGTTTACCGAGATGAATCTTGAGTCCAAGAACCTGTCGAGAGTACTAGAGGATTACGGCACGGTTACCTCACCGCTGATTCCATGGAATACCTGTGGTGCATTTATGGCTGTTACGCTGGGTGTCGCCACTTCAGATTACTTTCTGTTCTGCATATTCAACATCGCGAGTCCATTGGTTTCATATGCATATGCGATGGCGAATTTTAAAGTAGAACCTCTGGTGGAAATGGCAGCAACCTAGCCATAACCCGGCAGTGTACAAAGGTAACCAGCCTCGAGCGGTATTCTGATGACAAAGGCAAAGCTAACCCAGGGATCAGTCAGTACCGGACTCTTTAATCTGACCCTGCCGATGATTCTGGGGATAACATCGAGTCTGATCACTGCAGTTTTTGAAACTTACCTGCTGGGACTCGTTGGCACCGATGAGCTGGCTGCCTACAGCTTTACCTTTCCCGTTGTCGGTGCTCTCTCATCTTTGTCTCTTGGTATCTCGATAGGCTTGTCCTCAGTCCTGGCCAGAGCTGTCGGTGGTGGAAATGCGACGCAGGTCACTCGTCTGGCCACGGACGGTATTGCACTTAATTTTTCGGTCATGCTCCTCGTGACACTGATCGGCTTACTGACGATCGGACCATTATTCAGATTGATGGGAGCTGACGAAACTACACTCCGGTTGATCGTGAGTTACATGCACGTCTGGTACCTCGGTCTGATCTTTTTCTCGCTGCCTTCAATGGGGGCTAATGCACTACGTGCAACAGGCGATGCACGTATTTCCGGAACCATCATGGTAGCAGGTGCCTTAATGCAGATGATCCTGGACCCCTTTCTAATCCTGGGTTTACTGGGTTTCCCGCGTCTTGGCATTGAAGGCGCTGCATGGGCAATGCTGATATCGCGAGCGCTGCTGTGTATCGCTACTTTTTATGTACTGATTCATCAGAAACGACTGATCGTATTAACACGAACCAAACTGCAAGATGTATTGCATTCCTGGCGACAGATCCTGGCTGTTGGCCTGCCGGCGACCGCGACAAATCTGATCAGTCCAATTTCAACGGCCATTGTCGTCAGCATGCTGGCAGGATATGGCAAAGAAGCTGTCGCCGGATTTGGTATTGCTTCCAGAGTTGAGTCCCTGTCGATTATTCCATTATTTGCCCTGTCCGCCAGTATCGGACCATTCGTTGGACAGAACTGGGGAGCAAACCAATTCAGGCGAGCGAACCACGCCATGAAACTGTCCTTTGCCTGGGCGATGCTCTGGGGAGTTTTAGTCGCGCTCCTCTTTCTGCTGCTTCACGAATCAATTGGACATTACTTTGATGATAATGAAGATGTTATTGAGTACACCAGCCAGTATCTTCTGATTGTACCTATCAGCTACGGCGCCTGGGGCGTACTGATGATGTCCAGTGCTATATTCAACTCTCTGGGAAAGCCACTGTCTTCAACCTTGATGTCAGTGGTACGAATGTTCGTAATCTACGTGCCGTTGGCATACCTCGGTCAGCAGTTATTTGGCGTGACAGGAATCTTTGTCGCAGCCTGTATTTCAAACACGGTGATGGGAATAGCCGGATTTATCTGGAATCGATACACCTATCTGCCAATAATCTCAAAGCAGATTAGTCCTCCATCTGCTTGAAGTTGAGACCGGGTCAGATTCTTTTCTCGCCATTGTCGATCATTTCCCGCCGACGGCGTCTATTTTCTTCACCCATCATTTTCAGCTTTTCACGGTTGGAATCATCAACCCTCATGTAATTATCTCGCCAGGCTTCACCATTGTGCCATTTGAGATGTGACTTTTTCACCGTTGGCTCTGATTCATCCCGCACCATCATCAGCGCACGTGTAACGCAATCAAGGTGCTGGTCGGACTCATAGGGGTGACCCAGTGGATTGCCGAGTGGGATATCATTGTGAAGATATCTGGGTACACCACAATGGGTTACGATATCTATCGCAGAACCGATGACTACAGTGGCAATGCCATTTTCTTCCAGGGCCCGGGCCGTCAAACTGACAGTCTGATGACAGACAGGTCACAAGGGCACCAGAATCGCGATATCTACCTCATCCTCGTGGCAGGCAGTCACAATTTGAGGTGCGTCTTTGGTTAGCGTGTTGTTCTGGCTGTACTCGGTCGGCACGAAATGGAATCTTTCTGCCAGGTGTCCAATCAACTTATTCTTCACCAATTCCTCAAGTGATTGAAGCGGAATGAAGGAACCTGTGTCTCTGGTATGAGTTGCTTCCTTATCCCATGAGAGTTCATCGGTTCTAAACACCTCGGGAATATCCGACATCGGAATTGACTGCGCCGATCTTGAAAGCTTGGGTATCGAACCATCCGGCACGGCAGTGGTTACAAACGTGACCGAACACTCACCTAACGGTTTTGACAGGACATGAAAAGGAATCCGATCATTACTCGCCCATTGATACGATTTAGAGAATCCCTGTGCGTTATAAAATGCACGGGTGCGCTGCATATATTCTACTGGTACAGAATCACTCATTTTTCCAACACCACTCCATCAAGTTCCTGCAAATATTCTTCATGCTTGTCCAGTCTGACAAAGGACAGGACAAAGGCACCAGATAATACGATGAAGCCCATAATGATGAATTCCTGACCGAATGCCAAGTTTGGCTGAATCTCACCATAGATCGATGCCCCAATTGACCTCGCCAGATTCGACCAGGCCATATAGATAGCAAATTGCGTGGCAGAAACCTTGTTCCAGCAGATGGTCATATGCAGTGCAATAAAGCTGATAAAAATAGCCTGCCCGAAAAAGGATTCACAACACAGCACCACTAACGGGAAGTATGCCATCGACCAAAATGGCACCGCCAATCCGGTGAGTAAAAACGTGATACCGAGCCCGATCAAAGCGAGGAAGAAGATGTGTTTTGCGCCAATTCTGTCGATGACGGGGCCAAGCAGAAGACCTAACAGCGCCGCGATAGCACCAAATGTTGATGTCCAGTAAGAATAGTCCGTACTCTCGTAGCCAAGTTCCTGAACGGCAATAACCGGCGCGCTTACCAGCCAGAATCCAGCAGCGACCCGCCAGCTGAAGGTAACGATGATTAGCAATATGCTGACTTTAAGGAACAGTACCCGATTCAGGTTTCGAGCAATGCTGCCCCAGTTGTCTGCCTGAAGCTCGATTGATCGTTCGGACGCCTGCCCGTCTGTCCAGGGCAGTATCTTCTCGCCCCTTCTCTCCCTGACGATGACCCCCCACAAGAAGATTATTCCCAGACCAGCGGTCAACATCACTGCTGCACCAGGAACGCCGAAAGTGATCAGCATGGTGGCACATAAAGCACCTGAAACAGAGTATCCGGCAACCTGTCCAAAGGCCATAAACGAATTGGCGCGACCACGTTCATCAGCAGGCAGTACATCAATCGCCATCCCATCGACCGCAACGTCCTGAACCGAGGCAAAACAATTGACCAGAAAAGCAACCCAGGTCAACAACAAGACATTCTGCACCGGGTCAGGGACCAGCGACATGGAAGCCACACTTAACAAGAGGCCGAATTGTGCTGCAACAACCCAGGGGCGCCTCCTTCCCATGCCCAGAAATGAAAACCGGTCCATCACAGGGCCAGCGAGCAGCTTGAATCCCCAGGGCAGGCTGGAAATAGCAACGAACGTTGCTATTTCACCCGCGGCGATACCTTCCTGCGCCAGCCAGGCTGGTAACGCAATTGAAATCAGGCCGATGGGCAGACCCTGGGCGATATAGAAGACAGCAAAAGAGGCGAATCGCAAATAGCGATTCTCAGTCAGAAACAAGTTCATTCCGACACTTATTTTTATTAGTATCACGGTAGGTTATCAGAAAATGAGTATGCATCTGCCATGATTGATCAGAAATTTGTTGCCAGTGACCCTATGGAAATCGGGATCATCCCCGAGAAACTGGATGAGCTATTGCGGCGTGTTCGAAAAGAAGTTGACGATGGTCTATTACCTTCAGTACAAATAGCGATTGCCAGGAAAGGGAAACTCGCGGCATTCGAAACCTACGGTAATGCCCCGGATGATGCACTCTACTGTATTTTTTCGGCAACAAAGGCGATTACATCTGCCGCTGCATGGCTTCTCATCCAGGAGAAACAACTGGATGTATCCCAGAAGGTCACGAACATCATTCCTGAATTTGGGGAGAATGGCAAAGCCGACATCATCATCGAACAGCTCTTCACACATACCGCTGGTTTCCCCCATGCGCCTTTCAGACCAGTGCTCTGGCATGACAAGGTTGCCCGTGTTCAACGATTTGCGGACTGGAGACTGAATTGGGAACCGGGAAGTCGATTCGAGTACCACCCCACATCCTCCATGTGGATTATCGCCGAGATCATCGAAAGGGTATCCGGTCAAAGCTATGCGTCGTTTATCCGCCAACGCATCGCCCAACCCCTGGGATTAGACGATATGTGGGTTGGTATACCTGAGGAGCACCATCATCGGATTGCGCCCGTTGTGCACGTCGGCGATGCCATGACAGCTGAGGATTACGAACAACTTGGCTTACCTGTACCTCCGGTGACAGAAGTCACCGAAGATGCACTGACCTCGTTCAACAGTACTGAAGTAAGGCAGGTTCCTGTGCCTGGCGGCGGCGGGTTTATGTCCGCTGCTGATATTGCCCTGTTCTACCAGGCACTCATCAATGACGGAAAATCTCTTGACGGAGAACAGGTCTGGCAACCAGAGACACTTGCATTTACCCGGCGGGTCCGAACAGGGGATTTGCGTAATCTGCTTGATGGCAATCAGGTTAATCGTGCGCTTGGGGTTATTGTTGCCGGGGACGACAAGCGAAACCTCAGGGGCTTTGGTCACACCAACTCAGAATCAGCATTCGGTCATGGCGGCGCCGGTGGTCAGATCGCATGGGCAGACCCGGCAACTGGTATCAGTATTGGCTACTGCACCAACGGTCATGATCGAAATCCCATCCGACAGGGAAGACGTGGCGTTTCAATATCAAATCGTGCCGCGACCTGCGGCTAGTTCCCATCCACTGCTAACGCCCAATTCAAACCCTCTCTTTGACAATCAGCCTGTTTCGTCCGACTGGTGCTAACGGGATATAGTCACGTGGGGAAATAACGGCGGAGGGTGAATTCAGTTATATACAAGAGCTGTTAATTTCTAGCTTTTAATCAACCCAACCAGCCTGCTTAAAGGCTTCTGCCGAGTTCCAGATCTTAGTTAAATGGCTGATTCTTCCACCGGAAAGCTCCATCACATAAACATAATCTGTTCTTACACTTTTCCCCGTTGGCGGGACTGGTCCACCTTCATGAGTATGAGTGCCCGTAAACACCGCGTAGACGCTGACATGGCTCACGTCTTCATTTGTCGAAATTGATTTGGTTTCGTAACCAGCATTGGGCATATACTCATAGAGGCCTTGCATCCAGTCTGTATAAGCTTCAAGTGTATCCACGCCTTCTAAGGCCTCTGCCTGACAAGAAAATGTGGCGTCAGGAGCACAATATTCTTGGCAACCTGCCCAACCTTTTCCCTCCTCACATTCTTTGAAAAAATCTAAAGCTATTTCTTTATTCGTCATCTTATTTTTCTCCTTTTAATACCAGGTAATAGAAACCGATTGTATGTCGTCAACCCATAGGGAACCACTAGCACTGTAGCTATCAAATCTTACCTGCAGATGTCTCCGAACAGGGCGTTAATGGTTCCTATACACTCATCTCTAGCTCTGGCCACAGCCCTAGATCCAGCTATTTCTATCTTCGCTCCTCGTCTCTCCTTCAAATTTGAAAATCAGGCGGAATCCTAAAACCGCCTCGGATATCTCTGATTATTTTTGAAACGGCTATACATGTTTTGTCTTCCAGGAATGGTCCAGTCACTTGAATTCCAACAGGCAGACCAGATTCTGTGAGCCCGATAGGAGTGCTCGTGCTAGGAAGATTTGCCATTACCGCAGGTCCGGCCCATAGAGTTAAATTCCAGTAATCTTTTTCTTTTCCATTAATCATTATCGTTCTGTCTTGGAAAGGTCTGTGATCGTGTTTCACGGCCGGAAGAACACTAACAGGACATAAGATTACATCGTAACTCTCAAAAAATGCTCGCCATTTTTGTCTCATACTTTGCCTTTTAGCATTTACGACCACCCAATCTCTGGCCAATAAGCTAGCTCCTCTGGCTCTCGTGGCTGACGAAGACATATCATCATCTGCTATCGTCTTGGCTATCTCATCAAAATAATCCAGTGTGGCTTTGGGGGCTCCGGCCATCATGAGAGGGTTGATTAACTTACTGTAAACATCATCAGACTCTCTAAAAGAGAAAGGCGGTGTTGCATTTTCTACCTTAGCGCCTGCTGACTTCAGGTCTTCTACAGTCGCCGATATTAAAGATAAACTCTCAGAATCAACTTCTGCATATTCTTCTTCGGGCCAAACCGCTATTCTCAAATCTTCAACTTTCTCCGTTCTGGCTTTGGGAAGTTTTAGACTCCAAGCAATACTGTCTTGCCCTTGGGGGACAGCTAATACATCCATAGCAATCTCCAGGTCTTCAGGTGACCTTGCCAGAGGTCCGGCAACTGATAGACCGTTGCCTACAGATACGTGACCAGGCGGGGGCGGCAAATGTCCAACTTCCGATACAATGTTGTAACTCGGTTTGTGTCCATACAGCCCGCAAAAGTGAGCGGGGGTTCTGATCGAACCACCTATATCCGAACCAAGTTCTAATGGGGTCATTCCAGAAGCTAAAGAGGCTGCTGATCCTCCTGAAGAGCCCCCAGGAGTTCTTTCCAGGTCCCATGGATTATTGGTAGTTCCATAAATGTCGTTGTAACTCTGTATATCCCCTGAATTGAGAGGGACATTTGTTTTACCAAAAATGATGGCACCTGCATCAACTAAATGTTGTACAGCTTCAGCATTCTTCTCCGGGATATAATCTTTCCAGAGAGGATTCCCTCCAGTTGAGACTACTCCTTCTACAGAATAAGCATCCTTGATGGTCATTGGCAGACCATGAAGAGGACCCAAGTCTTTGCTTTTTGATAATGATTTATCTGCTTGTCTTGCTTTTTCCATCGCTCTTTCTGCATCCAAGACAACTACTGCATTAAGGTCAGAGTTTACTTGCTCAACCCTTTTTAGTAGCGTTTCTAAGAGCTCCACAGATGACAACTCTTTTGTCTTTATTAGATCTATTAACTCATGTGCATTCTTAAATATCATTTTTGGTCTCCTCTTCACTTAGTCTATCACCGACAGACTGTTAATCATTGACTCGCTGTTTCGAGCCCAGCTCGTAGAGCCAAATTAACCCTGGTAAATTAATATCTTAGATGCTTAGAGCGCTGAGCCTCTTTGGACATATTCCCTTCCGGTAAGCATAAGGTAAGTATCGAGAATAATCCGCAAGCCTTAGAAATCAACTCTCTCCCCTGCCCTCAAGTGACCGCCAGACAAGAGCCAATATGGGGTGCTAACCTATCATAAACCAGAGCGTCTGCAATTCGAGTAAGTTTTGGATTTGAACTGTGCGGTGAAACTCACCATCAAACCTTACTTGTGGATTTCCCAGAATAGAGCTTATATGGCTCCTATAATCTGATCTTCACTTTTGAGAAGAAACCATGAATAAGCAGACAAACAGCGCACTGATCATCGACGGCGAAGTCGCACCGGGTTTTGAACCCGTACGCCAATTGTATGAACACAACATGCGTACACTGACGGAAGCCAATACTCAACTCTGCGTATATGTGGATGGGAAAATGGTAGTTGACCTCTGGGGGAGCGCAGTAGGCGACGACGCTTTTTCACCAGATTCGCTGGCGGGCGTGTTCAGCAGCTCAAAGAGTTTCGAATCCATCGCGCTTGCCTGGTTGTTGGACCGGGGGCTGATAGGCTACGACCACAGGATTACCGAGTACTGGCCCGAGTTTGGCGGCGCAGGTAAGGAAAATACCACGGTGGCCGACTTGATGCGTCACGAGGCCGGGCTCGCAGCATTCAATGTAGCAATCGACCCCGCTGACCTGCTTGCGGAGAACATCAAGCAGAACAGCGTGGGTGCCATCATTGAGAACCATCCTCAGAGGTATAGAAAAGGCACAGGGAAAAGGCGTGAATATCACGCCGTTACTCGAGGCTGGATCGCCAACGAGATCTTCCGTCGAGTGGATCCCGAAGGTCGCACCATCGGCGAGTTCATTCGCCAGGAGCTCGCAAATCCTCTAGGCGCGGGTGTCATTCTTGGCGTAAGAGAAGACGAGCTCGGTCGGATTGCCCCGCTCAGCGTACCGAGCCTTTTCGGTAACCTGATGGAGAGTTTGAAGCCCAGGGGCCTTGGCCGGCGTTTGGAGTGGAACTTCTTCGATTTTTGTCGTGTGGTAGGTGAACAATTCTCGACGGCCCTCGATAACAGTGTTGGGATGAATCCACCAATGATCGAAGGTTTGACGTTATCAAACATTGAGTTCTTCGCTGACCCACTCATCACCCGCGGCGAAAGCCCCTCTGTCAATGTCCAGTGCTCGGCCCGAGGCCTGGCAATAGTTTCCGCCATGCTTGCCAACCACGGGCAATGGCAGGGGCAACAAATTTTAAGTGAAAAAGCATGGCAGGCCATGCATGCAGACCCCATCAGGGCCAATATGCCATTCATGTCAACATTCACCCAGGGCGGTATTGCCCAGTTTCACCAGACCACCGCAGAAAGCCCCAGAATGGAGCGAAGGATGCATGAGGGTCGGGAAGGCTTTTACGGTTGGTTTGGCGCCGGTGGCTCCATCTTTCAATGGCACCCGGAATACAACATCGGTTTCGGCTATGTGCCCACATCGCTATTTTTGGTGGATGGAATGAACGAGAGAGGAAAGGCTTATCAGGCTGAAGTAGTCAAGTGTGTGGAAGCAGCGATGAGCTAAGTGCGTCTTGTGAGACCTGTCTTGGCTTACTGGATTAACCTTGAGAATTGGTACGGACGGTCGAGTTTAGCACCACGATAATTTTACTACTGGTCGTGAATAGCAGGTTTCCTATTGACCCCAGTACGCTCTGCGTATAGGGAGAATAAGCGGCATACGCATAGGAAAATTTACCGGCATGTTTTGGATATTGGTGGAGTCCCTGGAGCGAAAAAGGGGGAGTCTTGATAAGTCGTTGTATTGCAATAAAGCGAGACAAATGTGGTCGGCGAGTTCTATTCGATTATCTGCCAGTTACCTTTTTTGTTGCCGCCCGAAAACGGTTACTCTGCTCATCACTACCTCGCAATACCCGGTTGATTTTTGATTCGCTTGATCTTGCATCTTCAGAGAGACTCGCGAGGTCAATAACGCGTTTCGATTCGCGAACTGCACTGGCTGAATTGCCGGCAATGGTCTTAGCCATTTCGAGAGCGGTGGGGATCAGTTCCCCCTCGTCGTAAATTGCATTGATCATGCCTTCTGCTCGTGCCTCATCGACACCAATTTTCCGTGCAGTGAATATCCATTCCTTAGCCTTGGCAGCACCGACAAGTCTGGGCAGAGAAGATGCGCCAACCACAAGACCATATTCGGCACCTGGCCATCTGAAAGTAGATTTCTGGGTGGCAAGTCGGATATCGCATTCGACTGCGAGTCGAGCGCCACCACCGTAGCAGTAGCCATTAATTGCTGCGATAACTGGCAATGGGACTTTCGCGACTTCAGTGCCCGCGTCGAGTCTTTGACCTGGCGGAGGAAGATCACCGGAAGCTTCTTCCACGCCACTCATTTCGAGCATATCACCTCCTGCACAAAAGGCTTTTTCTCCGGCACCGGTAATTACAATAACGTTGATGCCGTTCGATTCAGCCTGCTGTACCGCGCTCCCAAGGGCATGGTTAAGAGCTGCATTTAATGCATTGTGCCGTTCCGGTCGATTCATCGTCAGCAGCAGGACATCGTCGAACCGTTCTTCAAGTACCACGCTCGTATCTATGCTCATAGCAAAATCACAAAGTCTTCAAGCTGCGAGTATATGAAGGATCGCCCTCCTTTTCTACGACCCGCCTCGGATAGCTACTCATCTGACGTCGCGTGGCGTTTAGTCCTGGCGTTTATACTAAATATCTTTCTCATGTTGAAACTCCTCTGCCCCAGTTTAAATTGGCAGAAGTGTCTCTTAGCAAGAGGGGCTAGGTGGTGCCATATGAGCCGAGGTCACACACTGCGGCTTTATACTTAACTATCGGTTAGGATAGAGAATCATCCCGTGCAGTAGTTTCCTATGAATAGCGGCCTGGGTGGTCCCACCCCCAACCATTAATAATGATTCCCGGAAGTAGTCATTCTTATGCTGCTTGCATCAGCTTTTGTCCTGGGATAATTCCTCCGATAGTCACAAGAACCGCACAAACCTGCTGGTTTACTGATTCACCATCCCGCTATTCTGTCTGTCGTTTATGTTTTCGGTATTGATACGGTGACAAGTCAGCCCATTTCACGAAAGCGCGGCGGAAGTTTGTCACCTCTGAATAACCCAGCAAATCTGAAATTTCCTGAACAGACAAGTCAGTCGTCTGCAGATACTCAATGGCGAGTTCTTTTTTGACGTCATCGAGGATACTCTGGTAACTGGTTCCAAGCTCCCTGAGCCTCCTTCTTAATGTCCGTGTCCCCAGAGACAGATGGCCTGCAACGGCATCTAGTTTCGGAAATTCACCCGGTGTGCTGAGGAGCAGATGACAAATCCTGGAAACCAGATCCGCTTCAATATCCATCTGATTCAACAGTTTTCGGCAGGCTTCTTCGCAACTCCTGGCAGTATCAGGATTGGCGGCAGTCAACCGGGCATTAAGGAATTTTGCATCAAATCGATACTCACAAAATGGCTGACCGAATCGAACCTCACATCGAAACCTGTTCTCATAGCGAGCTATGTCAGTCACCGGATCATAGTTCAGGGAAACTTGCCTGGGACTAAAAGTCTGTCCACTGAGCAACCTGATCAAAGGAGTAATCCCCAGAAACAATTCTTCAATCAGGTATTTGGAAACAATACCCCCCGTCAGGAAATGGTCGAGACGAATGACAGCATCATCTCCCTCCTGAAGGAAACTCACATCGTACATTGCTCCTGCAGTCTTATGGTATTTAACGGCTATCTGAACAGCCTGATCCAGGCTGGCACTGCTCATCATCGCATAACCCGGAAGGCCAAAATCAGAGATCGAAACAACTGATTCGGTATCCAGCCAGAAACCCGGATCATTGACCAGGTTCAGGATGTTGCTGATCTGGTTAATTCGTTGCCTGTAGGTGACACGGTAATCCGTGTCGAGCAGATCTGCTTCGGTGATTCCTGTATCGCTGAGTACCTGTGCAGCTGAATATCCTTTCTGCTCCATCGTCTCCACCATGGAGGCTATCGTACGGATTGGGATGGCACGTTTATCCAGACTGTAGTTATGAAACATGGTCAGTCAATTAATAATTCAGTCCGAAGTGTCCTGAATTGATCATTAAGTGTCAATATTTCACCTTTTACTCATTCGAAAAGTGGCTGATGTCCGTATTTCAGGTTGCCTTCGTTTGTGTGGACAGCAGTCGCCTGACGCCATAGCATCCTTGTGAATGAACCTGATTGATAATCGACGTGACAAATTCGATCGGGATTCCAAGGGCGTTACCCACGAGGTTTATGCGTAACCTGTCTTCGTATTGAATCTCACAACAGGCGTGAGTGATTAGAAATGCTGTTTCGATAATCTGCTGCTTGGCCTTAAGATTAAGTCCGCTGGTGAGTGATTTGAGCAATTCAAAAATATCCACTCGACCAGACCCTATTTCGCGCATTTCACGCTCAATCTCACTCTCTTTGAATTCAAATCCCGTAACCTTGACACAAATGTCCTGAAGGAGGTCACCATGCTCCTGCATCCCATATCCCAATTGAATATATACCAGGATCCGCTTTACTACCGCGACCTGGGTTGGCTCCTCAAGCTGATCAACCAAAAATGAATTGTTGCACTGATCGCAACGAAGATAATCAGCAGTTCTCTCAATGGGTAACAATCGCATGCCAAATAAACAGAAGTAATTGGTCTCGATAACGTGACTGAAGGGCTGCCTCTTCCCACAAACACCGCAGAGCTGCTCGCCAGCTGCTCCTGACTGACTGTGAGTCCGTTCACCAAAAAGAAAAATCACCCGCCTACTCCACTCATTTACGATCAACCCTATATGTCAGAGTAGCGATTCGTGAAGAAATTGCCAGTTCTTCAGTTACCCCATGACCAATACGAGACCGCAGTCCGGTGATCTGCACCTGTTGTCCCGTCAGTCCCCTGAGAACTCACTGACAATCTTACAGGTGATAACCCTGAATACTGGCCTCAGCAACCGGTTTGGCTTTTATCCCGGGCAATCTGGGGTACTATACATCGCCTACCCATAAGGAGAGACACCATGAAGTTAATGTTCAGCCTGGCACTGATATTCCTCGCTGGAACCGTTACCGGCACTCTTGTTGCCGATGATGACTTTACCGCAACCGAAGCAAAAATTAAGGCAGCAATGGGGGATGAGCGAAGAACTGAAAAAGAGACCAATCGTGATCGTAACCGTCTGCCCGTTGAAACCCTGAAGTTTTTTCAACTCAGGGACGACATGTCCGTACTGGAACTATTGCCCGGTGGAGGATGGTACACCAAGATCCTCGCACCTGTTCTGGAAGAAAAAGGCAAGTTGTACATCTCCATCGGTGCTGAAAATTTCGCCACATCCATTGAAGGTAAGCCTGGATTCGGCTCAACCGAACTTGTTCCCTTCGATCCCGGCAACTTTATTCGTGCCCCGGGAGAGCGCAGGGTTAACGTACCTGAATTCAGTTTCGGTCTCAGGAAGATCGACCTGGCGGTGACGTTTCGCAACCTTCATAACTTTAATGAAGAGGGCCGGGCCAATATGAACCAGGCCGTATACGAAGCCCTCAAACCGAGGGGATTCTATGGCGTGATTGATCACAACAGACGGCATATGCAAAGTGACCATGATGAAGTCTGGCGTCGAATGGATCCTGTGCAGATGATCAAGGAAATAGAATCGGTTGGATTTGAATTTGTCGACTTCTCAACGTTGCACTATCGACCAGACGATGAACTAAAGTACGAGGTTGGTCGTAAAACCGTTACTGGTAATACTGACCGATTTACCCTGTTGTTTAAAAAACCCTAGCGAGTTCCGATGTTAGATCAGTGTTCACCCGCATGGACACTGATCGGATTTGAAGGTCACTGAAATGCAGACCTTCTCGACTCTCAGCAGACCGTCACGTAATTAAAGCGCTTACGCCAGGTTGATTCCGCGTTTAAGCCAGACATGCGATTTTTCACTTTCCTTAAGACAGGCGCCAGTTGATATATTCCTATCTAATGAATAATCAGGTACAACTGAATATCTTAGATTCACATACTGAATATATAATCGATCTGCACAGCACTGTTAGAAACGACAGGAGATTAACACCCTAACTAGTTGATATTCAATGCTTTAACAGGCTTATCTATATTTCACATTAAGCTATAAATCGAGTGTCATCAGACTCAGAAATCGCCAGTATCAAGATTTTCAAAGCCTAAATGAAATTAAAGACGGTATCTATCTCACCAGTAAACCGTGGCTCGATGCACATCAGGATACCTCTGAAGTCAGGTTCTTAACCAACAGATCCACCTGCTTGGTCCGATTCTCCGTGTACTGAGTCCCCACGGATAGAAACCCCAGGCTGTGATGCAGTTGCTGCGACTCAGGATTCGCTGGTTTCAGGTTAACTTCACAACACAATCTGGGGATCGATCTTGCATTCGCCAGGGCGATCAGCTCCAGGTAGATCTGACTGGCCAATCCCTGCCGTCTTGACGCAGGACTGATCATGATTCGGTCAATATACAGAAACGACTCATAGGCCCGCTCAAACCATCTATAATTAACGCTGTCATAGGGTTTACCCGGTTGCAGTGCAATAACAAAACCGCCCAGATTTTTTTCTTCATCGACCAGCTTACAAAAACAGGTTGCCTGAATCAGGAAATCATCCAGATCGCTTTCGGCAATCGAATTTACATGCGGGATACAGGATTCATTCAATGCAATCAGGTGCGGAAAATCCTCTCTATCTACCTCGGCAAATTTCACAAATGTATCTCTTTATCTCTGAATCTCTTTATCATTTTGATATTCAGCCCGGAACCTGTCAGCCAATATCTGGTTCAGAAATCATGGTATCAGCTGATTGATAGCTAGCTAGCAGAATCTAAACCTAAAGCTGTTATTGGCTTTTTTTCGAATGAGATGAACCTCAACCTACCCTATCACGTCTTTTATATTAGTGGCTGATCAAGATATTAGCGACTGATCAAGTAGACAAGATTTACGATGAACTGCCGGTACTTAGGTTTCAGGATGGAGAACAAATGGGTTTCAGGATGGAGAACAAATGGCTTTTTCGATTTTAGTACCAGGATGGCAAACCCTTCTGGCCAAATTTGCATGTATTGTCCGCAGAGATACTGACCTCGCTAAGGAGGCTGCCCGGGAATCGCGGCTTGCAATCATTCGTGGAATGAGCAAGTTAAGAGATCCTGCAAGTTTCAGTTACCGGACACTTAGAATTGTACATCGCGAGTGTATTGACTCGATGATGTCGCAACCCTGGTTAGCCGGCGCGGACTCAATAGCATTGAAGATCAGAAGGAAACCCAGATGGCTCTCTTAGCCTATGCTTCACTGACAATAAACTGTACCATCGCTATGGCCTGTTCCTATCTCTTTTTATGGATTTCATTCAATAAGAATGTTCTCAACAGAGATATTAAAAAGTTTTGAACTGCAAATTGCGCTACTTCTTAGAAGGCTGGAGGCATAAGAAACATATATGGAAATGAGATCTTCTAGTCAAAACCGACCCACTTCAGGTATTGGACCAATGAAACGAATCCTTTCACTTGCCAGTTGTATTTTCCTGGCCCTGCTTTCACAGACCTGCCTTTCTGATCAGCGTGCGATTAAGATCATCGACGATGTGGAAAACCTCTACCGGGGAGAATCGAGCAAGGCAACGCTCACAATGATCATTGAAACGCCGCAATACCAACGCACTATGAAGATGGAGGCTAAATCTAAAGGAACTGAAAATGCCTTTTATCGCATTCTGGCTCCGAAAAAGGATCGAGGTATATCGACATTAAAGCTGGACGAGGAGATGTGGAATTTCTTTCCCAAGATCAACAAGGTTATCAAGGTTCCACCGTCCATGATGATGGGTTCCTGGATGGGTAGTGACTTCACAAATGATGACCTGGTGAAACAAACAACCCTGACCGAAGAATATGATCTGACCCTCAATGAAACCGATGAACTCTATACCATTGTCCTCGTACCAAAACAGCAAACGATAACCGTCTGGGGAAAAATTGATTACGTCATCAACAAACAACATATGGTACCGGTCGCCCAGAATTTCTATGATGACGATGATGAGTTGATTCGAAAAATGGAGTTCACGGAAATAAGAGAAATTGCAGGCAGGATGGTTCCAACCTCATTGACGATGAAACCACTCAACAAGGAGGGTCATAAGACCATCGTCATCTATGACACACTTGAATTTGATCCGCCTGATGTAAACCAGAAGGTTTTTACTCTGCGCAACCTGAAGAGTCGATTCTAATGCTGATCCAGAAGCTCGCTTTTAGGAATATATTCAGACAAAGGTGGTGTTCCTTGCTGACCGTACTCAGCCTGGGAGGTTGCTCGCTATCGAAACTGGCACGCCGGCTTTTTTGAGCGTCGCAACGGAATTCTTGATTTCACTGCCTATTATCATCTGGCTTGCCCTGGTGGGTTTTGCCCATCCTGCACCAATCGATGTCGGTGGTGTGTTCATGACTCACCTCACCGGGGAGATTTCTATATTTGTATTTATCCTGCCGATAATTGTCATTCTTTCGTCGGCCATATTAGTCAGCATACCGCCAGGCATTCGCGCTGCGGCAACACCACCCACAGAGGCGATGAGAAGTCACTGACCAGATGTTAAAATCACTAATTGCCAGAAACACAGCCATGGATCAGAAATAGATGCTGTTACTGAAACTTGCCATTCGGAACATATTTCGCCAGCGGCGACGATCACTACTCACGGCGCTAAGCATGTCAGGCGGGTATGTCCTGTGTGCGATATCCTTTTCCGTGTCCGAAGGTAGCTACAACAACGCAATTCGATTCTTTACCCTCGACCACACCGGACATGTTCAGATCCACAAGGGAAACTATCTTCGCAGACCCAAGCTGCACAAAACAATTGACGATCCAGCAGCACTCAGCGAAACGTTAGACAACAATGACAATATTGAACACCACACTCTCAGAGTGTTTGCTCCAGCGCTGGCCTATTCGGATACGGACAATACACAGGTAAATGTAATTGGCGTAGATCCGACCCGCGAAAAAAGAACCAGTCGACTTGCAAAGAAAGTAACCAGTGGAAACTACATCAGCGACAAGGTGAATCCGGATAGCTATTACTCTGCAATGATTGGCACGGGTATCGCAACTTCGTTGAATATTTCGATCGGAGATGAACTGATTCTGATATCACAGGGTGCCGACGGTTCCGTTGCAAATGATATCTATATTGTTGGTGCAATTGTCGGTAACAAGGATTCCCTCGACAAGTCATCTGTCTTTTTGCCGCTTGATGCTGCGCAGGAATTCCTAAGCATGCAAGGCAAGATTCACGAAGTCGCGATTCTGCTCAAGGATGAAAGCAAATCGAGAGAATTCGCAGCATCTCTGCAGAAACAACTACCAGAATTGTCCATCGATCCATGGCAGATTGTAGAGGAAACATTCTATATGACTATGCAGGCAGATCAGCAAGGCATGCAAGCAATGCTGTTTATTATCATATTTATTGTATTCATAGGTGTCCTGAATACGATTTTAATGTCTGTACTTGAGCGCACAAGAGAGTTCGGCGTGCTGAAAGCGATTGGCACTCGTCCTAAAACAATAGTATCTCTCATCACACTGGAGACAGCCCTTCTGTCGATGATGAGTTTTTTTGTAGGACTTGTTTTCGCAATCCCAATCATTGCCTGGTTTGCTTTTGTCGGAATTGAACTGCCTGAACCGGTAGACTTCGGCGGTGTTCAATTGAGATTTTTTACCGGAGAAATATCAACCTATGTGTTCGCCACCCCTCTGGCATGGATCATGTTCTTTGCCTTATTAGTCTGCATCCCTGCGGGAATACGAGCAGGCCGCATATTACCCACTCAAGCCATGGGGAGTCACTAGTGCTAACGATTAAACTAGCATTCAGAAACCTTTTTCGAAATACAAGAAGATCCGTACTCACAATCATGCTGATCGGTTTCAGTCTGACCGCACTGATTCTTACCGACGGCGCAGCGAGAGGTATGATAACTTGGATGACCGGCTCCATTACAGAAACTCTCGGCGGGGAAGCACAAGTTCACCGAATTGGCTATCGAGAAAAACTCGATGTCGACCTCTATATTGAAAACACCGCCGAGATTGAGCAGGCATTAGCGAAGGATGCTGCCGTCAAAGCCTATACCCCACGAGTCATCAGTGGCGGGATGATCTCTTCCAGTTACAATGTTTCAGGCGGATTATTCTATGGTATCGATGCCGAGCGTGAACAGGAGGTAAGCAAGACAAAGGCTGCCTTGATAAGGGGGTCATACCTCACTGGGAAAGAATCAGAAATCCTGATCGGCCACTCGATGGCAGAATTGCTGGAAGTTGATCTGGGTGATCGTATCGTGCTGACCTTATCAGAAGCTGATACCGGGGAACTGGGACAGGCGTTGTTTCGAGTATCCGGCATACTCAGATTCGGTATCCGAGAAATCGACGATAATGTGGCCTTCGTTAACATTGCTGCGGCTCGCAAAGTCCTCGGTCTTGCGGGTCTGCAGAGTCACGAATTCGTAATCAAGTTCGTTGATTCTGAATTTGCAGAAAATCCGGAAACAGCAATCTTTAAATCTTTAAACGACGATGTGATAGAAACACTCGGCTGGCGGGAACTTAATAAGGAAATTGGTATGATGATCGAAATGTCGGATTATGCCTCTCTGATAACTGGCATGATCCTGTTCCTGTTAGCTTCACTTGGTGTTATCAACTCAATGTTCATGTCGATCTATGAACGCATCTATGAGTTTGGTGTTATCAAGGCGATTGGTTCAAGGCCAGCGTCCCTGGCTAATCTGATCATGTGTGAGGCTACCTTACTCGGTCTCTTCAGTTGCGGCCTGGGCATGCTGCTGGGGTTTGCAATTAGCAGTTGGACAGCAACAAACGGTATCCCGTGGGGTGAATTTGAATTTGCCGGTATTGCGGTAAGTGAGCCCTTAGTGACCGAATTTGACAGTTCACAGTTTATCCAATTTCCAATCTATGTCGTGATACTCACCGTGATTGCCGCCATCTATCCGGCCAGGTTTGCATCAAAGATCATCCCGACTGAAGCGCTGCAAAGAAGTCTCTAACTGAATTAGGAGTTCATATGACACCAGTAATAACCACTCGAGATATCTGTCGCTACTTCGGTGATGACGAAGATATCCTTGTCAAGGCCGTTGACCATGTCAGCATTGATATCGAGCCAGGAGAATTTACTGCTGTCATAGGCCCTTCAGGATCAGGCAAAACTACCTTGTTGCACCTCATCGGTGGTCTTGATAATCCAACTTCAGGTATTGTGGAATTATCCGGCACTAATATTGCGCAAATGTCAGCTGCAGAGCTATCGGACTTCCGTCGAGATCATATTGGCTTCATCTTTCAGGCCTATAATCTGATTCCTGTTCTTTCAGCAGAAGAAAATATTGAATACATCATGTTGTTGCAGGGCATTGACGCGGCGACAAGAAAGCAGCGAGTTCATAACATGCTGGCCCAGGTCGGACTCGATGGACTGGGCCGCAGACGACCGAACAAACTTTCCGGCGGACAACAACAGCGTGTCGCCATCGCCAGGGCAATGGCTTCTCGCCCGGATATTATTCTAGCTGATGAACCAACGGCAAATCTTGACTCCAGGACAGGCATAGCACTACTCGATGTTATGCGCGAATTAAACGAAGAGCACAAAATGACCTTCGTCTTCTCAACTCACGACGAAAAGATAATGTCTCGCGCTACTCGCCTTATTCACATGCATGATGGTGAAATTGAAAAGGACGAACGAAAGTAAGCATAGTTGAAACCGATCGTCTACTTCAGCGCCACCTATTCTTCCTGCTGATCAGCAACAGTGCCGGCTACTCAATCAGCGACCCTTGAACTCAGGTTTGCGCTTTTCACTAAAAGCAAGACGTCCTTCTTTATAGTCTTCGCTATCGAAGCAGGCATCGACCATGGCCGAGACTTCTTTAACACCCTCCAATATCGAATACCTTTCAAAAGTATTAACAGCGGCTTTGGCAGCCTTAATGGTCAGGGGCGCATTGTCTGCAATCACCGCCACATATTCAGCGACCGCATTTTCAATTCTCTCTGCGGGCTCGATGAAGTTTATCAATCCAATCCTCTGAGCTTCGTCAGATTCAAGAAATCTGGCAGTGAACATTATATCTCGTGCCGTCGATGGCCCGACCAGGCGTGCCAACTTAGCAAGTCCTCCGTATTCGTAGCCTAGCCCCAGTTTTGCGGCAGGCACACCAAACCTGGAATCAGGTGTAGCAAATCGAATGTCGGCATTAAGTGCAATCGCAAGGCCACCTCCGATACAGAAGCCGTTAATCGTTGCAATCAGCGGCTTGCTGAAGCTGGCCAGCCAGTAGTGCCCCCGTTCAGATATTTCTGCATATTGTCTTCTCTGTTCTGCATTCGCGCGGTGTTGATCAAACTCTGAAATATCCGCACCTGATGCAAATGCTCGCCCACCTGCACCAGTCATCACAACAGCTTTAATACTCGAATCGTTCTCAAAATTCTCTAACGAATCCCCTATGCCTTGCCACATTTCAAGTGATATTGCGTTACGTTTCTCAGGTTGATTGAAAGTTATCCAGCCCACCTGATTTTCCGTTCGTGCCAGGATTTTCGTCGTTTGCAGGTCAATATCGGTCATTTCAGAATCCAAAAGATAGTTGCGCGTCAGGATCTGAACGTTTGAAGAAGGTTCCGCCAATTGCCGTGGCTCTTCTCATGAATTTGATCCCGCGGAGTACGAATCACGCTAGCGTAACCCAATTGAGTAACCCGAGCTACGGCGGTTTCTGAAATAGAACAACAATGGGACTCGGTATCTGATATTGCGGGACGAAGCAGGAGTTCTCAACTAACCTTTCTTTGGTTTCGAACCCATGCGGTATAACCAGTTGTTTGCCTACTGTCCAACAATTAGCGGTAACCGAGTACGGATCAGTCTCGTTGACCTCCAGCTTCTGTATCGAGCGACTTAGTGCAAAAGGACTCATGTGAAACTCTTCACTGGTACGACCAAAGTGTAGATTCCGACAAAGCCCTCGGAAAAATTTTGAGTCTCTGTAGGCTTACATCACCCCATTCCTTCGTCACCGGATGCGAACCCTCTTCGCAGCCCTTTATCGCGACACAACCACTCATCACGACTCCTCTTCTTCGCTCCACCTACTGCAGCAATTTCCAAAACATACTGGTTATTTTTCGTATCCGTTTACTCCGCTAGCATCACGGCACCATTTTCCGGCAGAAGGGCGCCGCCATCCACGATGATGGTCTGGCCGGTAATGTAGCCCGCTGCACCGGAAGCCAGAAAAAGCATGGCGTAGGCAACATCCTCCGGCTGGCCAAGTTTTTTCATGGGAATGAACTGTGCCAGGCTCTGCTGCTGCTCAAGTGTTGCCACCGAATCCAGGGCAGGTGTAAGAATGAGGCCGGGCTCCACGCCGTTTACCGTAATGCCGTCCCCGGCAAATTCGATCGCGGCGGCCCGGATAAATCCGTTGAGACCGCCTTTTGACGCCGCGTAATGAGCATTGCCGGGCATGACCACATGGTTACCGGTGACCGATGAGGTGAACAACAAGCGCCCACCACCCTGAGCGCGCAAGTGCGGCAGGCATGCTTTCGCAAGCCGGTAAGCACTGGTCAGGTTGACGTTAAGAATATCGTTCCAGTCCTGTTCGGGAAGATCCTCGATCAGGTGTTGACGGACAATTCCGGCATTCTGCACCATGATATCGATCTTGCCGTAGGTCTCAATCGCCACCGTCACAATGCGCTCGATATCGGCGACCTTGCCCACATCCGCCGTGCACAATGAGGCTTCGCCTCCTGCGGCGGTGATCTCGTCCACGGTTTCCCGGCCGTATTTTTCAGTCCGCGTGGCGACCACAAGGCTGGCTCCATGAGCGGCGAAAACCTTGGCGATTGCCTTGCCGATGCCCTGTCCCGAGCCGGTGACAATGGCGACTTTGTCTTTGAGTGTATCTGGCATTTTTTCCTCCAATCGGGGTCGCCCGCAATCAGATGCTGAGCGGTGGCCGCTTGTCACGCCAGGGGCGCGCCCGTTCAAGCTGGCCGGCAAGTTGGAACAGAATGTCCTCCCGCCCCAATCCCGCCGCGAACTGGATGCCAATGGGCAGGCCGTCACCACTCCAACACAGCGGCATGGACATGGCGGGCTGACCGGTGGCGTTGAATATCGTGGTAAAAGCGCCGTAAGAAAAGATCTTCTCGAACCAGGCTTGGCCGTCGACACCCTTGGCGTTCGCGTCCAGGACGCCGAGTTCGATGGGCGGAGAAACGGTCACCGGGGAGAGCCAGACGTCACAAGTTTCGAAGAAACGCCCGGTGCTGCGCGACAGCGTGTTTACTTTGTCGAGGCTATCGAGCAGGTCAATGGCGGTCATGCGCCGGCCATATTCGAGAATCTCCAGGGTCGTCGCTTCCAGTGTTTCCTCGCTCAAGGGCCTACCGGTCGCCTCGGCCAGCCCACCCGCCCACCCGGCAATGCCGGGACTGGCTAGCGATAGGAAGATATTTGCCAGGTCCGGTACATTCATCCCCGGCGCGCCTTCCCGCACTTCATGACCCAATTCTTCGCAAAGCCGCGCAATTTCGTTGATGGCGTCGCAGACTTGCCTGTCCACGGGGGTTCCGCCTTCGGGCGCGTTGGCAGAAAAAGCGACGCGCAGGGGCGATGGGTCACGCCCGGCCTCCTCCAAATAGGGCCGCTCGGGCGGCGGCAGCATCAGCCTTGTGCCCACGTCCAGCCCCTCGATTGCGTCGAGCATGGCAGCGCTATCGCGCACCGAGCGCGAGAGAGCCAATTGCGACCCCAGCCCGAAAGCCAATTCATCCGCATCGGGGCCAAAGGATACCCGCCCGCGCGACGGTTTGAGGCCGAAAACCCCGCAACAGGCGGCGGGAAACCTGATCGACCCGGCGCCATCGTTGGCGTGTCCCAGGGGGACCATCCCCGCGGCCACCGCCGCCGCCGAGCCGCCACTTGAGCCACCGGCTATGCGGCCCAAGTCCCAGGGATTCCTGGTCGGGCCGTTGGCCACCGGCTCCGCCGACGCATTCACCCCGAACTCCGGCGTGTTGGTGCGCCCCAGCGTCACCACGCCGGAACGTTTGAGACGAATGGCAAGCTCGGAATCGTGGGGCGCCACCACGCCCCGGCCGAGGCGGCTGCCCATTTCGCTGAGGACACCGGCATAGCTGATGCCGAGATCCTTAATCAGGAAAGGCACGCCGTCGAAGGGCCCGCCCTCACCGCTTCTCGCGAGCGAGGCTTCGGTCTCCTCCTCGATCAGGCCGACCACAGCGTTGATCTTGGGGTTCAATTGCTCGATGGCGGCCAGGGCAAGGTCAGCGAGTTCGCGCGGCGTGATGTCGCCCTGGCGAACCAATTCGGCCAGCCCCAGTCCATCATAGGAGGCGTATTCAGAGAGTTTCATATTTCTTGTTCAGGCATAGACAGCACCTTCTCCGCTGCGCTTCACCTTGCCGTCGGCAACGTCTTGTGCCACGGCGGCCAGCATCTCCAAATAGTCTTCAAGATGACGCTCATCCTCCAAGGGATCAAGAAGCAGGTGCATGACCGGGTGGTCAAGCTCGTACCAGGCCGTTGGATAACCCCGGTTCGTCATTTCCTCGGCCACGGCGATGATGTCGTATTGCCGGGAGGTAAACAGGAACAGCGCCACTTCTGGCTCAAAGGCGACCTCAAGGCCATCGATGGCAGCAATACCCGCCTTCAGCCGCTCCATGGTCTCGAGCAATCCGCGCGCGGCCTTCAAATAACCTTCCTCACCCAGCATCATCATGGTGGTCCAGGCCGAGGCAAGAACGTCCGTCGCGCGCGAACCTGCCAGGGTCTCGGTTTGATAATCCCCGGCCCCGTTCCATTGGCTGCTTTTCCAATCAAAGATCTGATAACAATAGTCGGCCCTGTCGCGGAGTGAAAAAGTGGACATTCCCGGGGGGGTGTAACCGTACTTATGCAGGTCCGCCGCGATCGAGTTCACGCCGGGTACGCTGAAGTCGAAATCCGGAATATCGCGTCCCAATTTCTTGAGGAAGGGAATGATGAAGCCGCCTACGCAGGCATCCACGTGACACCAAAGGGCGTTCGTTTGCGCGAGCTTCGCGATCTCGACCACTGGATCGCACAGGCCGTATGGGTAGCAGGGGCTTGAGCCCGCCACCAGGATGGTGTTTTCATTGATGGTTTCGGCCATGGCCTTTACATCAGCCCGTTTGTCTTCACCAAGGGGTGTCCGCACGGTCTTGACCCCGAGAAAATGCCCGGCCTTCTCGAAGGACGGATGGGCACTCATGGGCACAATGATTTCAGGCACCGAGATCTGGGGCTGCTTTTCCCGCGCCCGGTCCCTGGCGATCTTGACGGCCCAAAAGTTGCTCTCCGTGCCACCGCTGGTCAGCGTGCATTTGGCGTTAGCCGGTGCACTGAGAATTTCCAGCGTCATCTGCTCGATGTCATCGGCGAGCTTGGCGCCGCTCGGCTGTTTCAACTCGCCGATGAAGAGTTGGTTGAAGAACATGGAGGCGGCTTCTTTTGCCGCCAATTGAATGGCGTCGCCCGGTTTACGCCAGAAAAAAAAGAATTGTCCCATACGGTGCGAAAGATCCTGCGACCTGAGTTCCCGCAGTTGTTCCTCAAGCACCTTCCACACCGAACTGTGTTCGGGAAATACTCTATTTTGCATGTTTAGCTCCTCTAGTTTCGTTCCAATGCGCTCGTCCCGCAAGCTGTCAGTTTGCCGATTCCCGAGGCGACTGAACATAGCCAGGCGCGCTGGACGCCTGCTCAAGGGACATTGTGACGTTGCCTATTTACCCCTTTACGTTGACAGTCATCTAAGGCAGATATTCGCTTGGCAGGGGATTTTCCGGACTCTCATCATCCCAGATCATGGATACAAGCCACCACCTGTCGTCTTCATACATGAGTTGTATACTGTTGATGCCGCGGCGGATCAATTTGCCGTCGTCATAGACACCGCTATAAGAGCTGGAGACGTGGGCAATACAGCCAAATTCCAATACAACCTGAGAAATTTCCTCCTCGATGAATTTTTCTTCGGCGGCCTTCATGTGCTCCGTCGCGAACTCCTTGAAGTCATCCAGGGTTAAAAACACGAAGGGATTTCCCATGGAAAAGCCAAATCGTCCCCCGGGGATCACCAGGTTGGAAATTCGGTCCCAGTCCTGCGGGCGGTCTGCATCGAAGCAAATGGCTTCGTAGAGGGCTGCAGTCAAGTTTTTTATAGTTTTTGTGTCGTTGGCGAATTCTGCTCGCCTATCAGATGGGTGGTTTTTGGCCATTTTCTTCACTCCTTCAAAGACATGTTGTTACTGTTAAAGCGTGGTCTGGGAGGCCGGAACCAGATGGTGGTTTTTTAGATCGCCGGGACACCCCGGCCAGTGCCGGAATCTTCGTCAAAAAGAACGATGTCAGTAAAGGTACCGTCGATGTCTATACCTATTCTCCGGTCCACTTTTGCGTTCTTGCTTGTGTGTTGCCCATCACCGACCCGCCCGCCTCTGAGGATTCGCCAACACCCGGACGCATACGCCACTCAAATGTCGCCGGGCGCCGCGGTTTCACCCACGCTGCCCGGTTTCTTTACTTCAGAAGTTGTACTGGAGACTAGCGCCCAGCTCTTTCGGCCGAGCGTACGCCACCTCGGCGAAACCCAGGCTCTCCAGGAAGTCCGTGCCGGCCAGTATGTAGTGCTTGTCCTGAAGGTTGGTGCCGAAAACCGACAATACCCACTTGTCGTCATCAAACTCCAGGGACAGCCTGGCGTTCAGGATTCCGTAGCCACTCTGCACGACATGCGGGCTGTTCAGGGCATCGTGATAGATCCTGGACTTACGGACCCAATCAAGACGGGCCGTTAGCTCACCCAAATCGCCGATGGACCTGGTGTATTCACCCGCAAGGGTCCACGACCACTCGGGCGTCTTGACGAAATCGCTGTCCATGGTGATGCTCGTCGTTGGATCAGCCTGCGTGTACTTGGCATCGGTAAGTCCAACACCCGCGCTCAAGTGTAGCCCTGGCGTCGGCGTCACGATGAAATCGACCTCGTAGCCTTTCACCCGGGCCTCGGCCGCGTTGGCGATGTAGAAGTGCGGCACAGAGTCCGCACCAGCCCAGATGACCCCGTACTGGATATCCTCGTAATCGCTGTAGTAGATCGAAGCGTTGAAGCGTACGCGATTGTCGGCCCAGTCAGACCGAAGCCCCACCTCGTAGGTCCAGATGTACTCCTCATCGAAGGGTAAGAACTCCGCTTCATCGACCCCGCGTGAGTTGATGCCGCCGGCCTTGTAGCCGCGGGCCACGGAGGCATAGATCATCAGGTCGTCAGTCCAGCGGTATTCAAACCCGAGACGACCAGTCACGGCGTCCCAATTATCGCTCATGGGAGCCATTGGAGCTACGACCTCCCCACTCCAATGACGGAATTCTTCCCGCAATATTTTTTTCTTGTCATGCGTGTAACGGGCACCGGCGGTAATACTGAATCGATCAGTTACCGAGTAAGTGCCCTGCCCGAAAGCGGAGTAGCTCTTGGTGTCGAAGCTCATGACATCTGTAAAACCGATATCGAGCGGGATCCCAGGGGGGACAATCTGAGCAACGCCGAGTTCCCAGAGTTCCCAGAAAACTGGAGACAGATGATAGAGATCTGTATAAACATCGGTCTCAGTAGTACCGTTACCGTCTTCCTCGAAGTAGTAAAGGCCCATCACCCAGTTCAAGCGGTCGTCAAACGAGAGGCCGCTAAGCTGAAGTTCCTGGCTGAACTGATCCTGCTCGTGAGTGGACACCTCGTTAATAATCCTGTAAATGCTGCCGTCCGGATCAACACCGTTGAGTACTTCCAGGTCGCGATAACTTGTAATGGACTTGATTGACCAATCGCCAAGGTCCCAATCTACGGTCATGCCAAGGCCCCGGACATCGGTCTCGTTAGCATTGAATTCATCGGAAAAGGTGGTGAAGTCGCTGCCGGTCATGAAAGTATCCCCGTAGGGAGCGGCGGGATCGACGAACATGTTCAGCAAACCGGCCAACTCCGGTTGGGCGTAGGCCACTATCTTGCGCACCGGTCCTTCCTCATCCGCCCACATGCCGTCGAATGAAAACAGCACATTGACGTTTTCGCTGGCTTTCCAATCAATGAGCGCCCGGACGCTGTCAGTGTTGTAGTTGCCCATCTCGTCGATCTTGTTGCCAGTAGCGAAGTCGTACCTTTTGCCGTGCCCGTCGCGGTTGCGCGTGGCGCCGGTAATCTTGGCCGCCAGCTCGCCCGGCACCAGCGGCACGTTGATGCTCGCTCTGCCGTCGATGCGATCGTACTCGCCGACGGTGATTTCGGCGAAGCCTTCCAGTTCATCGGTGGGTTTGGCGCTGTGCAGGTTGATCGCACCACCAATCGTATTCTTTCCATAAAGGGTGCCTTGCGGGCCGCGCAACACTTCCACCCGCTCAATGTCGCCCAGGTCCATGTTGTTTCCCTGCATTCTGCCCAGGTAGACACCGTCCAAATAAAGACCAACGCCCGGATCAAAGGTTGGAAGGTGAGGATCCACCTGACCGACACCACGCATGTTAATAACAGCCGAGGTGCGGCCGGTCTGGCCGTCATTGAAGAAGTTGAAGTTGGTGGTGAACTGCCCCAGTTCCATGAGGCTGGTCAGCGATTTTGCCGCGATGTCATCCGCCGAATAGGCGCTGATGGAAATAGGCACGTCCTGGATGCGTTCCACGCGCTTACGCGCGGTGACGACGACTTCCTCGATGAAGTCGGATTCCTTGACCCCTTCATCTTCATTGGTGCTTTGTGCGGCAGCTGACCCAGAGAAGGCGAGCAGGCAAACGGCTGCCAGCAACGCCATGCCACTTTTTAGCCGGGCATCAAACCTTGACTGCAAATTGGTAAATTCTTCGAAATTGCCACAAAATACCTCTGAATTAATTCTCATTTTCCTCTCCGCTTCTTCTATATTTTCATCCGTCTTCTATATTTTCATCAATGCTTGTTATGTTCATCAATGCTTGTCGCTACCTCCGAATTAATTCTCATTTTCCAATCCTCCCCTTCCGTATTTTCATTAATGCTTGTTATGTTCATCAATGCTTGTCGCCCGAATTTGAGTGCAAAAGAACCATATAGCACCTGATTTTGATCTCCCACAAACACCGTATCGCAAGATATTCGATTTCAATCTTAGGCGAGCCAATTCACAAGCACACCTATTGAAAGATGGTCGACATTGCATCCGCGTATACTCGGAAACAGCTACAAAATGCTGTTATTTTGCAAACACTAGGTTTCCTCTGCTGAGTAAGAATACAACAACTCAATACCTTTCCGCGTCCATCATATGACCTACACGACAATATAAAGTTGTCGCAGATCAACTTATAGTAATCTGAGTGTAGTCTATATCTGATTATCTGGAATGGGCTTTCTTTGTTGATGAAATACGAACTATTATCGAAAGGATATTCCAGATTTAGGATAATATCGTAAGAATATTTCAGATGATAAAGACAAAACTGACCCAGTGGTTCCCCTGAAT
>MPMA02049701.1_pt1 | contig 31698 bp, 29 predicted proteins | sample 1617361 | NCBI WGS metagenome assembly MPMA02 (sample SAMN05944807, study PRJNA350692) | marine metagenome | biome: marine; feature: ODZ; material: water; isolation source: 180 m water sample filtered on 0.2 um supor filter | place: Pacific Ocean | collected 2012-04-08 | depth 180m m | reverse complement strand
GCCGACGAAAATAGACGCCGCTACGTCATCCCGAGTCCTTCGCGGGAAGGACGAGGGATCTGGGGAGGTGGAGGAGAATCCCCATCCCAGATGCTTCGCCGCTACGGCTGGCTCGGCATGACATTTTCGAAGCAATGACAACGCTCTCACCTCCACCCCAAGGCCCAGATACAAGAATGACAACCATCAGCATCAAGCTGACTGATTTCTAGCCTAGACGCGCCGGCCAAGTCATTCCAGTTCCATGGCCGGTGGCGCTCCCTCTGCCCCGGCCGGGCAAGAGGTGGCTGCCGGGCAAATTCCCGCCCTTGTTTGCCTCCCCGCGAGTATCCGACACCGGATTAGGTCTGCCCCAGCGGCGGTGGCCGCTCGCGCTTGAGTGGTGGTAGAATCCAGGCGGCTCGATAGATCGAATCGTCACGAACGCCCCGGCAGGAGACTGCTCTGATAGGAGTCCCCACCCCGTGAAATTGTTCAAGAGCAGGAGGCATTCCACCCCTGCTGCTGAGGCCGCCCGGACTCAGCAGCAGGGGTTTTTCTATGGTTGGTGGATCGTCATCGCGGGCGGATTGGCGATGTCCATCTCCGCCGGGATCAACTTCCACGGCTTTAGCAACTTCATCATCCCCCTCGGTAAAGAGTTCGGTTGGAGCCGGACCATCATCTCCCTGGTCTTCTCCCTCGCTCGCCTGGAAGTGGGGCTGCTCGGCCCCATCGAGGGCTTCTTCGTTGACCGGTTCGGTCCCCGGCGCCTGATGATGATCGGCCTGCCGATCATGGCGTTGGGGTACGTGCTCATGAGCAAGATGGGCTGGCTGGCTGGCTTCTTCAACATCGACCCGCTGGTGGCCTTCTTCATCGTGTTCATCCTGTTCATAACCCTGGGCAACGGCATGGGGATGAGCACCCCGGTAACCACGGCGGTGGCCAACTGGTTCAACAAGAAGCGGGGATTGGCATTCGGTATCCTGTGGTCCGGAGTTGGGCTCGGCGGGTTTTTCGTGCCGGCTGTGGGCTGGTTGGTGGACCGGTTCGGCTGGAGCGACGCCACCCTGATTATCGGTGTCGCCCTCCTGTTCATTGCTCTCCCTATCGCCTCCGTGTTCCGGCACCGCCCCGAGGCCTACGGCCTATTGCCTGATGGCGAACCTCCCAGGTCCCGGGAGGGCGAGACCGGCCCTGCTCCTCCGGGGCAGCCCGACCTTTCTCGAGACTTCAGCGCCCGGGAAGCGCTGCGAACCTCGAGCTTCTGGTTCTTGAGCCTCTCCATAATGGCCCGCTCCCTGGTCAGCGGCGGCGTGGGCCTGCACCTGGTGCCGTTCTTCGTCGGCCTGGGAGCGTCGCCGGTCAGGGCTGCCTGGCTGGCCGGCATGGTGGGGGTCATGAGCATTCCGGGCCGGTTCGGGCTGAGCACGCTGGGGGACTACGTAAACCGCCGGTACGTAATGGCGGCATCGCTGGCCACGATGACCGTCGCCATCATTTTTATAGCCAGGGCCAGCAGCGTCTCCGGGGTCTTACCGGTCCTGCTGTTGTACTCGGCGTCTCAAGGGGGTATCTCGGTGATTCCCCAGGCGATAATCGCCGAGTATTTCGGGCGGAGGTCATACGCCACCATTCAGGGATTTCGCAGCTTCATTCAAACGGCTGGGATTGTCGTGGGCCCAATCATCTCCGGGTACGTTTTTGATACCACCGGCAGCTATGAGAAGGCGTTCCTGGGCTTCTCCGGCGCCACCATCGCCTCCATGGTGCTAGTGCTGCTGGCCAAGCCTCCGAAACGAAAGATCGAGCCGGCGCGGTAGGTCCTGAGAGTCTCCGGTGGGTGCCGGCCCTCGCGGCTGGGCCTTGGCTCATACCCACCGTCGGAGGTGAGGCACCCTGCTCGTTCCTCTTTCGAAAACTTTTGACTTGGCTGCAGCAACGATGTAGCATACGAACAGCAGGATTGTGAATACAATCACTGACTTGTCGAGCCCCTACCAACCCCGGCTTTTTCCACGAGGTGGGACTCATATGGGAGACGATATTATGGACCCGCAAGACCGGCAACCCCCCAGCTCTCCGCTCTCCGGGCCTCCGGTCAACCCGGCGTTCGCGGAAGCTCTGGAGGAACTGGTTGCGGTGGCTAGGCGGGGCCATAAACCCGACAGTCCCTTTTTCAACCCATCGAACGATTGGCTCACCGACCGCATGTCGATCTTTCAGGACCTGTCCCGTGAGAAACAAGAACAAATCTTGGAAGAGGCCCGGCAGATCGCTCAGGAGGCCGAGAAGGCCAATGCTGCCGGCAAGGCCGCCGGCCGGGCCTGGCCTGAGGTGGTGGTCCGGCTGGATAGTGGCGGCCTGGGCTTTTTCAGCCAGTTGGGTGTCGTGCGCCGGCCTGACCTGACCCAGTATTTCATCGACGGCTTCACCAGGAACCGGGATGCCCTGGCATTCAGCGAGCCCAATCAAGCCCTCTTCGCCAAAGTCTTCAGTCACATTGCCAAGAAGATGGAGGAGCACTTTGCCTCCGGTGAGACCATCGTTCAATCGGACCGGAAGATTTGCGATGTACCCGGCCGGTCCTTCCACGCCCGCCAGCTTTTGTTCGGCACCCGCTATCTCCAGATCCCCGTCATGTGGCGGCAGTTGACCTTCGATTGCCCCGATGCTGAGCGCGTTCGGACGCCCGACATTCTGGAGGTCTCCCTCCCCGAGTGGCTGACCAGCCTGGGCCTACCCGAAGACCTCAAAGCACGGATCAAAGAATCCGGCCTGACCCAACTCGTGTTCAAGGCGCCGACCAAAGGCCTGTCCCTGCACTTGGGGTTCGATTACGTGGGCGAACACAAGATGGGTCCACTGACGATCGCCATGTTCCTGGTAAAACAGGTCAAGGGTCTGGCAGTCCAGGCGGCGCTCAGCCTGGCGCGAGCCAAGACCCTGGACGGAACCATGAAGAACACCGCCATGGTAACCGTCGGCCCGTCGCTACACGGTAAGAGCACCCTGACCATCATGCTCGATCTCGTCAACAGTGAACTCGGCAAGAGCCTCAAGTTGAAAGTAGATCCCGAGGAAGGGGTCTTCCCGATGAACGATGACATCGTGCTCGTGCAACCACTGCCGGCGCCCATCGAGACGGTGCGCGATGGGAAGCCCGTCCGCATCCCTTACTCGATTGACGGCACCGAGAACAACATGTACGCGATGCCCTTTGGGCTGAACCAGGAAGAAGACCCGATTACCTACGAGGCTGTCCGAGGGACCAAGGAGGCCCCCAACACCGAAGAGGCACTGGAGAACGTGCCGATCGACATCGACACCGGGGTCCCCAACTTCAGGCTGAACCCGGTCCGCAACATGCGGGTAACCCTCTCCCGCCCCCGCCTCGTCGCCAGGAAAGGGGCCCAGCACGTAATCGAGAGCGTTACCAGCGGGCAAGATAGCGATACCGTGCACGTGCCAATGGAGCGCACCGACCGGGTTTTCTGGCAGGCGGTAATGCGGCTGAACACGATCACCCCGCCGCTCAGGCGCCTAAACGCGAAACAGTTCGTGCGGGTACTGATGTACGGTGAAGCCGTTCAGATGGGGGCTGCGATCGGCACCATTGGCCGGCCCTACGTGGAGTATTTCTCCGACCCGTTCATCATCGGGTTGGAGGATGAGAACGCCAACTTGATGTACCATATCCTGCAACAGTTTGAGCAGGGCGGGCTGCCCCAAGAGTACTACGCCTTCAACACCGGTGGCGTCGGCGCGGATACCAACGACGAGGCCAGCGGCGAAGGATACAAGAAGGTCACCAGGGACCTGACGTTGATGCTCACGGAAGCGCTGCTGCGGGGCGCGGTGAAGTTCGAGCATGACCCCGCGTTGCGATCGGACGTCGCCGTGGCCATTGTTGACGCCCAGGGAAAGGAAGTCCTGGACCTTCGCAAGGAGTGGCTGCCCGAGACGATCTACGGACGGGAAGAGTACATCAAGCGCATCGCGGAGTTGAGCAGAATACGGTACTACGGACGGGACGACCAGGACAAGGCCGGCATCCTCCGGTACACCAAGGTCGTCAACGAGATGTACGATATCGAAGACATCCCCAATCCAGCCAACGAGCGGGAGCTGAGTTGGCTGCTGTCTTTTTACTGGAACGTGGACCAGGCGTACAGTTCGCTCCCCGACCTGGCGCTGCATCAAGGAGAGGGCCGGCGGCCACCGGCCGATACTCTGGAGGCCATTCAGAAGATGTACCAGGCGGGCCGGAACCAGGGCCTTGAAGTGCCCGTTGACAGCCAAGGCGCCTTGGCGGAGCTGGGGATCCGCGGGAACGGCTAGGGAACTATCCCGAGGGACGGTTCGAGGAGCGTAACGCGAACGGCGGAGAAGCGCTCCGGCCATTCTTTCCGAGCTTGTCGAAGGACTGTCCTTGCCCAAGGGCGGCAGCTTTGGGTTGGTTGCCCGAAGGGCCCGCGAAGTTCGATCTCACGACGTTGCAGCCGGCGGCGAACCCACACCGGTCCGGCGATGCGGTCACTGGCTGGAGGTGCCACCATGGCGGCAAGCGCGTATATCTTGATTAACACGGAGCCCGCGAGCACCCGGGCGATCCTCGAGCAGGTGCAGGGGATTCCCGGGGCGGTGGTTCACGAGGTCCTGGGGCCGTACGATCTGGTCGTCGACCTGGAAGCGGACACCCAGGAGGACGTCACCGCGATCCTGCGCCACAAGATCCGCCCCATCCACGGCATCACCAACACCGTGACCTGCGTCTGCATTTAGGCCCGGCGGAGAGGGACGCTCCCGTCACCGGCAATTGGGGTCACCGGACCGGTAAGAAGTCCCGCCACGATGTGACCGGCGCCTCCACCGGCTTGCTGAGTGATAACCGCAAGAATGCGCCGGGAGGGGGCCTCCAGGGCAGTCCATCCTCATCCGCCACGGCGCCCGGTTGGGGGCGCGGCCCCCATTTCCCTCGTTGGTGGCTTCTCGAAAGAAAACAGCCTCCCCAGTTCGAGGGAGTTCACCTCGAACTGGGGAGGCCGAGTGGCCAAGTGGCCAAGTGCTATCGGTGAACGCGGGTCAGGCAACCGGGAAAACGATGACCTTGGCCGCGCCGGGCATTGTTGGTTTTATTTTGACCCGAAGAGCTTCGAGAAGAACCCCGGCTTGCGCTCGCTCTCTCCGGAGCCGCCCGAGACTCCTCCGCCGGAGCCGTTGCTGAAACGGCCCTCGAGTGCGGTTAGCCACTCGCGCTCGGCGGGATCGATCTCATCTTGAACCCATTGGATTATCCAGCGGGGATCATCGGCCCCTTCTTCGGTCAGGATCTGCTTGACCATGTCAAGCTGTTCCTGCTCGCTCATCCGTTCCTTTACCACGGAGCACACAAACGCTTCTTCATTCTCGAAGTGATCGTACTCTAGGATTCGAAGCGCCATGATCCGCCGGTACAGGTGCCTCCTGGTCCGGCCGGTAACGGTGCTCTCCCCTAGCGCGGCCTTCAAGGCGGCCTCAACCTCTTGTGCCTTATCCGCCAGCTCCTGGTGCTGACCGTCCTCCATAGAGAGCATGGCAGCTTTCACGCTCTCTTCCAATCCGGCTCCATCGCCCTTTTCGATGAAACCCACCAGGCCTGTGCCCTGAGCCGCCAGCTCGGCGTGCTCGGACTCGTTGTCCCGGGCCGGCTGACAATCGGTCAAGGGGGCGGTCATGACCTTATCTTCGATGGTGGCGTGATAGAGCAGTTGCTTCATCCAGAACATGAAAGCTTCTTTAAGTGCTCCCAGGTCGCCGCCGCTCTGCGCCTCGGCCGCCAACGCCTCCGTCCGCTCCGACTGGGCCCGGAAGGCTTTGTGCATCAGGATCATCATGTCAATGGGGGCCTCAAGTTTGGTAGTCTCCAATGCCATCGTCAGACCTCCTTGCTCTTTTCGTGGAATGTGTGGTCCGCCACACCCGATAGGCGCTGTCCGCCAGAAATCGAGAGCCGGAACGTTCGGTCAGTCTAGCTTTTCCGAGCCGTTGCCGTCAAGAGGGTGAAGAATCTCCGATTCTGCTCTCCCACTTTCTGCCGGGCCAAAGCCATGGGGCGCGCTCGCCGGGCCGGCCTTTCAGCGGGTCTGTGTTGGCGGCGCCCGGCTCGGGGAGCCGCGGGTCCCGCTAGCCATCTGAGGGCACCGACCCATTGAAACGGGCCTCCAGGTCCGCCAGCAGCTTCTGCTCGCCCGAACTCAAATCCCGGGTTACCCAGTCAACTATCCAGCGGGGGTCGTCGGCCTGATCGTCGATTAAGAGGGCCCTGGCCACCGTGAGCTGCTGCTCCTCGGTCAGCCGCTGGCGCACCATGGGCAGGACCAATGCCTCCTCGGATTCCAGGTGGTCTTCCTGAGTTATCCGCAGGGAGACTACCTGCCGGTAAAGGTGTTGCTTCGTGCGGGTGATGATGCTGGTCGCTCCAATATCCTCGTCCAGCACTGTCAGCACCTCTTGGACTTGTTCGACCAACTCCTCGTGTTCGGCATCCTCCTGGGCCAACAGGGCCATTTTCACCCTCACCGATAATTCCGCTTCCCCGTCTTCCGACTCTTCTCGCTTGCCCATATCGGCGCCCATCTCCGCTTCGGCGTGATACAAGAGGGCCGTTGCCCAAGAGTTGAAAGCCAGCTTGAAGGTTTGCAGGCTGCTGCCGTCCTCCAGGTCTACCACCGCCTTTTCCGTTCGGACGGCCTCGGCGCGCAGCGCCTTGTGGATCAGAAACATCACATCTAAAGGTTGCTCTAGGCTGGTGATTTCGGACGACATCCGAGACCTCCTCAGTGATGTTGCTCCAGTGATGTTGCTCCGTTTCCAACCGGCCGTACCCGCAGCCGAGACACCAAGGATCGGTTCGCCTCCTCTGGGGCCCGCGCCTCAGAGAATACTGGATGTTGATATGAATCCGGTTATTATATTGGTTATTTGAGGGATTGTCACATCATATAAGAATCAATTCTCCTTTGACTGGAAATCAGGGTTCGGAGCACGAAACCTTTGGTCATTTCGTTCACTCGGGCGGTCCTGCCTCCGGAGTCTCGTTTCGGGCCGAGTTTCGCTCGCCGACGACCGGGCCCCCGGAAATGAAAAAGGATTATCTTGGGCAACACCGCCGGGGACGAAGCGAGCCGCCGGAAGGCTGGATCGGGGAATGCGCCGGGGGCCTTGACCCCACCCGGGAGCTGGACGATCCTTCCCAATCGCGTTGGCCAGGAGCGCGGCCTGCCAAGCCCGGAAGGCGGGCATCGCGTTCCCAGCGTGGGATTTCCCGGCGCACCGCGTCTCGTTCAGCATCTCACGAAAGACCCGCTTCGGTGGCAGGTCCAAAGAGTAGCTGAACCGAACTGACAACTTGAACTGATCGCCTTACTAAGGACCCCTCCACCGCATCGACCGACCGCTGCCGAAGGCCAACCCCTCGCCGGGCACAGGGTGCGGCCCGGAATCTTGGCGCAGACTACTTACCGTCTACCACCGGGGCGCTATTCATTCAACGCCCCGGTGGTAAAACCGGGCACCAGGGGACGCCAGACATTCAACGATGTTGGAAGCGGCTGGAGGAGTTCCGTCTATCCGCCAGTTATCTCTTGCCCCACAGTCTCCCCGTGAACACTCCATCGTAGATTATTCCGGCAATGGCGGCCCCGCCCAACGGCCCAACCCAGTAGATCCAGTGGTCCGTCCACATCTCGGCAGCCAACGCCGGACCCAAAGCCCGGGCCGGATTCATGGCCGCTCCGGTCAATCCCCAGGCCAGGAGAGTCCCCACGACCACAATCAGGCCCACGGCTATCGGAGCAACGGGTGACGCCCCTTCACCGGGACCGATGACGGCCGCCAACATCACGAAGACCAGGACGAAGCCGAGGATCAACTCGATCGCGATCGGATTCCACGCCACGCCACCCAAATTCCCTTCGATGCCTATCGCGACGTCAGTCAGCACCACCTTGAGAATATATGAGGCGACGATGGCGCCGGCTACTTGGCCAATCACCTACACGACGCCTTTGGCCACGCCCATGCGTCCGGTGACCACGGCGCCAAAGGTTACCGCCGGATTGATGTGCCCACCGGAGATACCGACGGTCAGGGCCACCAATGCCATGTAGGTGAACCCCAAGGCCAAGGCGATTGCCACTAGTCTGGCACTGCCGGTCAAGACCGTGGCATCCGCCGCCACGTTGCCGGAAAGGACGTCCAGGGCACCCGTGGCGATGATGGCGCCCGTCCCGACGAGAACGAACACCAAGACGCCGATGGTCTCTGCCACCACCCCTCTCCACGTGTCGACTGACGTGAGGTCTCCAATGCCCAGTATTTTGTCCATCGGTCTACCTCCTTTAGACAGTTATCCAAGCCGATGCCGGACTGTGCCGGCACAACTCCCTCGGTGGTGCCGGCCCCGCGGGCCGGCGTTCTTGGCAGGCTCCCGGCGTACCCAGGGGCAAAAGAACAATTGGGGCAACGGCACTTCTGCGCCGGAGCCCCACTGCACCCATCCCGCCGGTCCCGACGAAAAGCGCGTATCGGATGGCTAGTTTACGTCGAGTGACAAGCTAAATATCGATAGAAGCTTCCCAATATCATTGAGTGCCCCGAGGCTACCATGGAAACCAAGATTTTGCAATGCAATCCTGCATCCTAATTCGGCCACACCTGAATAGGCGGGCCCCGGCTGACGCTCAGGCGATGCGGTTCTCCAATTTCATAGCCAACACGTCATTGCTGAGACCGAGGGTGGTGGGCAGCTTGGTTCTGATCCCGGATAGAGGCGCGTCCGGGGCCGAGTCTCGCAAGCCGGCGACAGCCATCAGGAGGACCCCGGCGCCAATCGCGCTTACGGCCCGGCCCCGCGCCGGACTTCCAGTTGTCATCAGCAACCCTTCATGTGCATCAGACATTTGTAAACCCAGCCCTCATGCCAGCGACTCCAGGAACCGGTCGACCGGCATCCAGTCGCCATGGCTTGGCAACTCTCCTCCACCCCAGTCCCGCAGGTGCTCTTCCGACCGGAAGAGGTTATTATTGCCTCAGGTGCCGCCCCGGTAGACGACGGTCTCATCCGGGGACACGCGAGCCAGCGCTCCGTCCGCAACGCCGATCTGAATCCGGTCCACACAATGGGCGCAGGCGTCGTCGAGGGTCAGCGACCGTCCCCGGTACTGGCTGCTGACCAGCAGCAAGAAGTCCACGGCTCAGGATATTCCGAACCGCTCTCCCGTATCCAGAGTCACCGTATGGAAGGAAAACCCAAGCCCATCCAGCAGGCGCTCGTGACCTTCGTTAAGGGAGTAGTGAGCGGCGCGCCGGCCATCCTCGATGAAAAGGAAGTCGATCAGGCCCAGCATGCGGAGGGCACGGTGAACACCCTGAACCGTGAGACCGAGAACCGCCGCTGTCTCCTCGGGGCGGGGCAGTGACAAACCCTCGCGGTGGGCCATCAAAATATGCCGCGCCACCAGTTTCTCATCCTCGGAGAGCAGGATAGATGCCGGGTGCCAGGTATCCACCTGGTCAGCCCATCGCTTGGAGAACCCCCCCTCCCCGGCCAGGGCCTCATCCGGCAGCCGTCCTAGGGACGCCAATATCTCGCGCTGCTTTTCGGGGCCGAGGAGCGTGCCGCGCCACTGCCCCTCCAGCCGGCCGGCCAGCCGCCAGCGCAGGCCCGGATCGTCGGGGAGGCCCAACCGCTCCATGGCCTGAGGGATGCTGGTGAGGCGCAAGCCGGTGGACCAGTCCGAGGTCAGAACATCTTCCAGCCGGTGTTCGGATTCCAAAACCTACTCCACGCAACAGGCCATCATCGATACATCGTGGGTGAAGGCCTGGGCCACCCGTTTGATGCCTTCACTAAAGGTCCGAAAAACGTGCAGAGTATCGATGAGGTCGTCAACGGTCAGGCCGAACTTCACGGCTAGGGTGGCCTCATGAATCAAGTCGGCCGCGTTGGGCGCGACGATGTGCACCCCCAGGACCTTGGAGCTTCGCGGGTGGATGGCCATCTTGAAGACTCCCCGTTCCTCTTTGAGGGCCTGGGCCTTGGGAACGGCATCCATGTAGATGGTGCGACAAGAGCAGGCGTTGAAGCGCTGCATCTCCTGGTCCTCGGTGAGGCCCACGGCGGCCACCTGGGGATTGGTGAACACGGCGTGGGGTACGTGCTCGTAGTTGATGCTGCGCACCGGCACGGTCCCATTGGGCGGTTCTTCGTTGACTCGGGCGCCGGGCAGGTTATGCCGCCAGCAACCTCTCGAGCTTTTGGCGGTCGAAGCCGACGACCACCTCTCCATCTATCACGGTAACCGGCGTGGTCAGAACCCCGATTCTGGTCAGTTCAGTCATGGCCGAGGCATCGTTGATGATGTCCCTCACCTGGAATGAGATACCGGTCTGGGAAAGAAACTCTTCCGTGCGGTCACAGAAGTGTCAACCATCGGGCTGAACGTAAAGGAGAACACGAGGGGCCATGTATTTGCCTCCGCTGGTATTGGTTCCGGGTTGCTCGAAGATCGGGCCGGCTCCGACAGTAGCCGCCGTTTCCCGGCCGGATTGACCTGGTCAAAGGCCCCGGCCGCTTCCTCTGGCCCCCGCCTTTCCTACCCGGCGGTCGTCGAGCCAGCCCACGGCTGCCTCCCCTTCGGCGGGTGCGCTTCCCTCGATGATCCCGCATATGTCTCCGCCTAACGGTCTGCAGTCCACCAGGCCGCCCGCCTGGTCTCGCAGCGTGGAAAGCTCGGCCCGGAACTCATGGAGTTCCGCGATGGCCTTCTCAACCTGGGACAGTTTTTCTTCGAGAAGCGTTCGAACGTGGACGCACGTGGGTTCCCGGCGGTCGTGTAGCTGCAGGACGCTCTTGATCTCACTCAGCGAGAGGCCAAGGCGTTTGGCTTTTAGAACGAAGTCCAGCCGTTTCGCATCGGCTTCGCCGTAGACCCTGTATCCGGACGTGGTGCGGACAGGCTCGGGCAGCAAGCCCTCCCCTTCGTAGAAGCGGATGGTTTTCGCCGTCAGGCCAGTTGCCGCCGCCAGCTCACCGATTCTCACAGGCCAACCTCCAGAGACCGCCTGAATCGATTATAAACCTTCCATTTGAATGGAAGGTCAAGGGGGGGGGGTGATTCTGGTCCCGGAGTGAGGTTTGATGCGTGGCGGGGATAGGGGGTTAATTCGTACCCACCAGCTTTCCATTAATTAGGTGGAACCGGGGAGCGGCCGCCGGAGCCTTGCGCCTCCTTCTATTTGACAGCTAACAGATATGCAACTATCCTAACGTCGATCCGTGGTTTGGCTGGTGCGAGAAGGCTGGCTCTACCGTGGCTTGATCCGCAAACCCGTCCATCCAGCATCCATCCCGCCATGCTCTGGGGAAACCGGCGCGTGGCAGGTGAAAAGGCGGACGTCCGCGTTGGCGAAGCGCCGGCCAACCCTTGGCCAAGGTGCGGAGTCCCCGCCGCTTTCCGGCCCGCATCGGGCCGGCTTTTCGACCAAATTGCCCAATTCATTCTTTCTTTAAGTAAGGTGGAAATCATGTCCCCATGGCGAAGCCGGATGCCGTTTCTGCTGGTGTTGCTGTTCTCCCTGGCGGCCTTGTCTTTGGCCGCGTGTGGCGGCGGGGAACCGACAGCGATCGTGATTGAGGTGGAGAAGGTGGTGGAACGGACGGTCGAAGTCGAGAAGCAGGTAGTCGTCGTGGCGACCCCGACCCCGGCGGCTCCGGCTGGGCCGCCCATAAAAGTTGGAGTTCTCTACGGGCTGAGCAGCATAGCGGCCGTCTATACCCAGGGAGCGGTGAAGGGCCACAACCTGGCGGTAAGCGAAATCAACGCCGCGGGCGGCGTCTTGGGGCGCCCGATGGAACTGGCCGTGCGGGAGACGCACCTTAGCCCCACGGTGGCCCTTCGAGAGACCCAGTCCCTGGTCCTGGAGGAGGATGTCGACTTTCTCATGGGGACGATCAGCAGCGGAGTAGCCCAGGCTGTGTCCGAGTTTGCCAAAGAGAATGAGATCATCTTCATCGACTCTCTGGCCCAGTCTTCATCGACCACCGCCGATCTGGGCCACCGCTACGTCTTCCGCAGCTCCACGGATACCGTCATATCCGGCCGGGCCGTGGCGACGGTGATGGCGGAGCGGCCGGAAACCAGGTACGTGACCATCGGGCCCGACTACGCCTTCGGGCACGACGCGGTCAACGACTTTATGGGCAAATTGCAGGAGTTGAAGCCCGAGGTGGAGGTGGTTGCCGAGCTGTGGCCACCCATGTTGAATCCCGACTTCACCCCTTTCATCACCGCTATCCTGGAGGAGAAGCCCGACGCCGTCTACGCCTCCATGTGGGGCGGGGACCAGATCAACTTCATCAAGCAAGCCATCCCCTTCGGGTTCTTCGACGAGACGACGCTGGTGACCTACAACATGGACCTGGATATCCTCAAAGCCGTGGGCGCGGAGATGCCGGAGGGCATAGTCGCCGGCTCCGGCTTCCCTTGGTACAGCCTGGACACCCCGGCGGCCCAGAGGTTCACCAGGGATTACTTCAACGCCACGGGTGAGCAGCCGATGATCGGCGCCCTGCAGGGGTATAATGCCACCTACTTCCTGGCGGAGGCTATCGAGAAGGCGGGCACCACCGAGACCGAGGCGGTGGCCGACGCTCTGGAAGACTTGACCATCGATACCCCAACCGGCCGGGCAACCATCCGAGCCTTCGATCATCAGGCCGACCCGATGATCTGGGTGGGGAGCAGTACCCAAAGCGAGGAATACCCCTTCCCAATACTCACTGATCTCGTCCCGGTGTCGGGAAGCGATGTGATCCTCAGTATCGCCGAGGTTGAAGCGCGCCGAGCGGGGAAATAGCCTTGCAGCGGAAGGTTCCAAGTACCGGTGCGGAATTAGCCCGGTACCGGTTATCGAGAATTGCCTAAATGATCGTCCGTTCACCTTGAGCTTGTCGAAGGCCGAGGGGCCGGCGGTTCGACAAGCTCACCACGAACGGTATCTGGGACGCCGGGCATTGACCGGTCATTGAGAAGGAGCCCGAGCGTCTGGTAATGGCTTCATCCTCAGACCGTCATCCCGGCGAAGGCCGGGATCCAAGGAAGCACTGCTGGATTCCGGCCTTCGCCGGAAAGACGGATGTCGGGCGGGATTCCGGCAGGGGCCGGAGAGACGACCGTGGGGATGGAATGTGGCGCAATCTCAGAGATGTAAAACTGGTTACAGGACAGTACGTTAGCCATCCGGGCCCGCCCGTTCCAGCCACCTGATTATGCTGCTGAGCGTATCAAGTTTCACCTCCTGCCTCTCCGACCCGGGCTGCGTGGTCTTCCAGCTCCTGGGCGGCCTCTCGATGGCCATGGTACTCTTCCTCATCGCCTCCGGGCTCAGCCTGATCTTCGGGGTGTTGGGGATCGTCAACTTTGCCCACGGCTCCATGTACATGATGGGCGCCTTCACCGCTTACTGGCTCGTTTCCCGGTTCGCCGACACTCCGGGGCACTTCTGGATCGCCCTGGCCCTGGCGCCCCTGATCGTCGCCCTGATCGGCGGGGCCGTTGAGGTGGTGCTGCTGCGCCGCATCTACCGGCGCCCCCATTTCCACCAGTTCCTGCTGACATTTGGCCTCATTCTCATTATCGCCGACGTGATGCGGATGTCCTTCGGAGGGGAGTTCAAGTCCATCAGCCGCCCCGATCTCCTCTCGGGGTCCGTGTCCGTCATGGGGCGTCCCTTCCCCGAATACAATATCTTCCTCATCGTCGTGGCGCTGGCGGTGGCCCTGGGTATGTGGCTGCTGCTGCAGCGAACCGGTCTGGGCAGGACCATCCGGGCGGCCGCTTCGGACCGGGAGATGACCAGCGCTCTTGGGGTCAACGTTCCCTTACTATTCACGATAGTCTTTGCCCTGGGGGCCGGACTCGGCGGACTGGCGGGCGCCCTGGACGCCGGACGAGGGGTGGCCATCTCCCCCACCATGGACGTGCAGATCATATTGCTGGCATTCATCGTGGTGGTGGTCGGAGGGTTGGGCAGCTTCGGCGGCTCGCTGCTGGGGGCTCTCATCATCGCCGAGGTCACCACCTTTGGGGTCCTCCTGGTTCCTCAGTTTGCCCTGGCGTTCGTCTTCGTGATAATGGCCGTGGTCCTGCTGCTGCGGCCCTGGGGGCTTCTGGGCAAGCCCCTGGAGGAGTGAGGGTTGAACATCTGCGGTCCGATGGGGAAGAGAATGGTTATCGGCCCTGAAACCTGGCGGTCCTGGCTGCCCTTGCTCGCCGGCGCCGGGCTGATGGCGGCGGCGCCCTTCGTTCTCTCCGACTTCAAGGTTATCTTGCTCAGCGAGGTCGTTATCTTCGCCCTCTTCGCCGTGAGCTATAACCTTCTCCTGGGCTATTGCGGGTTGGTATCCTTCGGCCACGCCGCCCTGTTCGGTTTGGGCGGGTACACGCTGGCCCTCCTCCTCGCCAAGACCGGGGCCCCTTTCCTGGCCGCCCTGGTGGCGGCGCCGGTTTTGGGAGCCGCTGCTGCCCTGGTCATGGGCTTCCTCGCGTTGCGGCTGGCCCAAATCTACTTCGCCCTGTTCACCCTGGCGGTCGGTCAGATAGCCTGGAGCGTCGCCAACAAGTGGGTCAGCTTCACCAACGGCGACGACAGCCTGGCCGTCGCCGCCACGTCCATCCCGGACCCGATCTCTTCACCGGGGAGTGTGTCCCTTTACTTCTTCATTGTGGCCATCGTGGCGGCGGCCCTTCTGGTCCTCTACCTGGTGGTGAACTCGGCCTTCGGCTACACCCTTCAGGCAATCCGGGAGAACCCCACCCGAGCCGAGTTTGTCGGGGTACCCGTGCGGCACTACCGGTTGCTGGCCTTCGTCATATCGGGGTTCTTCGCGGGACTGGCCGGGGGGCTTTTCGCCGTTCACAACCATTTTGTCCACCCCGAGATGCTGTTCTGGCTGCTGGGAGCCCAGGTGCTGCTCATGTCTCTTCTGGGAGGAGTCCACCTATTCTGGGGACCGGCGCTGGGGGCGGGCCTGGTGGTGTATCTCCGAGACTCGGTGCAAGGGGTGTTTCCCGAGTTGACCGAAAAGCATTTGGGGCAAATCCTGACTCTTGAGGGCCTGACTCTGGGGGCCGCGGCGCTGGTGGTGGCCATCTTCTTTCCCCTGGGCGTCGGCGGCATGTTGCAACGGGCGGCGCGGCTGGCGACGATGAGGCTTGGGTCGAGGGGCAATGCCCCTAGCGAAGGGCAAGCTTCCGGTTCCCCGGTGCTTCATGGGCCGGTGGCGGCGGAAGAGCCTCGGGACCGAAGCTGATGGACCCGGCGGGCGAAACCATCCTGAAGACTGAAGGGCTCAAGAAGCACTTCGGCGGTGTGCGCGCCGTGGACGGCGTGGACTTCAGCCTGCGGGAGGGGGAGATCGGCTCGATCATCGGGCCCAACGGCGCGGGCAAGACCAGTTTCTTCAATTTGCTAACCGGACACGTTCCCCCCGATTCGGGCACGGTTTTCTTCAAGGGGGAACCGATCACGAGGCTGTCCCCGCATCAAATATGCAAGCGGGGTATCGGCAGGTCGTTTCAGCGGATCAACATCTTCTCCAGTCTGACGGTGTTCGCGAACGTGCAGGTCGCGGTGCTGTCCCAGCAAGGTAAAAGCCTGAACCTCTTCTCCCCGGCTCGAAACCTGGTCCGGCGGGAAACCCTTCAAATCCTGGAGAGTGTCGGCCTGAACGAACTCGCTGGGCACACCGCCGCCTCGCTCTCCCACGGCGACCAGAAGCGGGTGGAGCTGGCCATAGCGCTGGCCAACAATCCTGACCTGTTGCTGCTTGATGAACCCACCGCGGGGATGTCTCCTCAAGAGACCGCTTCAAGCATCGACCTCATTGAGCGGGTCACCCGGGAGCGGGGGCTGACCCTGCTGTTTACCGAGCACGACATGGACATGGTCTTCTCCATCTCCCAGACGGTCACGGTGATGCATCAAGGCCGGATCATCGCTTCCGGGACCCCCCAAGGAGTCAGGGGCAACGAGAACGTCCAAAGGGTCTACCTGGGCGAGACGGTTTGATCCTGGAAGCAAATGAAATCCACACTTACTATGGGCTGAGCCACGTCCTTTTCGGTATCTCCCTGTCGATCGCCGAGGGAGAGGTGGTGGCCTTGCTTGGGAGAAACGGAGCGGGCAAAACCACCACCCTGCGCGGCATCATGGGCCTGACCCCTCCCTCCCGGGGAAGCATCACCTTCATGGGCGAGGAGATTCAGGGCAAGCCTCCCCACGCCATCGCCCGAAAGGGCGTCGCATTGGTCCCCGAGGACCGGAGGATATTCCCGGACCTGACCGTCCGGGAGAACCTGGCGGTGGCCAGAAGGAAACCCCGCGGCACGGCTGGAGGGTGGAGTGTGGAGCGGGTCTACGATCTCTTTTTGGACCTGGAAAAGCTGGACGGCCGCCTCGGCGTGCACTTGAGCGGAGGAGAGCAGCAGATGCTCGCCATCGCCAGAGCCTTGATGGGCAACCCCCGGCTGCTGCTTCTGGACGAGCCGTCGGAGGGCCTGGCGCCCCTGGTGGTGCGGCGCCTCGCCGAGCAGGTCCGGAAGCTGAAGGAAGAGGGCATGACCATCCTGGTCACCGAGCAGAATCTGAAGTTCGCCCTGGAGCTTAGCGACCGGGTCTACGTGCTGGAAAAGGGCGAGGTCCGTTTCGAAAGCAGCTCCCAAGACCTAGAGAGGAATGAAGAGGTCAGGAGGGCCTATCTGGCGCTGTAACCTACCCTCCGGTGTACCGTTTTGTTTTTGTTACGAGCCTTGAACAAGCCGCCAAACCTGGCGACCAGGAAATCCCACTCAGTCCCCCTTTGTAAAGGGGGACTGAGTGGGATTCAACAGATCAACCAAGATCTCGATCAAATCCAGCTGTCTATACAGGGGCTGGTAACTGGCTTCCCCTCGGCGAAATTGTGCGGCATTTCCACCCCACCATCGTCCCCGATTGCATCGGGGCCGCCACCCCCGCCCCGCCATCGTCTTTCCGGCGAAGGCCGGAATCTAGGGAAGCGCTGGCTGGATCCCGGCCTTCGCCGGGATGACGGACCCGGTGTCAAGCCATGCTGCGAGCAGATGGGCTGGACCGAGGGGCTATATGCGAGACGGCCCGCTATGTCTTGCTCCGTTCACCGCCCCATATTCGTCTTTCCATCGTCTTTCCGGCGAAGGCCGGAATCCAGGGAAGCGCTGGCTTGATCCCGGCCTTCGCCGGGATAACGGACCCGGTATCAAGCCATGCTACGAGCCGATGGGCCGGATCGTAAGGCCACATGGGAACCAGGGCACCACGTCTTGCTCTGGCGACCGCCCCCTCTCAGCCCGCAGGAACTTTTTGCAGCCTCCCCTCGTTTTGATATCAACACCCGATCAAGACTGGATGAGGAGGAATCACCATGCTCAAACCTGCTCTCTTTTGTGCTTTACTGCTAGCGAGGCTCCTGGTGGCCTGCGGCGGGGAAAGTTTCGCGATACCCGCCACTACGCCGGCCGAAACCCCCGCGGTTAGCCCGGGGCCGTCCGGGAATCCCATCCCGACGGCTCTACCAACGCCGAGGATGGGCTCAAACTGGGCTATCTCATGGCGCGCGGGAGGATCTGAGCCCGGAGCGCATCAACGGGTTGATCCTGCTTTCGGACGGCGTGGCCAACGTGGGAAACACCGCGGCGGAATCCATTCTGGAATCCGTCCGCGACAACTCAGCCGACGGTGTCACTCTCTCCACGGTGGGCTTCGGAATGGGGAACTTCAATGATGTCCTGATGGAGCGACTCGCCAACGACGGCGACGGCACCTACGCCTACGTGGATACCTTAAACGAAGCCCGGCGTATCTTTGTGGAAAACCTTACCGGTACTCTGTATTTGATCGCCAGAGACGCTAAGGTGCAGGTGGATTTCAACCCGGAAGTGGTGAGCCGCTTTCGCCTCTTGGGATACGAGAACCGCCGGGTGGCCGACCGGGACTTCCGCAACGACGCGGTGGACGCCGGCGAAGTGGGGTCCGGCCACAACGTGACGGCCCTCTGCGAACTGAAGCTCCTCCCCGGGGCCGAAGGCCGCCTGGCCACCGTGAACGTGAGGTACGAGGACCCCGACACGGGTGAAGTGACTGAGATCGGCCGCGACTTCTATCGCAACCAGCTCAGCGCAACCTTTGCAGCGGCCTCTCCCCGCTTCCAACTCGACGCGGCGGTGGCGGAGTACGCCGAGATACTGCGCGAGAGCTTCTGGTCTCTGGAAAGCAGCATGGAGGGCGTGCGCGCCGTGGCCGGGCGGGTGAGCGGCTTCTTGCCGGACGGCCCCGACGTAACGGAGTTTCTGTACCTTGTTACTCAAGCGGCCCTCATCGCGGGCTAGGTGTGAGTCGATGAGGAGTATCGAAACGATCCACCTTAACTGCCTACCCTAGACAGCTTCCCCGTTGGGCCCCGAATGGCCCCCGCCGCTCGGTGCCCAACGGGGCCGTCTCCGCCCTCCCTGGCCACTACACACCCCCATGCCCGGAGCATCTTGGCTACCTGCTCCCAAAGCCGAGCAGCGGCCCCCCTGTCGTGTGGCGGACGCTGCCGCCCTGTGCCATAATAGGCCTGACCTGGTCAACCAGTTACGTTAGAGGAACGGTGAGCCGGTAAGATGGCCGACGGACGCTCCATTCTGGAAGTACAGGAAGTGGTGAAAGATTTCGACGGCCTCCGGGCGGTCAGCGGCTGCTCCTTTAATGTCAAGGAAGGGACGATCACGGGGCTGATCGGCCCCAACGGGGCCGGGAAGACCACCCTATTCAACCTGATAACCGGGTTCTTGCGCTGCAGCGGTGGCCAGATTCTCTTCGACGGTGAACGTATCGATGGGCTGGCGCCTCACCAACTTTTCCGCAGGGGCATCGTACGGACCTTCCAGATACCCCGGGAACTCAAGCGTATGACCGTCCTGGAAAACCTGATGGTGGTGCCGTCTGGCCAAGCTGGGGAACAGGTCTGGAACTCCTGGTTCCTGCCCTGGCGGGTGAAACGCCAGGAACTCGAATTCGAGGCCCGGGCCGTGGACGTCCTGGAGTTCGTGAATCTGATACATCTCAAAGACGAATACGCGGGCAACCTCTCGACGGGCCAGAAGAAGCTGCTGGAGTTGGCCAGGACGCTGATGGCCGAGCCCAAATTGGTGTTGCTGGACGAGCCGGGAGCCGGGGTGAACCCGACCTTGATGAAGGACTTGGCCGAGAATATTCGGCTGTCCTGTGTCGAACGAGGGCTGAGCTTTCTGCTGATCGAGCACGACATGAACCTGGTGATGCGCCTTTGCAACCCAGTGATCGTCATGGCCGAGGGTCGAAAGATCGCTGAAGGTACGCCAGAGGAAGTGCAGCGGGACCCGCAGGTGCTGCAGGCATATCTGGGCGGTTGGACAGAATGAGCCTCCTGGAGGTCTCGGAGGTGGTTGCCGGGTATGGGGATTCCGAGATCCTCCACGGTGTCTCAATAAATGTCGGGCAGGGAGAGATAGTCACCATCATCGGCCCCAACGGGTCGGGCAAGTCAACCCTGCTCAAGACGGTGCTGGGCCTGGTGCATCCCAAAAGGGGCAGCGTGAGTTTCCGGGGCCGGAATGTCACCGGCATGGCCCCGGAATCCATCGTGCGCCGGGGCCTGTGTTACGTCCCCCAGTCCAACAACGTCTTCCCTTCCCTCTCCATCCAGGAGAACCTGGAGATGGGCGCCTTCGTTCGCACCGACGACTACCGGGGGCGGCTGGAAGAAGTGTACGCTCTTTTTCCCGACCTGGCGGGGCGACGCAAGGCCCGGGGCGGCACCCTCTCCGGAGGGCAGCGGCAGATGCTGGCGGTAGCCCGGGCCCTCATGTTGGACCCGGTGTTGCTGATGCTAGACGAGCCATCGGCCGGCCTGGCGCCCAACATGGTGGATCTGATCTTCCAGAGGATTATCGAGATCAACGCCACCGGCGTGGCCCTGCTGCTGGTCGAGCAGAATGCCCGGCAAGCCCTCAAGCATTCCCACAAGGGGTACGCGATGGCCGCCGGCCGGAAGGTGTTGGAGGACCGGGGCGAGTGCTTGCTGGAGAATCCAGAAGTGGCGCGGCTTTACCTGGGAGGCTGATGCATTGATAGCGAGACCGGCAAGGTGACCGAGAGATATAATCGCCCGCCCCGGCGCTGGGGCGCCGGCCATGGGGTGCTTGCGGCATTCCTGGTGGTTCTCGTCCTCGCCTTCTCCTCCGTTATCAAGATGGAACTCGTGGTGAACGGCCTGTTCCTCGGGATGATCATCGCCCTGGGGGCCATCGGCCTCTCGCTGCTGTACGGCATCCTCAAGTTCGCCCACATCGCCCACGGCGACTTCATGACCCTCGGCGCCTACACGGGCTTCTTCCTGTTGGGCAACCTCTTCCCGCGCCTGGGGTTGGAGGCAGAGGGATTCGGACCCTTCACATTCGGCTATCCCTTACTCTTGGCTATCCCTCTGGTTGGGGCAACCATGGCCGGCCTGGCGATTGCCCTGGACGTGGGTGTCTACCGGCGGCTGAGGTCCCGGCGGGTCAGCCCGGTGGTCTTGGCCATGGCCTCCCTGGGCTTGGCGATCGCCCTTCGAGGCCTGGTCCAGATAATCTGGGGTGGCGGCACCGAACAGTACCCGCGTCTTTCCAAACCTTTCTACCAACTCCCCATGGGGGTCCGCATTCCGCCGGACCACGTCTTCATAGGGGCGTTGGTGCTGGTGCTGGTCCTTGGCCTCTACCTGTATCTGACCCGCACCAAGATGGGCAAGGCGATGCGCGCCACCTCGGACAACATGGATTTAGCTAGAGTCAGCGGCATCAGCACGGAACGGGTAATCTGGTGGACGTGGGCCGTCGGGGCTATTCTGGCCGCCACCGCGGGGGTGTTGCTCGCGGTGTTTCAGGCGCAACTGTTCCCTATCATGGGTTGGCGATTCCTGCTCTCCCTCTTCGCGGCGGTGATCCTCGGCGGGATCGGCAATCCCTACGGCGCCCTGGTCGGGGCCCTGATGATCGGCGTTACCGCCGAAGTCTCCACCGAGTGGATCAACCCCACCTACAAGCCCGCCATCGCCTTTCTGATCTTGATCTTCATGCTCTTGGTGCGCCCCCAGGGGATCTTTGGGGAGAAGGCCTGATGGATTTCGCCGGTACCGCGAGCTACCTCAGCGGGTTTGCCATCCTGGCGGGGATCTACGCGGTCTTCGCCCTGGGGCTCAACGTCCATTGGGGCTACACCGGGTTGTTCAACATCGGGATCGCCGGGTTCTTCGCCCTGGGAGCCTACACCACGGCGCTGCTGACGACGGCGTCGCCCGACCCGGCGCTGTTCGAGGACTTCAAGTTTGGCGGGAACCTCGTGGAGAACCTGGGGCCGGCGAACCTGGGCGTCGACCTTTGGTTCCTGGTAGCGTTGCTGGCGGCGGGAGCCGTGTGCGGCCTGGTGGCCCTGGCCATCGGGTTCATTACCCTGAGGCTCCGGGACGACTATCTGGCCATCGCCACCCTAGGCATCGCCGAAGGAGTCCGCCTGGTCTTCCTGAACGAGAAGTGGCTGGCCAACGGCTCCAAGGGCCTCTACCGGATTCCCAAGTTCCTCGGGGACGTGCTTTCGCCCAAGAATTACGACTACCTGTACCTGGTGGTGGTTCTGGTCGTTCTGGCTATCCTGTATGTCTCCGTCGAGCGGGTGCTCCGGTCGCCCTGGGGAAGGGCGCTGAAGGCCATCCGTGAAGACGAAATGTCTGCCGCCGCCAGCGGGAAGAACGTGTTCGCCTTCAAGCTCCAGTCCTTCGTGATGGGGGCGGTAATCATGGGCTTCGGCGGCGCCCTCTACGCCCACAACATCCGGTTCGTCGACCCTCGCACCTTCGATCCCCTTCTGGCCACCTTTGTAATATGGGCCATGCTGATGGTAGGCGGCAGCGGCAACAACCTCGGTGCGATACTGGGGGCCTTTGTCGTGTGGGGCATCTGGACCGGGACCCAGTTTCTCCCCGGCTTCCTCTCCGATCCCAACTTCCGGTTCTTCATGGTTGGCTTCCTGGTTGTGGCGGCGATCCTGTTGCGACCGGAAGGCATCCTGGGCGAGCGGAGAGTGACCTCCCGGCCCGTACCGGCGGATGCGGAGGCCGCGGCAGCGGAGCCGTAGCTCAGGCGGCCTCTACCGCTGGCCGCCTCTTCGGATCGTGCCTCCGCATGACCTGAGGCTCCCCGTTGTTTCGCTCGGCGGGATGACGGTCTTGAGGTAAAGTCCCCGTCCGGTCTCTCGGGATCGTGGCTCAACGGTTTCACCGGGCGAGCCGTATTGCTGGCTGCCGGACCGGGACAGCACGAGGAAGCCCCCAGGCTCCGCATATTCAAATGGAGCCTGGGGGCCATTTAGCTGCCGGTGTCGCCCAGCCGAGGCATCAGCCCCGGACCGGGCGTTGTAGACCGGTCCTGAGTCCCGCTACGGGAGTTCGAACCTGTCGGTGGAGACGATCTCTCCGCCCTCGATCTTCCAGATCTCGATGGTGGATATGACGTCGCCATTCTCGTCGAAGTCCTGGGACCCCCCAGCTCCTTCGTAGTTGACGTCCTGGCCGGCCTGGATCAGCTCCAAGGCGCGTTTGATGCTATCGACGCCGGGCCCCACCTTCTCGCCGGGGGCGTTGGCGACGCTGCGGAGCGCGTCCCGGATCTTGGCGGAGTCGGTGGTCGTGCCGGCCTTTTCGGCGGCCAAAGCGATGAGCACCACGGCATCATAGGTCTCGGCCATGAAGGGAAGCGGCGGCACGCTGGCGAAAGACGCGGCATAGGCATCGTTGAAGGCGGTGCGGGCGCCGGTCAATGACGAGCCCGGGGCCGTACCGAAGGTCCCCTCCAGGTTGTCCGCCCCGATGGCCGCGTTGAGGTCGTCGGACTTGGTCCCGTCCACGAAGAGGAAGGTGGAGATGTAGTCGCCTTCCAGGGCCTCGCGGAGGTATACTTCGGCGCTTTCAGGGTAGCTGATGGCTACCAGGACATCCGGGCCGCCGCCGGTCGCCTTGCTCAGCTCCGAGGCGTAGCTGGGTTGGGTCCCTTCATGGGCCACCAACTCCTGGACGGTGCCGCCCTCAGCCTCGAAGGTCTCTTTGAACTGTTCGGCCAGACCCTCGCCGTAGGCGTTATTGATGTAGAGGGCCGAGGCGGAGGTGAAGCCCTGTTCTTTGGCCAGCCGGGCCAGAACGACGCCCTGAGCGGCGTCCGAGACGGTAGTCCGGAACATGAAATCGTTGTCTTCCAGCACGGTTATTGCCGGTGAGGTGGAGGCAGCGGAGATCTGGAGAATCCCGCTGGGCCCGGTTACCGATTGGACCACGGGGATGGTGACGCCGCTGGCCAATGCGCCGACGATCGCCACGACGCCCTCAATGTCGACCAGGGCCCGGGCGGCGTCCACGCCTACCTGCGCGTTGGTCTGGGTGTCTCGGGCCGATATGGTCACCACGGTGCCAAGAACACCGCCGGCTTGGTTGACGTGGTCGCCGGCTAGGGCCCCGGAGTTCCGGTGGGCCGTGCCGAAGTCGGAAAGGTCGCCGGTGAAGCTGTTCAGTTGCCCAACTTTGAGGGGCGTGGCCGTGGGCGCGGGCGTAGCCGTTGCACTGCTTCCGCAGGCAACCGCCAGGAGGGCTAGGCTCATCGCTAGCACCAACAGGGCGATAAAGGGTTTCTTGAGCGCAGACATTGCGACCCCCTTAACATAATCTTGCAGTTATTACGTGAAATCCTCCTAGATCGGGCGCTATTATAGTAGAATTTCCCAATAGGCGCAATCCAGTCTTACGGGATTCTTGAATTAAGTCCGCCTCGGCAATTTCGCGCCGCTCCACGCCGGTTGACTTTGGCCTGCTTCGGGTTTACTTTGAAAGTGCACTCAGGGAGAGTGAAACTCGGGAGCAACTGCCCCAGGAGCTTCGCCCCCACGGACGGCTGCTTTTCCCGGCCACCTCGATAATGAGGGGACGGGGGATGATCCTGCTGGCGGGGTCAAAGGCGTCCCAAGGATGAAGCAGCGGGGCGAAGCGGTTTGCAGGTAGTCAACCGGAGAGCAAGCCGTCGCCGAGGGCAAGAGAATGCTGGGCGAGGAAAGAGGTACGACATGGCAGATCCGAATACGGTTGTTCACTTCTTGAACCAGTTCTTCGGCGGTATCGGCGCCGAGGAGCAGGCCTATGCCCCGGTCCAGGAGAAAGAGGGGCCGGTCGGTCCGGGGAGGGCCCTTCAGGCGGCCCTGGGCGACCAGGCGGCCGTGGTGAGCACAATTGTGGCCGGAGACAACTACTTCACCGAGGAAGTTGAATCCGCGAAAGCCGCCGTGGCTGAAATTCTGGACCGGATCAAGCCAGATATGGTAATAGCCGGGCCCGCGTTCGATGCGGGGCGTTACGGCCTGGCCTGTGCGGAGGTGTGCCGGCTGGCCCAAGGCATGGGTATCCCCGCCGTTACGGGAATGTTCCCGGACAACGCGGGAGTGTTGACCTATCGCAAGGAAATCCTGGCAGTGTCCTCGGGGATCGACATCTCGGAGATGGCCTCGGTGGTGGGGAGAATGGCCCGACTGGCGATGAAGCTGGCGCGTGGAGAGGAGTTGGGCCCCGCCTCGGAGGAAGGCTACGTCCCTAGGGGCATCCGCCGGGAGGTGATGCACGACCGCCCGGGCTACGAGCGGGCCGTGGACATGCTGAACGCTCGGCTCGCGGGAAAGCCGTGGGTCTCTGAAATGCTTATCACCGGCTACGATGTGGTTCCGCCAGCGACGCCGCTGAAGAATTTGAAGGAATCGACCATAGCCCTGGTATCGACCGGCGGCCTGGTGCCCCGGGGAAACGAGGACCGGCTGGTGGGCAGCAGGGCGGAGCAGTTCTTCCGGTACAGCCTGGAAGGGGTGAGTTCCCTGAGCGTCGAGGATTGGGAATCGGTGCATGGCGGCTTCGGCACCCTGATTCTCAACACCAAGAACCCCAACTATGCGATGCCCTTGCAAACCGTGAGGTATCTGGAGGACACCGGCGCCATTAAAGCCGTGTACCCCTGGTTTTTCTCCACGACCGGCAATGCGGCCGCCGTGAGTGCCGGCCGGCGCATGGGGGCCGAGATCGCGGCGGAACTCAACGAACATCACATTGACGGCGTGCTGCTGGTGGCCACTTGAGGGAGTTGCAATCGTTGCGGCGCAACGATCGGCAAAGAGATCGAGCGGGCGGGAATTCCAGTGGGTATCATGACCGCTATGCCGGCAATACCCCTGGCGGTGGGCGCGAACCGAGTGGTCAGGGGAGTCCGGGTATCCCACGTCTGCGGAGACCCCGCGCTCTCGGCGCAGAAAGACTGGGAGCTGGGGGTCCGCATCGTAGAGACGGCCCTGAATTCCCTGGTGACGGCCGTCTCCGGCCCGACCCTGTTCGAACCATCCGAGCCCGAGCCTCAGGAGGCCGCCCTATGAGGTTGGAAATAGGCACATTTCCGGTTAAAGATATCGTGTTAGGGACGACTACACGCTGGGCCGACGGCGTCCTGGAGATCAACGAGGACGAGTTGGTGGCCATGATAATGGAGGAGCCTTCCGTGAGTTGGGCCGGCCTCGAGGTGGCCCGGCCGGGAGACCGGACGCGTATCATGGAGATGCGAGACACGATCGAGCCCAAGGTCAAGGTCCAGGGGCCCGGCACGGTCTACCCCGGCATCTCCGGCCGGCCGGTGGACACGGTGGGCAGGGGCAGGACCCACCGCCTGAACGGCATGACCATCATCCCCTGCTCGGAAATGCCCAGGGTGAATCCGGACGGCTCCCATTGGTGGGGCGCCCGCCTCGAGGGGACTCCCGGTGAGGTCAACTATGTCGACATGTCCGGGCCGGGGGCGGTGACTCCATTTTCTTCGACCATCAACCTGTGCGTGCCCATGGAGTGGCAAGAGGGCTCGTACACGGACGACTGGAACCGGGTGGTCCAGGCCGCCATGTTGAAGGTAAACGACTACCTGGCCCAGACCACCGTGGGCCTGGAGCCGCCTGAGGTCCAAACCTACGATCTGAACCAGCGCGACAGCTCGCTACCCAACGTCGTATTCGTGCCGGTGCTGGCCTCCGGGGAGTATCGCTACGGTCCCCGGACCAGCCTCAGCACCTGCGTATACGGCATCGGACGCCTAACCCAGCCATGGCTGCTGCAACCCACTGAGGTGCTGGACGGCGCCATATGCGGGGCCTACCAATACAACCCTACCTGGCCCATCATTGAAACCATCGTGCCCCACATGTGTGCCCGCCACGGGACCGACTTCAATTTTGTGGGGTGCATCGTCGTTCGCAGCAACTGGGAAGCCCAGGCCGAGAAGCAACTCATGGCCAACCGGGCGGCCCAGCTAGCCATCGACGTGGGGGCCCAGGGGGCCATCGTCACGACCAACGTCCGGGGACAGCGCTTTCTCGAGACCGTCCTCACGGTGCAGGCCCTGGAAAGGGCCGGGATCAACACGATACTGATGACCGAGGAAGAGGACAACGAGAACGGGTCGGCGCCGCCGCTGCTGGTCTCGAACCCGGAGTTGGTGGCCGCGGTCAGCAACGGGACCGGCGGTGTGGAGGTGACCTTCCCCAAGGTAGAACGGGTCATCGGGGTCCGAAAACCGGAGCCCCACTGGGCCGAGGAGATGGGGCCAATCCATGGCAGGTACGGCGTCAGCCACCTCCACGACTTCTACGGCTTCGGCAAGCAAGGCTATTTAGACTTCTAGGAGCCGGGCGCCACGATACCCGCCGAAAGGGCGCCCGGAAGCAGGTGATCCAGGTATTGAGGAGGAGAGGATGACGCTACCCTACCAAGGCATTCGCATGGTCGATTTCACGCAGGTGCAGCAGGGGCCTTCGGCCACCCAGGTCCTGGCTGACTATGGGATGGACGTCATCAAAGTGGAGCGCATCAACGACGGTGAGATCGGCCGCAGAAACCCGCCCCGGGTCAACGGCATCAGCGCCTACTTCTTGGCCAACAACCGCAACAAGCGCACCATAAGCCTCGACCTTCGGAGGCCGGAGGCCAAGGAGATCATCTACAAGATGGTCAAGGTGTCCGACATAGTCGCCAGCAACTTCCGCCCCGGCGTCATGGACCGCATGGGGTTCGGATACGAGGAACTGGACAAAATCAACCCTCGGATCATCTGGGCCGTGGCTACCGGTTTCGGTTCCAGCGGGCCGTACGAGAAGCGCATCGGGCAGGATCTGCTGGCCCAGGCCCTGGGCGGGATGATCTCGCTGACCGGCGACCGGGAAAGTCCCCCCCGGCCGGCCGGCACGTTCATCGCCGACTTTCTGGGCGGCATGCTGTTCGCCCAGGGAATGATGGCGGCCCTCGCGGCCCGGGAGCAGACCGGGCGCGGGCAAATCGTCGACTCCTGCCTCCTGAACGGCATGATCGTGAGCCACATCCAGGAGAACGCCGCGGTCTTGAATCTCGGCAAGGAGTACCCGAGGCCCCATCCTGCCGGCGGTCACTCCGCAAACGGCGCTCTGTACGCCATATACGAGTGCAAGGACGGCAAGTACTTCGCCATGATGGGGTCCTTCGCGGAAAATGTCTTGGGCCGCGTTTGCCAGGCCCTGGAGATCGAACCTTCGCTCGCTGATGACCCGCGTTGGAAGGATGTCGATCTGCGGAGTGAGGAGACCTGGGGGTTCTACCCGGTGCTCAAAGCCGGGTTCAAGAAGTTCGACCGGGACGAGGTTGAGCGAAGGTTCCTGGAGTACGACCTGCCTCCCGGCCCGGTACACAATCTGCAAGAGGTCTTCGAGGACCCGCAGGTGATCCACAACGAAATGATCGTGGATATGGAGCATTCGATCTACGGCCCCATCAAGCTGACCGGATTCCCCGTCAAACTGTCCGACACCCCGGCCACGCTTCGCTTGCCGCCGCCGACCGTGGGGGAGCACAACGAGGAGGTCCTCAGGGAGCTGAACTACACCGATGACGAGATTCGCGCCCTGCAGAGGGAGGGCGTGGTCGGCTCTGAGAACGCGAGACGCGCGGCCCTGGACCTGATAGGAGAGGGGATTTAGCGGCTATCCGGGGCTATGCCCCTCCCAAACATAGACGCGCTCCAACGGCTGGCCGGAGACAGTTGCCAAAGTTGGGCTTGCCGCCGGGTCTCGGCCTGGCGGTGCTGCGAGATCGTGTCTTGCATATCCCGGTAACCCCCGACCGGCCCTCGAACAGACTGCCGAATCGATCGAAGGCTCGAATGACTGGCAAATCCCTCCACCTCCCCCTTTGTAAAGGGGGAGCGAGGAGGATTTCCCCCGTAAATCCAACAAAAAGCGAGACCCATTCGCTAACCCCGCAGGCCGAGGGGCGTCAAACCTTTGACCCCCGAAAACGTCGCCGGCGCCAGCCTTGTTTTCCGGATGCGGCCTTTGCCCAGGTGACCCCGGAGCGGGCCGCCCGGCCGCCGGTGGAACGCTCTGCCCGCACATAGCGGAACCGGAAAGGAGCTTGGAAAATGAAGATCACGGGACTCACGGGGCACATCTTCGAACCCAGGACCAACCATCATCAGGAGACCCCGGAGTTCGTCAGCGCCTCGGTCCGGCGGAACGGCCTCGCCATCATCTCAACCGACGAAGGGATTGACGGAGTTGTGTCCTCCCGGTCGGACAACCTGCTGCTGCTGGCCCAACTGTGGCCTGAAGCCAGGGAGCACATCGAGGGGCAGGACCCTTTCGACCGGGGCCGGATGGAGAACATGCTCAGGCACCGGTTTCGCTGGTCCAACAAGGCCATCGGCATCCTCGACTACGGCCTGTGGGACATCGCGGGCAAGAGCCTGCGTCAACCCATATACAAGCTGCTGGGCAGCACCAGGGAGAAGGTGCTGGCCTACGGGTCGACGGTCCATTTTGCCAGGGATGAGCAGTTCGTGGAGTCAACCCTGGGCCCAGGCCAAGGGCTTGACGGCGGTGAAGCTGCATCCCTACTGCGTCGCCGCCGACGACATCCGCATGTGCCGCGCGGTGCGCAAGGCCGTGGGCGACGATTTCACCCTCATGTTGGACACCCTGGTCTACCCTGGCCCCTACGACCGTCAGGATGCGCTGCGGGTGGGCCGCGTGCTGGACGAACTCAACTTCTGGTGGTTCGAGGACCCGCTGCCCAAGACGGACCTGGACGGACTGACTGAACTGACTCAGGCTTGTCAGGTGGTGCAGGTACGGATGGGAGACCAGGTGGACGACATCCACGAATACGCCGAGATGGTGCGCCGCCGGTGCATGGACATCATGGTCGGCCCGGCCTCGTTTGGCATCACCGCCCTGATGAAGATGGCCCACATGGCGGAGATCAACCATATGAATTTCGAGCCCCATGACTTTGGCCGAGGGACCGCCAGCCTCCACGTGCTCCTGGCAATCAACAATGCCGACTATTACGAGATTGCCGTGCCCCAGGGGTGTTTCGACGAGGCGATCTATCCCGGGGTTTACCTCGACTCGGTGAAAGCAGACGCTGAAGGCTGGGTCCATGCGCCTACCAAGCCAGGGTTGGGCTTTGAAATCGATCTCCGGGAGGCCAAGAAAGTCACTGAACAGACCATCCAGCCTTAGCAGTCCACCGGCGGCCAGGGTGCTGCTATCTGCTTGCCGGTCTGTATCTCCGAGGTGTTACAATGGGGCGTCGCTTGGCTTGGGAAGGCCCCTGGCTACGCACTTGCGAGAGATTCCACCCATCTTGAGAAAACGAGGTGAACCCATGGCTCAACAGAAGCTGGTAAAGAAGTCGGTCATACCCGACGACAACCCGCCCGCGATATCGGGGACCCCCGCGGAGGACCTATTACGCGCCATCTCCGAGGAGGTGGATATTTACACTGAAGACCGGCCCGAACCCGATGAGTTGGTGAGGCGCTGCAAGGATGCGGACGCGGTTATCAACATCCGGTCCGTCGTCCAGTTCCCCCGGTCGGTCCTGGAGCAGCTACCGAAGTTGAAGATCCTGTCCATCTGGGCTGTCGGCGTGGACAACGTGGACCTGGAGGCCTGCAAAGAACTGGGAATAACCGCCACCAGGATGGCGCCCCTTTCAGCGCCATCGGTGGCGGAGCACTCCCTGGCTATGGCGATGGCAGTGTCGCGGAAGCTCGTGGAGAATGACCAGATGGTCCGGCGGGGTGAGTGGGGAAGGCCCTACGTCACCGATCTTCTGGGCAAGACAATGGGAATCATCGGAACGGGGCCCATCGGCCAGCGGGTCGCGCAGCTGGCCAAGGGAATAGGGATGAATGTCGTTGCCTATACAATTAACCCTTCGCCGGAGCGGGCCCGGGAGTACGGCGTGGAGTTCGTGGAGTTGGACGACCTGCTACGGCAGTCCGACGTGGTGGTCACCGTTATTGCCGTGTCCAGCCTGACGGAGAATATAATCGGCGCGCGGGAACTCGGGCTCATGAAGCCGACCGCCATCCTGGTGAACACCGGCAGGGGCCTTCTGGTCGACGAGGCCGCTTTGGCGGATGCTTTGAGTTCAGGGGGCATCGCCGGCGCGGGTGTGGACGTGTTCGTGAACGAGCCCATCGAGCCTGAAAGCCCGCTGCTCAAGGTGGGCAACATTATCCTGTCTCCCCACATGGCGGCAAACACCCCTGACGGGGCCCTGAAGCGGCTCTTGCTTGCGGTGGAAAACATCCAGTGGGCCATGGAGGGCAATCCGCAAAACGTGCTGGTGCAGGGCAACAGAATCTAGAAGTTGGCTGGGGGCCCCGTGCCCGTTCCGCCGGATACCCATCCATGGCGGGAGGGCGCGCCGGGCCCCTGGCTATTCCAATTTATCCTGGACCTGCCGACCGGACCCACCGGTCAGTCTACCCCGGTAGCACGCTGACCCCGCGCTCCGGGTATTGGAAGCCCAGAAGCAGGCCCAGCCAATTGCGGAGATAATGGGGTGGGAGGAAGGTGCCCTTCACCCGAAGCCTGGCCTCCTGTCCCATGAGTTCGGCCAACGGTGGGTTCGACAGTAGTTGGCGCATCCGGTAGGCGGCGCCTTCCGCGGTCTGCACGAGGAAGCCGGTCACTCCGTCGATGACCTGATAGGAAATTCCCCCCGTGCCTCCTCCCACGACCGGTTTGGCTTTCCACATGGGCTCGGTAATCGAGAGGCCAAAGCCTTCGCGAAGGGATTTCTGAATCACCAGGGCGGCTGCCCGTTGGAGGGCGTTCACGGTGATATCGTTGTCCTCGGGGTTTACAATGACGGTGGTGTCGGGCAACGCTTCCGCCGCCTTCACAACCTCTTCACAGACCACTCGTCCTTCCGGATCGTCGGGGGCAACATTGCCCACGAACACAAACGCTACATCGGTAGAGCGCTTCACCATCTCGTAGGCGCGCAGGGTCCCCATCGGGTCCTTCAACCAGTCGAACCGGCTCGCCTGAAGAATAAACGGCTTGTCGGATGAGATGTTATATCGGTCCAGCACCGTCTGGATCTCCTCCGGCCGAAGGTCCCGGTTCTTGTCGCTAAGCGGATCGATAAACGGGGGGATGAGGTACTGGGGGATGAACAGGTCCCGGCGCAGAAACTGGGGAATGTGAAAG
>MPMA02186978.1_pt1 | contig 32066 bp, 36 predicted proteins | sample 1617361 | NCBI WGS metagenome assembly MPMA02 (sample SAMN05944807, study PRJNA350692) | marine metagenome | biome: marine; feature: ODZ; material: water; isolation source: 180 m water sample filtered on 0.2 um supor filter | place: Pacific Ocean | collected 2012-04-08 | depth 180m m | reverse complement strand
GGTCCTGCAACAGGCGATCGCTGTTCACGATGGTGGCCTGACACCAGAGGCCGGGCCGGGAGAGGCTGCCGTCGAGTCTCTGTAGCAGGCACGAGGTAGAGGAGAATGAGTTTTCTTGCTATCAGCCGAAAATTATTCATCCAGATGTCAAAAATTATACTGGGTCAGTCGATTTGTTCATCGCCGGCCCCCCATGCGAGGGCAATTCCAATTTCAACAACAAAACCAGACGGATTGACGATAGAAATGAACTCTACGTCGCGGCTGGACGGTCAATTGTTTTGAGCGCTTTCGGTGGGAGTGGGTTGGTCTAGGTTTCGGCAACCAAGGTTTTACACTGAGTGCGTCGTCAAATGATTTTCATGCATGAATCTCATCAGCAGCAATGAGAAATAGTAATTTGACTCTGATCCAAACCTTTCCCAAAGTGAACACTTGTATTTTCTCGAGGTTTGTTAAGAGGTGCATCTTTTGAGGTGCTTGATCTCAAACGCTTGGACCTGAGGCCGCCCATAAAACACCTCAACCAACTCCTGCCGTGGTAACACGCCAAAGCCTCCGCCAAATCCGCATAGCCCTTCAGGGGCCAGTGCCGTTGAGTGAGGACGACGCTTACGAGCTTTCTCCAGGGACGGCATTTGATCTTCTATCGGCAGAGCGGTGACGGGATATTGGTGGTCCGCATCCTGCACGCCCGCAGGGATGTGCGGCGTCACCTAGGGGCAGAATAGCCCTCTCAGTTAATCTGCCCCCTCGTAATACTCGTCCACCGCCTCGCGCACCGCGATGACGTTTTCCAGCTTGGCCGTCACTGGAACCGCGCATTCCGGGGCGATCATGTCGACGCCGGCCGCTATGGCGTAGTGCACTTCGCGGCGCACGTCCTCGCGTTCTCCGGCCACCAGCGTATTCGTGTTGTTGATGTTGCCGATCAGCACCATATCCGCCTGGTCGCGCATTTCCTTGGCGTCGTTGGCCGATTCGAAGTGGAAGGCGGCCATGCCGTTTTTGTTGAAGTGCTCGATCCTGTCGATGGTGCGGCCGCAGCAATGCAGGATCAGCGGACAATCGATCTCGGCCGCCATCTCCTGGTGGATGGGCAGCACGAAATCGGGGACGGCGCTGGGCCGGATGAGGTCGGCGGTGATGTGGCAGGCGTAGGTCAGCGCATCGGCCCCGGCTTCGATCTGGGCCTGGGCATACATCTTGGGGATCGGTTTCAGGCGCTCCAGCACGGCGTGCACGAAGCTTGGGTCCTTCGTGGTCTGGATGAGGAATTTCTGCAGGCCGATGGTGTGGTAGGCCAGGCTCCAGGGGCCGAAAACCTTGCCGATGACGGCGACACGGTCGCCCACTTCGTCCTTCAGGAGCCTAATGGCGTCGATTACCGACTTGACCGAGGGGCGCTCGAGGAAATCGTCGGGGATCTCGATCTCGTCGGGGTGCGACCAGATGGCCTTCTCCTGGGCCGGCAGGCTGTCGCGGTCGCCCCAGCGCGTGGGCACGCCGAGCGCCGCCGATTCGTGGGTACCGGCGCCAAAGGCCGGGCTGACGGCGTCGTAGCCGCAGATGGTGTGGCCGGCCAGGGCCAGCTCGGCCATGGGTCCGGCTTCGTAATTGGCCTCGGGAAAGAAGACGCCGGCTTTTTCCTGCAGGCCGCGGGTGATGATCGAGGTGGGGTTGGCCACCGGCACCCGGTCGACGGGCCGGCCGGCGAGGGCGTTGAGGAAACGTTCACGCGGCGTCTGGGCCATCCGGGCCTCCCTTGAACGGTGTCTTGAACCAGCCCTCGGCAGCGAAAGCACGAGCGCTGGCCACGGGATTCTCGTAGTAGCCGATTGCTACGCCCGGGCCTCGGGTCTCAAGGCAACCGTCGTCCCCGGGGCGCACCTCGCCCCAGGCTAGGGCGGGAGCCTCGGGGCACGACAGCAGGGGATGGCGCTGGCCGGCGATGGTGTATTCGCCCTCGTCGAGCACCAGGTCGGCCTCGCCGCCGAGTGATCCGCCGACTAACAGAGCCACTGCGTGGCCCAGGACGGCCAAGTGGTGGGGCAGCGGCGGCGCGGCAACGCTTGCGGGCTCCAGCGCGGCCAGGCCGCGGGCCGCGGCCAGCAGGGTCTGGTGGCTGTGCGGCACGAGGTAGTCGCCGCTTGCCAGCAGCACCACGGGATCGCCGCCGTGAGCTCTTGGGACTTGCGGCGGACACGGCGTGCCGCCGGCCAGGTCGCTCTCGTCCTCCAGCGCCAGGCGGGCCCGGGCCAGGCTGAGGAAGGCGGCACGCTGGCGGCCCTCGAGGGCGGGCGAGAGCGGCAGCGCCACGGCACCGAACCAGGCGCAGGCCAAGAGCGCGAGGCTGCCGAACACGAGATCGTCGCTAACCACGCCCACCACCTCGCCGCGTCCCAGGCCGGCCGCCGCCAGGGCGCCGGCGGCCCTGGCCACGCGCTCGGCGAGTTCTCCGTAGCTGATCGTCTCATTGCCCACAAAAGCCGGGCGTTCGCCCGCCTCGGCGGCTTGGCGTTGCAACAGCGACCCCAGCGTCTCGCCGTCCCACAGACCCTTGGCGGTGTATTCGGCGAGGCGTTCGGGCGCCGGCGCCATGGCGTCGCGCAGCGGCACGGCCTCGGGCCTGAGCGCCAGATCGCGGTCGGGATCGCGCCATTCACCTTCGCGGTAGCGCTTGCCGCCGCCCAGGCCATAGAGCTTGCGGTACTGGTCGCGGCGAAAGCGCCGACGTTCGCTGATGACCCGGATGAAGGTGACCTGTTCGGGTGCCAGGCCGATGCGGTTGGCGATCTCGGAGTCGCTCAAGCCCGTACCTTCGCGCTGGGCGGCGATGGCGGCAAAGTCGAGTTTTCGCACGGCGTCGCCCCTTCGCCGCTGGATATTCAAACTGAGATCCCAGATCACCTCGCCGTAGCTCTCGACCATGCGCTCGCTGACACCGTAGGGCATGGCTCAGGCCCCTCGCGCCGCTTCGCCCATACGGATGGGGTCGGCCTGGGGGGCGGCGGTGACCACGGGGCAGACGCGCATGCATTCGAAGCACTGGGCGTGGGTGGCACCCACGGCCGACGTGACTTTGTAAAAGAAGGCCTGGCTTTCGGCGCCGTAGAGCGCTTCTTCGCGGTCGAGTTCGGCCTCCGCCGTGATGGCGTCGGAGATGATGTTGGGCATGTTTTCGTACTGCTGGCACATCTCGGCGCAGCGCGCCATGTCGCAGACCATCTCGTCGATCTCGCCACCATCGGCGATGGAGCCCGAGAGGCAGTCGACGGGGCAGAATTTCTGGCACGGCGTGCGGGCTTGACGTTTGTACATCTCGACGCAAGCCGGAGCCGGACAGGGGTTGGCGGCCATCGGCGTGTCCGTGGGCAGGGGCATTTCGGTGATGACGGAGCCGTAATACAAAAGCCCATATTCCGGGTGCAGCAGAATATCCCCGGCCATCGAGCGCGCGCCGATGCCGGCCAGTTCCGCATGCAGCTTGAGGCTCTGGATGGGCACGCGAGCACCGTATTCGGGATCAACATGCGGCGGCACGAAGATCGAGGGGTAAGCGAACGTCTTCTCGATAAAGAACGACAACCCGAACGAGGCGCGGTAGATGGGCCCGACGCTGTTGCCGATGAAGGTCATGACCTTGGCGTTGGATTTCCAGGTGCCACGGGTGCAGCCCGTGACGCCGATCGAGATCACCGAACGCGCGCCCGGCAAAAGGGCCTTGGGCCCAAAGCCTTGGGGCGCGATGCGTTCAACGAGGTCGGCATCAGCGATGCCCACGGCCACGGCGCCGCGCTTCAGCGAATAGGCCTTTATGGCCTCCCTGGCGGCGGCGAAGTCGATGGTTTCGGTCGTCTCTGTGGTCTCGGCGTCCAAGGCCTTCAGCCTTTCCGCAGCATTTCCCGAACCTCGAATTTTAGCACCTTGCCCATGGCATTTCGAGGCAGGGCGTCGGTGAAGAGCACATCCTTGGGGTGCTTGTAACGGGCCAGCCGGTCGGCGAAGAGGTCGAGGACCTCGGCTTTCGTAATCTCGCTGTCGGGGAGTTTGACGACGACCGCGACCGGCACTTCGCCCCAGCGCTCGTCGGGCCGGGCCACGACGGTGGATTCGGCAAGGTCCGCGCATTCGGCCAGGACGAATTCGAGCTCGGCCGAATAGATGTTCTCGCTGCCGGAAATGATCATGTCCTTCTTGCGGTCGTCGACGTAAAAGGCGCCGTCGGGTCCGCGGTGGCCGATGTCGCCGGTGTGGAACCAGCCGTCACGAAGCGCCTCCGCGGTGGCCTCGGGCTGGCGCCAGTACTCGCGCATGATGTTGGCACCGCGCACCACGATCTCGCCGGCCCTGCCCGCCGGCACCTCGTTGCCCTCGTCGTCATTGATCCGGGCCTCGCAATGCAGCGCCGCATGGCCGCAAGAACCAGCGACGCGAGCGTCCTTGCTGGGCAGGCCGACGATGACCGTGGGTGCCGTCTCGGTGCTGCCGTAGACCTGGCTCATGGCCACGTCGCGGGCCAGCACGGCGGCGATCAGGGCGTCGGGAACGGTGGACGATCCCGACGTCAGGCAGCGCAAGCTCGACAAGTCGGCTCCGGCCCAGTCGGGGTGGCCGATCAACGCCACCAGCATGGCCGGCACGGCGATGGCCAGCGTGATGCGCTCGGCCGCGATGGTGGCCAGCATCTCGGCGGGATCGAACTTCTGCAGGATCGTCACCGTGGCGCCGGCATGCAGGGCCGGCGTGGTTTGGATGTTGAGGCCGCCGACGTGGAACATGGGGATGGCGGTCAGCACCTGGTCCGTGCTGCCGAGGTCGAACGCCGCCGCGCCGTTGACGGCGTTGTGGAAGATCGCGTTCTGGTCCAGCACCGCCCCCTTGGGCCGGCCCGTGGTGCCCGAGGTGTAGACGATCAGCACGGCATCAATGGGCCCGCCGGCCCGCGGCGGCGGCGGCGCCTCGGCGCCCTTTATTAGCTGCCGATAATCGAGCCAGCCGTCGGCGCCTTCGTAGGCGATCCAGGCCGCTTGGCGGCCCTTTCGCAGCTCGTCGAGCAGGGCGATGAAATCGGGCTCGGCCAGCACCGCTTTGGGTTCGCTGTCGTCGAGAATGTAGGCGATTTCGGGGCCGGCCAGGCGCCAATTGAGCGGCACCATGATGGCCCCCAGACGGGCGCAGGCGAACAAGAGATCGACGATCTCGGGGCTGTTGTAGCCGAGCTGGGCGACACGGTCGCCTGGACCGATCCCCAGTTCGGCCAGGGCGCCGGCCAGTTTTTCTATTCGCCCGGCCAGCGCGGCGTAGGAGATTTCCCGGCCCTGGTAGCGCAGCGCCGGTCGTTCGGGGGCAAAGGCCGCCCAGCGGTTTATCCAGTTCGATATGTCCATCCGTGATGTCCCTAGCCGCGGATCTCGTCGAGCACGGGCAGAATGTAGCGGCGGAACTGAACCGGGTGCTCGCTCATGGGGAAGTGGCCGAGCTCCTTCATGATCTCGACCCGGGCGCCCGGGATGCGCTCGGCCGTGGCCAAGGTGTCGCCGGGCTCGCAGGAAAAATCGTATTCGCCGGTCAGCAGATAGAGCGGACAGACGGCCGTGTCGATATCGCCGATCCGGTCCGAGAGGTCCGGCTCGACGCGATAGAAATAAAGATCGCCCTTGAAGATGCCGGGCCCCGAGATCTTGTATTGCCACAGCGTCTCATGGCGGCTCTCGTCCGGTGCCTGGGGGGCGATGAGGCCCGAGATCAGGGCGGCGCAGACCTCGCCGCCGTGCACGTCGGGGCGGTTGAGCCAGCTGGTGTCGTACCAGGGCTGTTGCGCCGCCGCCGCCTCCAGGCCGATCAGGGCGCGAAACTCGGCGCCATGTTCGAGCGCCAGGTGCAGCACGATGCGGCCGCCGATGGAACAGCCCAGCACCACCGGGCGGTCGAGCTCCAGGGCCGCGATGAAGGCCCGGATGATGGCCATGAAGCCGGCCGAGGTGAGCTGGTATTCCTCGCGCTGGTGGCCGGCCGGCGGGTTCGACTTGCCGTGCCAAGGGAGATCGAAAGCCAGCACCCGGTAATGCTCGGTGACGGCAGCGTCGCACATCAGGTGGCGGAACTGGCGGCCGTCGGCCCCGGCGGTGTGCAGGCAGACCAGCGGAATTCCCTGGCCGGCTTCCTCGAAATAGAGGCGCTGGGCCCGGCCTTCGATCTTGATGTTGAGGTAGCGCCCGGTGATGGCTTCGATCTGGGCCATCAGCCGCTAAACCTTGGCGCCGCCAACACGTCTTTGAAGTATTGCAGGTTGGCCATCAAGGGCTGCAGGTTGCCTTTGATATGGGCGGCGCCCGATTTGGTCATGGCAAACAGGTCATGCCAGCCGGGCGCCGGTGGCTCGCTCCAGTGGGCCAACCAGGCATCTTCGCCGGCGGCGATGGAGAAGCAGTGCGAACGTAACAGCGCCGGGCCGCGGATGAGCGTGATGTGGCCAGCCTCGACCGAGATCCGGAACGGTTCGGCGCCAATCTCGACCAGGAAATCGAGCCTCAGGAATTGACCGCGGCGCAGCAAATCGCTATCGCCGTTGACCAGATCGGGCAGGAACTCGAAGCGGTCCACCAGGTTCACACCGCGCCTCCCTGCAAGCGTTCGAGCGCCATCTGGCGCAGCTTGCCTTTCTGGATCTTGGTGCCGTTGGGGCCGGTGGTGGCGGGGAATTCGCCGATCGGGAAGAAACGTTCGGGCACCTTGAACTTGGCGATGCGGCCGCGGCAGAATCCGTAGACCGTTTCTTCGTCGAAGGACTCGCCCGAGCCCGCCTTGGCGATGACGAAAGCGATGGGCCGGTTGCGGCCCTCGTGCTCGACCGCCACCACCTGCACGGCCGAAACGCTAGGGTGGGCTTCGACCACGGCTTCGATCTCCAGCGGGCTGACGAGAAAGCCGCCCAGCCGGATGATGTCGCCCATGCGGGTGAGGAAGACGAAGCCGCCGCCCTCGAGCAGGTAACCAAGATCGCCGGTGCGCACGAAGCCGTCCTCGGTCAGGCCCTTTTTCGTGGCCTCGGGGTTGTTGAAGTATTCGTGCATCAGGCTGGGGCCCTTGAGCTCGAGCTCGCCGGTCTCGCCCGCTGGCAACAGGGCGCCGCTCTCGGTGTCACGCACCCGCACCTCGGCCCGGGGCGAGATCAGCCGGCCGCCGGCCTTCGAGCGCTCGGCCAGCGGCCACTCGGGCGGCGGCAGGGCATAGAGCGCCTGGACCTCGCTCATGCCGTAAACGCTACAAAGCGTCAGGCCGCGTTCGGCGCCCCGGGCGGCCGTCACCTCGGGCGGCGAGTTGAAGGCGCCGAAGCACATGAAGCGCAGGCTGGGGAAGGGCACGGGGTCGTCGTAGACGGCCAGCAGGCGCTCGATCATGTCGTCGCCGGCGTTGCATTGCGTCACCTGGTAGCGGCGGATGGCCCGGGCCGCCGCCAGCTCATCGAAAGACGGCAGCATGACCAGCGGGGCCCCCGACAGCAGCACCGCCATGACCTGGCTGAAACCGAAAACGCCACACAGCGGCATCATCAACAGGATCGAAGCGTCGGGCTGGTCGTAGCCGAAGACCGGTGCCACATCGAGGGCGTGATCGATGATCGAGGCCTGGCGGTGGAGCACGAATTTGGGCGCGCTGGTGGTGCCCGAGGTGGTGAAGATGGCGAAGTCCACATCGCGGCCACCGTGGTCTTCCGCCATTGGCGGTGCCGCCGCCAGTTCGTCGTAGGCCAGATGGCGCACGCCATCGGGCAGCGGCGGCGGGGCGGCCTCGCTGTCATCGTCCCCGTTGTCATCGTCCCTTGTGGCATAGCTGACCACGGCGTCGAGCCCGGCGATCACGGCCGGATCGACTTGCGCCAGGATGTCGCTGAAAGCGATGCCGCGGTAGCCCGGCCAGAAGACCAGCAGGCGGGCGCCTGACCGGCCGATGATGTCGCCGACCTCGGTGCTGCGAAAGCGGCTGTTGACGTTGACGCAGATGGCGCCCAGCCGGGCGCAGGCCAGCAGCAGCGCCAGGTAGGCCGGTGCGTTGGGCATCCAGATGGCCACCCGGTCGCCGGCTTTGATGCCCAGTTCGGCCAGACCGCTGGCCACGCGCCGGCCCTCGGCGATGAGTTCGGCGAGCGCGATTTCACGCTCGCCATAGATCAGCGCCACGGCGTCGCCCTGCCGTGCCGCGAGGCTTTCGAACTGGCTGTTGAGGCTGTCGGCAATCATGGCGCCAGTATCGACCGACCAGGCCATGCCAGGCAACCGGAGCGCTGGCGGCTGCTGCCAGCCGGTCCCGCTCGGTCCCCGCTGCCGGCCCGGAGATTTCGAAGTGCGACAATTTAATCGCTTGTTTTTTCAGATAAAAAATTTATAATTCAGCGCTGAACTAGAATCTTTGGGAAGGAAAACCCATGGCCCTCAGGCAAACCTTCACGCTCGGGGAGGCAGCCCGGCTGGGGCGCTTTCGCAGCGGCACCATGGTCGACTACCTGGCGCGCAGCGGCATCGTGCGGCCCTCGGTGCGGCCCAAGCCGGGGCGCGGGCGCCGGCGGCTCTATAGTTTCGCCGATGCCGTGCTGCTGCGTGCCCTCAACCGGCTGCTGGAGCGCGGCATCCCGGTGGCCCGGCTGGGGCAGGTGCAAGCGGCCTTTCATAAGCTCATGCAGGGCGTCGAGCCCGGCCGCCTGCCGGCGCGATACCTGATGACCGACGGCGAAAAGGCCTATTTCCGCGATGACCCGGCGGCGCTGGTCGAGCTTAGCGGTCGTGGCGGCCTGGCCTTCGCCCTGGTCCTCGACCTGCAGCCGATCATGGCGGAGGTGACGGGCGAGGCGGAGAAGCTGGCCGCCTGAGGGGCGGAGATCAGACGTCAGACGTCAAACGTCAGATGCCACAATCCTGACATCTGAATTCTAAAACCCGCCCGAGGCGGTTACTTGAAAACCGGCACCCGGCGCTCCTTGAAGGCGGCCAGGCCCTCGCTGGTGTTGTCGTTGAGTTGGGCCTCGGCGGCGTTCTCTTCCTCCAGGGTGAGACCGGCGTCGAGCGAGCCCTCGAGGCCGTCGCGGGCCAGACGCTTCATCCAGCCCAGGCCGTCGGGGCTGCGTCTGGCCAGGGTGGCGCAGAATTCCAGCGCCCTTTCGGCCAGCACCGCGTCTTCGGCGATTTCGTTGACCAGGCCCCAGTCGCGGGCTTCCTCGGCGTCCAGCCAGCGGCCGCTGTACATCAGCTCCAGCGCGCGGCGCAGCCCGACCAGGCGGGGCAGGCGCTGGCTGCCGCCAAAGCCCGGCAGCAGGCCGTACTGCACATGCTGGTCGCCCATGCGCGCCGACCTGCCGGCCAGCACCACGTCACACGACATCATCAACTCGAGCCCACCGGCCAAGGCCAGGCCATGGACCGCCGCCACGATCGGCATACGGCTGGCCTCGAGGCGGCGCAACATGGCGTGGCCGCGGCTGATGAAGACCTGGAAATCGCCCGCACTCTGGCGCGCCGCCGTGACCTCGTCGAGGTCGGCCCCGGTGCAGAATTGTTTGCCGTTGCCCCGGATCAGCATGACGCGGATGGCGGGGTCGGATTCGAAGTGCTCGAGGGCGTTGGTGAGGCCCTCGACGATGCCGGTGGAGATGCAGTTGAACTTGTCCGGCCGGTTGAGGGTGGCGATGCCGACACCCTCTGCGGTCTCGAGCAATACGTCCTGGTGCTCGCTGTCGTTCATCTTTGCCTCCGCCTAATAGGGCACTGCCACGCGGCCGATCTTTTCGCGCGAAATCACCATCTTCTGGATCTGTTCGGTGCCGTCGCCGATCTGCAGGCCGAGCACGTCGCGCAGGCGCTGCTGGTGGGGCAGGTCCTTGGCGTAGCCGTAATGGCCGTGGGTGATCAGGCAGCGGTGGATGACGTCGAAGGCCACTTGCGGTGCCCACCACTTGCACATGGCCGCTTCCGAGGTGTGGGGCAGGTCATGGTCGCGCAGCCAGAGCGTCTTGTAGCAAAGCAGCCGTGCCGCCTCGAGCAGGGTCTCGGCCTCGGCCAGCGGTTGGGTCACGCCCTGGTACCTGGCGATGGGCTGGCCGAAGGCCTGGCGCTGGGTGACGTATTCCCAGGTTTCCTCCAGCGAGGCCGTGGCCGCCGCGATGCACTGCAGGCCGATCAGCGCCCGGCTGTAATCGAAGCCGTGCATGATCTGGCGAAAGCCGTCGCCTTCCTGGCCCAGCCGGCGCTCGGCCGGGACGCGGACGCCGTCGAAGAAGACCGAGCCCCGGCCCACCACGCGGGTCCCCATGTCCTCGAAGCGGCCGGTGCTGATGCCCGGGCTGTCCAGGGATGCGAGGAAGGCAGTGATGCCGTGGGCTTTCTCGTCGGCCGTGCCGGTGCGGGCCAGCACCATGATTTCCTGCGATTGGTCGGCCATCGAGCACGACGTCTTTTCGCCGTCGAGCACGTAGTCGTCGCCGTCCCGCCGCGCCTTGACGCGCAAATTGGCGGCATCCGAGCCGCCGCCCGGCTCGGTCAGCCCGAGCGCCACCAGGATCTCGCCCGAGGCCACACCGGTCACCACCTCGGCCGCCAGTTCGGGCCGGGCGTGGTGGGCGATGATGGTGCCCATCAGCGTGCCGATGAGCTGCACGTAGCTGACGTTGAAATCGCCGTGGGCTATGCACTCGATGACCAGGCCGGCGGTCACCGCGTCCTGCTCCAGGCCGCCGAACTCGCTCGGCAGGTTGACGCCGATCAGCCCCAATTCCCCCATTTCCCGCAGCAGGGCGCGGTCGAATGCACCCTCCGTCTCGCGTTTCTGGTAGTCGGGCGCCAGGCGCTCGGCGGCAAAGCGCCGGGCCGTATCCTGAATGGCGATCTGGTCGTCGCTGAGAGAAAAATCCATGATCTGCTCCCGGTCCGCTGTTGCAGGCGGCGCTATTTGCGGAATTGCATGAAGTCGGGGTCGCGCTTTTCCCGGAGCGCCGTCACGCCCTCGCGCGATTCGTCGGTCTCGTAATAGAGGCTCAGCGCCTGCAGACCCAACGAGCCGCCGCCGCGGATCGATTCGCTGTCGGCATTGAACGAGCGCTTGGCGATGGCGATGGCGGTGGGGCTGCGCATCTTCAATTCCTCACACCAGCGGTCGACCTCGGCGTCGAGCTCGTCGTCGGGCACCACGGCGTTGGCCAGGCCCATGGCCAGGGCCTCCTGGGCCGAATAGCGCCGGCACATGTACCAGATCTCGCGAGCCCGCTTTTCGCCCACCACGCGGGCCAGGTAGGCGGTGCCCCAGCCCGGATCGACCGAGCCCATCTTGGGGCCGACCTGGCCGAAGATGGCGTTTTCCGAGGCCAGCGTCAGGTCACAAAGCGTGGCCAGCACGTTGCCGCCGCCGATGGCGTAGCCGCGCACCTTGGCGATCACCGGCTTGGGCACGTCGCGGATGATGCTGTGCAGCTCCTCGACCGGCATGCCGACGGTGCCGCGGCCGGCGTACTGGCCTTCGTGCTCGCCCTCGGACTGGTCGCCGCCGGTGCAGAAGGCCTTGCCGCCGGCCCCGGTCAGCACGATCACGGCGATGCCCTTGTTCCAGCCGGCCTGGCTGAAGGCCTGCAGCATCTCCTCGGCGGTGCGGCCGCGGAAGGCGTTGTAGACCTCGGGCCGGTTGATGGTGATGGTGGCGACGCCATCGTTCTCTTCGTAGATTATGTCCTGGGTGTCCATGGCGGGATTTTCTGCCTCTGCGATTTCGCTGTCCTAACGAATGTTAGTTAGAATCCGTGCCCTCGACAACGGCCGCGTGCCAGGCTTCGCTGAGCGCCGGCAGGCCGCGCCGGGCAAGCGCGAAGCCGGCCACGGCCAGCACTCCAAAAGCCAGCCAGGGGAGTGGCGAGGTGACGTCGAGCACCAACCCGAACAGTGAAGTCTGGGGCTGCCAGCTTTCGGCATCGCGCCAGTAATCGGCAAGTTCCAACAACCCGATGCAGGCCGCGAGGCAGACCAAAGCCGGCAGGCCGACAGTGATGTAGGGCCGCACCAGCAGGCCCAAGCGCCCGGCCCGGGCCGCCGGCGCGTGCATTTCGATGAGGCCGGCCAGGCCTGTGGGCGCAAAGCGGGCCACGGCCACGAAGACGATGCCGGCGTAAAGGATCCAAAGCCCGGTGTAATTCGAGACCACGGTCTGCAGCAGCGTGAAGATGACGGCGCCCAGCAGCGGGCCGATGAAGCTGCCGATGCCGCCGATGAAGGCCATCATCAGGATCTGGAACGAGGTCGCGAGAGAGATCGTCTCGCCGCCCACGAATTCGTAGTTTATGGCGAACAAGCCGCCGGCGATGCCGGCGAAAAATCCGCCGACGCAGAAAGCCAGCAGGCGCACCAGGCGGGGGTTGTAGCCGACATGGGCGGCGCGCTCGGGATTGTCGCGCACGGCCGCCGCCATCTGGCCCACGGGGGTCCGCAGGAAACGCCGGGCCGCCAGCAGGCAGGCAAAAAGCCAGCCTGCGATGACATAATAGACCTCGATCTCGCTGGCGAAATCGAGGCCGAAGAAAGCCGGCGCCAGGGTGCGGTCGGCGGCGCCGCCATAGAAACGACCCAGCACGCTGCCGGCGGCGATCACCAATTCCACCGTACACAGCGTGATCATGGCGAAGCCGATGCCGGTGCGCTTGACGGAGAAGCTGCCGAAAACGAATGCGAAGAACAGACCGCCGAGCCCCCCGGCCAGCGGAATGAAGGGCACCGGCAGCGGCACGACGCCGGCTGCCGAGGCGGCCAAAAGCCGCACCGCGGCAAAACCGCCGAGGCCGAAATAGATGGCGTGACCGAACGACAGCAGGCCGGCCCGGCCCAGCACGATGTTGTAGGAAAGCGCCAGCACCATGGCCGTGCCCATCTGGTTCAGCACCAGCAGCGAGAGAGGGGTGCGGAAGACCAGCGGCAACACCGCCAACAGCCCAGCTATGGCCAGCCAGTGGACAAGACGGCGATTCCTGTGGCGGTTTTGGGATCGTGTCATGCTGAACGTAACCGGCCCCGGAGCGGCTGGGCTCCGGGGCCGTGACGTGGGGGCTGGCGCGCCGCCGCCAGTATCCTCGACCCTACTTCTTTTGGCGGCTTTGCAGTTTGTCGCTGAAGCACAGCATGAACTGCAGCGCGCGCTGGCATTCGGGCTTGCCGAGCATCGAAAGCGTGGCCAGAACGCCGCCCGAGACCGGCCGGTTGGCGGTTTCCTCGACCGCCTCGTCCAGGGCCACGCGGGCATCGTCGACCAGGCTCGCCAGGTTCTCGTTGCCCACCGTGTTGAGCATGTGTTCGATGAAGGTGAAGAGGCGCTCGACGATGTTGTCGGTCGAGGCCGAGCGGGCCGCGTGCAATAGCGCCACGGTGTCAAACAGCGTGCCCATGGCGCCGATGCGGTGCAACTCGGCGAGGTTGTCGAGGGCAGACAGGATGGCGTCCTTGGTGTCCTCGTCGTTGAGCCGGTCGACCACCTCCATGGCGTTGGAGGCGGTGATGGCGAGGCGCTCGACCATGCCGTCGGTGAGGGCATCGCCCGCCGCCTGCATGAGCCGCGCGGCATCGTCCTGCGGAGTGTTGGGAATCATGTTGTCGGTCATGATCCCGCCCCCTACAGGAGACCCCTGGCGGAGAGCCAGTAAAGCCGGTTATAGGCCAGCTTGAACCAGTGAATCATCTGCGACGGCGCGCCTGGGTTGGGCGGCGTCTGGTAGTTGAACCAGACGTAGGTGCCGCTGTCCATGCCGGTCTCGACGAAGCAGAAGACCTTGCCGTCGTAGTTGCGGGCCCAGCGGTTCTCGGTGATCAGCGACGAGATATTGTCGATCACGGTGTCGGCTTCGAAGTGCGCCGTCGAGCCGGCCTTGGAGATCGGGATGTTGGTGGTGTCGCCGACCACGAAGACGTTGGTCGAGCCCTCGCGCAAGAGCGTCTCGCGCTCGGTCGGCACCCAGCCGCCGGCACCGAGGTCGCTGTCCTCGATGACCTGGGCGCCGGAGTGCGGTGGGATGGTGACCAAGAGGTCGTAATCCAGCGTCACCTCTTCTTCCGACGATATGGTCTTGGCCGCGGGATCGACCGACTTGGTGTTGAAGAAGGTTTCGTACTTGATGCCGTACTTGTCGAATTCGGGCTGGGTCCAGGCGGCCACCGGCTCCAAGGCGTGCAAGCGCCCGATGGGGTAGGTGTAGGTGATCTCGGTCTTGTCCGCGAGGCCCTTGCCCTGGAGAAAGTCATAGAGCATGAAGGTGACTTCCAGGGGCGCTACCGGGCATTTGTGCGGTGCGTTGACGTTGACCACGATCTTGCCGCCCTCGAAATCGTCGAGCGCCTGGCGCATCTTGCGCGCACCTTCCAGGTCATAGAACCAGTGCGCACCCTCGGCCATGCCGGGGATGTTTTCCGGCCGGATGCGCGAGCCGGTAGCCAGCACCACGTAGTCGTAGGAATAGCTCTTGCCCGATTCCGTCGTCACCTGGCTGGCCTCGACGTCGATGGCCGTGGCGGCATCGATATGGAAATGGATGCGCCGGTCCAGCACCTTGCGCTGGTCACGGAAAAGCTCGGCTTCGCGGAAGCGGCCGAAGGGAATGTACAACAGACCCGGCTGGTACATGTGGGTATCGGTGTTGCCCAGCATGGTGATGCTGGCCTCGCCCGACTTGAGTTCCGGGCCGAGATGGCGGCACAGCCCGTTGGCGATGATGGTGCCGGCCAGGCCGCCCCCGACGATCAATACCTGCTTGCCCATATTTCTGTGCCTCCCTTGGAGATGTGAGTTTTTCTAGTTTTCGTTATTTTGCCTTGACGACGACGACACTCCAATAGCCCTCGCACTCGGTGATTTCGCCCATCTGGTGACCCACCTTGGCCACCCATTCGGGGATCTCGGCGGACGAGCCCTTGTCGGACGACCAGACGTCGATCTCGTCGCCGATCTCGACCAGCTTGAGCTTGGCTATGAGTTCCATCAGCGGCCCCGGGCAAAAGGCGCCCCGGGCGTCGATCTTGTGGCGTTCGCTCATTGCTCGGCTCCCCTCCTTACGGCGCCAGCCCGGGCCCAGCCCGGGCCTAAAACGTCATCAGTTGGCCGCTTTCGGCATCGGAAAGAAATCGCGTCAGCCCGAGCGCTCCGTCAAAGACGCCCTCGACCAGCCTTTCCTCGTCCCAGCCGTTGATGTCGAGCGCCATCGAGCAAGCGTACGCGCTTAGCTCGCCGAAGTCCCTCCCCTGGCGCAACAGCTCGATGGCGTCGGGCGCCTTCTTGGCCTTCATCAGGTCCGACATTTCGCCACCCCGGTAACGTTCTTCGGCGTCGGCCTGGGCGTCGAAGGCAAAGATGGCGCCCATCGAGACGAAGAGCTGGACCGGGCGCTCCGACACCGCCGCTACCGAAGCCGTCATAGCGGCCATCTGGATTTTCTCGTGTTCGGCCGAACAGAGCATGATGTAGAGCGGCGTTTCCGGCATCTCGATTTTCCCGGCGGGTCCGTGATGCGCCTATCTTGCAGAATTCCATTGTGAATTCCAGCGCCGCCTTCCCTGGTAAAACCTTAACCGTTAGGGTGTGCCGCTGAGCCAATCCGGAGGAGACCATGAGCCAGTTCAAGCCGACGGCGCGCAGCCGCGGCCGGCGCGCGCCCAAGCGTCTGCACTGGACGCCGTCGTCGAACGCTTCATGCCCGGCCGTGCGGCCGACATCCGCCCGGCCAACAAGAAGGAGCTCGAGGCCACCACCGTGGTGGCCGGGGCGCCGCTGCCCGATCCCGACCTCGAGGCCGGCATCGAGCTGCCGGACCAGGTAGCCTTTTGCACAGGAATGGAGAAAAACCGATGCCCGACGCAGTGCGCTACGAGATTGAGGGCCACGTCGTCACCCTGACCATCGATCGGCCCGAGATGCGCAACGCCCTGATCGAAGAGGTGGTCGAGGGCCTGGTCGATAGCTGCCTGCGCATCAACGCCGATGATGGCGTGCGGGTGGTGATTGTGACCGGGGCGGGGACGGCGTTTTCAGCCGGCGGCAACCTCAAGGCCATCGACAAGTCGGCCAGCGAGTTCGGCGGCACGCCGGCGGAACTTAGGCAAAAATACCTCACCGGCATCCAGCGCATGCCGCTGGCTTTCTACGGTCTCGAAGTGCCGGCCATCGCCGCCGTCAACGGCCCGGCCATTGGTGCCGGCTGCGACTTGACCACCATGTGCGACATCCGCATCGCCTCGACCAAGGCGCTGTTTTCCGAGGCCTTCGTCAAGCTGGGCCTGATCCCCGGCGACGGCGGCGCCTGGCTGCTGCCGCGCGCCATCGGGCTCTCGCGGGCCTCCGAGATGGCCTTCACCGGCGACCGCTACGACGCCCAGGCGGCGCTCGAGTTCGGCCTGGTCTCTCGCGTGGTCGAGCCCGACGAGCTCATGAATGCAGCTAACGAGTTGGCCGGGCGCATAGCCGTCAACCCGCCGCACGCGCTGCGTATGGCCAAGCGCCTGATCCGCGAGGGCCAGCGCGTCGAGTTCGAGACGCTGCTTGAGATGTCGGCCGGCATGCAGGCCCTGGCCCACCACGCCGCCGACCACAAGGAAGCGATTACGGCGATACTCGAGAAACGCCCGCCCAAGTTCGCCGACGACTAATCCGCGGCAAAACCGGGGTCGGAGTGGGTTTTCGGTCAAACCGGGGTCGGAGTGGGTTTTCGGTCAAAACCGGGGTCGGAGTCGGAGTCGGTTTTGGAGTGGAGTGAACCCCAATCAACCTAACCGTGGAGGGGGCATGCTCAGCGTCGAGGGATTGCGCAGGCCAGGTCTTGGCGCCGGTCACGCTATAGGCATCGAGGGTGGCCAGTGCCTCGGCCTGAGCGGGCCTTCGGGGGCGGGCAAGACGCTGCTTCTGCGGGCCATCGCCGATCTCGATAAAAACAGCGGTGAGGTTCGCTGTTCCGGCGTGGCGCGATCGGGCATCTCCGCCCCGGCCTGGCGCCGGCGCGTGGCCTATCTGGCGGCCCATGCCGGCTGGTGGGCCGAGGAGGTGGGCGAGCATTTCGAAAGCCGCGAAGACCTGGCCCAACTTCTGCCCCGTCTGGGCCTGCCTGAGGCCGTGCTGGAGTGGCCGGTGGCCCGTCTTTCCACCGGCGAGCGCCAGCGCCTGGTGCTGTTGCGCACGCTGGCACTGGAGCCCCAAGTGCTGTTGCTGGACGAGCCCACCGCGGGGCTCGACCCGGAAGCCGTGGCCCAGGTCGAGAGCCTGCTGCGCGGGCGCCTGGCGGCCGGCGTCGCGATTTTGCTGGTGAGCCACAGCGCCGAACAACTCGAGCGCATTGCCGGGCGCCGCTTGCGCCTCGAGGGCGGCGTTTTGCAAGGTTCCGGCCGGTGACCTTCCTGGCCCTGGGATATGGCGACGTGGCCCTGGCGGCGCTGTTGCTGCTGGCCAATGCCGGGCTCTCGGCGGCGCTCGGCTTCGGGCTCGGCCGGCAGCTCCTGGTGGCGGGCGCGCGCATGGTGGTGCAATTGCTGCTGCTGGGCCTGGTGCTGAAGTTGCTGTTCGCCATTGCTACACCGCTTTGGACGGCACTGGCGGCGCTGCTGATGGTGCTGGTGGCGGGGCGCGAGGTGACGGCGCGCCAGCGCCGCCGGCTGGCCGGACCCTGGCGCTATGGTCTGGGCACAGGCAGCGTCATGGCGGCCGGCATGCTGGTGACGCTCTTGGCCCTGACCGTGGCCATCCGGCCCGAGCCCTGGTATGACGCGCGCTTTGCGCTGCCGCTGTTTGGCATGGTGCTGGGCAATACCATGAACGGCGTGGCGCTGGCGCTCAACGCCTTGATGGAGGGCGTGGCGCGGGAACGCGAGGCCATCGAGGCACGCCTGGCACTGGGCCACGACCGCCACCTGGCCCTCAGCGGGCCGCGGCGCGAGGCCTATCGCACCGGCCTCATTCCCATCGTCAATTCCATGTCGATCTCGGGCCTGGTGTCGCTGCCCGGCATGATGACCGGGCAGATCCTGGCCGGCGTCGATCCGGTCGAGGCCGTCAAGTACCAGATCCTGATCATGTTCGTGATCGCCGGCGGCACCGGGTTCGGCGTGCTGGCCGCCGCCTGGGGCGGCAGTTTTTTGGTCAGCGACAGCCGCCCACCGGCTGCGGCTCGACCGCCTCGAGACGGTCGCCTAGCGCTCCTCGGGCTCGGCGATGCCGTAGTGCGAGGTGACGTTGTGGACGTGGACGTGGCGGCCGCTGGCGATGGCCTGGGTGGCGCCGCCGATGGGGGCGCCGTACTTGATCACCTTGTCGCCGGTGGCGATGTCGGATAGCGCCACCTTGTGGCCGAAGCCCACGTCGTCGGCAAGACGTAGCGTGCCAGTCGCCTCGCCCTCGAGGTCGCAATCCTGGCCGGCTTGGCCATCGGCCAGCAGGGTGGCGACGTTGTCGTCGACGTGCAGCACGATGGCACGGGTCATGAGGCTCTGCTTCCTACGCGAATCCTGAGGCTGGTGTATATCTAGTCTATGTCCTCGGCAAGCGCCTCCGGCTTCGCGCCCATCATTCGCGCCCTGGCGGTACCCACTTATGGCGCCTACTCGGCGGGTAACCTGGTGTCGCTGATCGGCTTTTGGATGCAACGCGTCGGCGTCGGCTGGCTGACCTGGGAGCTCACCGAATCGCCCACCTGGCTCGGCGTGATGGCATTTGCCGACCTTATTCCCTCGGTCTTCATCGCGCCGCTGGCCGGCTCGGTGGCCGACCGCTGGAACCGCCTGATGCTGATCAAGGTCGGGCAGGTTCTAGCCTGCCTGCAAGCTGGGGTACTGGCGCTGCTGACCGGGGCCGGCTGGATCAACGTCGAGGTCTTGTTGCTGCTGATCCTGGTGGGCGGCTTTGTCGCCGCTTTCATGATGCCGGTGCGGCTGGCCCTGATCCCCAGCCTGGTGCCGCCGCCGCACATGCCGGCCGCCGTGGCCCTCAACGCCAGCATCTTCAACCTCTCGCGCTTCATCGGCCCGGCCCTGGCCGGCCTGGTCATCCTGCACTGGGGCGTCGGGGCGACCTTTGCCGTCAATGCCGTCACCTTCATCGTCTTCCTGGTGGTGTTGATGCGCCTCAGCTTGCGGCCCGAGGAAGCCACTTCCCGCAAGTCGGGCGGCAGCCTGTTGCGTGACGCCGCCGAGGGTTTTCGCTACGCCGCCGGCCATCCCGGCATCGCCCCCATCCTGGTGCTGCTGGTGTTCATGAGCTTGTGCGCCCGGCCGGTCGCCGAGTTGTTGCCCGGCTTCGCCGCCCAGGTCTTTCAGGGCGGGCCCGATATCCTGGCGCTGCTCACCTCGAGCGCCGGCATCGGCGCCACCGTCGGCGGCCTCTGGCTGGCCCGGCGCGGCGATCCGGCGGGCCTGACGGGCGTCGCCCTGATCTCGACCCTGGTGCTGGTGGCGGCGCTGCTGCTGTTCGTGGCCAGCGACTCGCTGTGGCTGGCGGTGCCGGCCATCGCCGCGGCCTCGTTCTGCATGTTGCTGGTCGCCGTGGGGGCGCAGACCTTGCTGCAGCTCTCGGTCGACGCGGCGCTAAGGGGCCGCGTGCTCAGCCTATTCGGCATGGTCATCCGCGGCGGCCCGGCGCTGGGCGCCCTGGCCATCGGCGCGGCTTCCGAGATCATCGGCCTGCAACTGGCCCAGGGCGCGGCGGCCTTGCTGATGCTGCTGGGCCTGGCTTGGCTGTGGCGCCGCCGCCAGCACATCGCCGCCGCCCTGGAGGGCGGGAAGTGAAAGGCTCACCGTCGCGGGGCTGGTTGCTGCTGCTGGGCGCCGGCCTGGCGCTGGGGGCGGTGGTCGTTTTTCTCGCGCTCAGCTTCCCCGAGGCGCTGGCCGACCAGGACCAGTGGTTGCGCCTGGTCTATCTGGTGGCGCTGCTGGCGGTGCTGGCGAGCGGGGCTGCCTGGCGTCGCCGGCCGCCGCTTGCCCAGTGGCTGCGCCAGTCCCTGATCTGGCTGGCCATCGGCGTGGTACTGGTCTCGGTCTACGCGCTGCGCCACGATGCCCTGACCCTTTACCAGCGCGTGGTGGCCGAGCTTTTGCCCCACCAGGGCTCGGTCGCCGGCAGCGCCGTCAGCTTCGTGGCCCGCCAGGGCGGCCAGTTCGTCATCGAGGCCGAGGTCGATGGCACACGCCTGCGCTTTCTCGTCGACACCGGCGCCTCCGACGTGGTGCTCAGCCCGGCCGACGCCGAACGCCTGGGCATAGACCTGGCCAAGCTCTCGTTCGACCGGCGCTACGCCACGGCCAACGGCCCCGTCCTGGGCGCGCCCGTGCGGCTTCGCCGCGTCGCCGTCGGGCCCATCGTGCTCGAAGACGTGCGGGCCTCGGTCAACCAGGCCGCCATGCAGCACTCACTGCTGGGCATGAGCTTCCTGGGGCGCCTCGGCCGCTATGAAGTCCGCGAAGGGGTTCTTACGCTGGAACGCTGACCCAGAACATGCGAGGCCAGCGAGAGCGCCACGCAGACGACGATCAGCAGCACCAGCGGCCGGGCGCTGTCGGCCAGCATGAGGCCGACCAGATAAGACGCCGCGGCGCCGAAACCGATCTGCATGGAACCCGCCAGGCCGGCCGCGGCGCCGACGCGCCGGGGATCGGCGCTGATGGCGCCGGCCGTGCCTGAGGGGATGCAGAGGCCGTTGCCGATCGAGACGATCGACATCAAACCAAAGAGCGTGAGCGGGGTCAGGCCGAGGCTGAACTCCGTGACTGCGAGCGAGAGGGAGCCAATTAGCGCCACACATATGCCGGCCCAGATCAGGCGCGGGATGCCCAGACGCTTGACCAGGCGGGCCGTGGCAAAGTTGGCGCCGACGTACGTCACCGAGATGATTACGTAGTAGAGGCCGAAATCGGTCGGCGAGCGGCCCATGAGGTCGACCATGACGTAAGGTGCGCCGCCCATGAAAGCAAAATAGGCCGAGGTGATAAAGGCCACCTGGAAGGCATAGCCGTTGAAGGCGCGGTTTCGCAAAAGCTGCCAGAACGAGAGGAAAAGGCTGGCGAACTCGGCCTGGTGGCGGCCCTCGTGCAGGGTTTCAAAGGCAAAGAGGTATGCCGCGCCCCAGGTCAGCGCCGCCAGGCCCAGAATGAACACGAAGGTGGCCCGCCAGCCCAGCCAATCCTCAAACAGACCGCCGACCACCGGCGCCAGCGTCGGCGCCACCACCACGGCCATGGTCAAGTAGGCGATCATGGCGGCGGCGCGTTCCGGCGCATGCAGGTCCCGCACCATGGCCCGTGCCATGACCAGGCCGGCCCCGCCGCCGATGGCCTGCACCAGGCGCCCGGCGATCAGCATCTCGATGCTGGTTGCCGCCACGCAAAGCACCGTACCGGCGAGGAAGATGCCCAAGCCGGCCAGCAGCACCGGGCGGCGGCCAAAGCGGTCCGAGAGCGGCCCATAAGCGAGCTGGGCCAGCGCCAGGCCGACGAGATAAACCGTCAGCGTCAACTGCACCACGGCATAGCTGGTGCCGAAGGCGCGCTGCAGCCCCGGCATCGAGGGCAGGATGGCGTTCAGCGTGAAGGTGCCGAGGCCGGCGACGGCGATCAATATGGCGAGCGAGGGGCGGCGCGGTGCGGACATCACCGGGCCGGGCCTAACATCCGGCCGCGCCCGACGCAAGGCTTGCCGGGCCGGCGCTGGGCGCCGATTATGGCCTCGAAGGTGAAACCAGCGGAGAGAGGCCATGAACCGTATTTACAATCCCGAGGGCGTGCATACCCCGGTGGGCAATTATCACCACGGCTGCGAGGTGCCGGCCGGCGCCCGCTGGCTGATGCTGGCCGGCCAGGTGGGCGTCAAACCGGACGGCACTTGGGCCGAGGGCGCGGCTGCCCAGGCCGAACAGGCCTGTCGCAACATCGTCGCCATCCTGGCCGAGGCCGACATGGGGCCCGAGGACATCGTCAAGCTGGTCACCTATCCGGTCGGCACCGAGCACATCCCGGCCGTTCGCGCGGCCCGCGATGAAGTGCTCGGCGTGGCGCCGCCGGCCACGCTGATCGTGGTCCCCGCCCTGGCGGTGCCGGAAGCGCTGATCGAGATCGAGGCCATCGCGGCGAAGGCGTAGAGCGAGCTCCAAACAAAGCGCCCCCACCCCGGCCCCCATCAGAGGGGGAGAAGAAAACGCTGGTTGGTGCCGGCTCCCTCCCTCCTTGTGGGAGGGTGAGGGTGGGGGGGTATGCTGTATCCGCTCAAGGTGCGCTGGGAATGGTAATCCCTTTCTGCACCGCCGGGCGGGCGTGGATGGTATCGAACCAGCGCTTGACGTTGGGCCATTCGGCCAGGTCGACTTCCTGCCACTCGTAGCGCAGCACCCAGGGGAAGGTGGCGATGTCGGCGATGGAATAGTCGTCGCAGATGAAATCGCGGCCTTCCAGGCGGTCGTTCAGCACGCCGTAGAGCCGGCGCATTTCCTTGGTGTAGCGCTCGACGCCGTAGCTCACCTTGCGCGCCTCTTGGGAACGCAGGAAGTGGTGGACTTGGCCGAAGTTGGGCCCCACGCCGCCCATCTGCCACATCAGCCATTGGATGATGTCGTAACGCTTGCGCTGCTCGGTGGCGAAGAGAAGGCCCGTCTTGTCGCCCAAGTACATCAAGATGGCGCCCGATTCGATCACCGTATAGGGGCCGCCCTCGGCGTCCTGGTCGACGATGGCGGGGATCTTGCTGTTGGGGTTGATGGCGATGAACCCGGGGCTGAACTGGTCGTCCTGGGTGATGTTGATGGGATGGACGGTGTACTCGAGGCCGCATTCCTCGAGCATGATGGAGGCCTTGCGGCCGTTGGAAGTGCCCCAGGTGTAGAGATCGATCATGGCTTCCTCACTAGCGCGTTGGAAACTGTGGTTCTTCGCCCTCGGGCAAATCGACCTCGAAGGCGTTCAGCGTCATCGATACCAGCGTGTAATAGCCCATCGTGCCGACCAATTCGACCAGCGCCTTGGTGCCCAAAAGATCGACGGCGCGCTGGTAGAGGGCTTCCTCGAGGCGGCGGTTGTGCACGAGTGCGATGGCGACGTCGTAGATCATCTGTTCGTCCGCGGCCAAATCGGGCGGTGCCTTGCCGTCCTTGATGGCTTCGATGGTTGCCAAAGCTACACCGCCCTCACGGGCCAGCCGGGCGTGGGCCCACCATTCGAACTGGGTCCGCCAATGCGCCGCCACCACCAGCACGGCGATCTCGTAAAGCCGGGGCGGCAGCGAGGAGCCGAAGCGGATGAAGGCGCCGAGCTGCTGGGCCGGGCCGCACAAACCCGGGCTTTGCAGCCAGATGGCCAGCGGCCCCGGCGCGCCGCCGCGGGGTCCGGCCTGCATGGCTTCGAGCACTTGGCGCTGCTCGGCGTCGAGCTCGGCCGCGTCGAGTTCGGAAAGCCTGCTCATGGCGCGCTCTAACGCCCGCTGAAGTTGGGAGCGCGTTTTTCCAGATAGTGCGCCACGCCCTCCTTGAAGTCCTCGCTCTTGAAGGATTGCACCATCTCGACGTTGGCCTCGGCCACGGCCTGGGCCAGGGTCTGGAATTGGGCGCCGTAGACTTGGCGTTTCATCACTTGAACCGAGCGCGGCGAGACCATGGTGGCGAGTTCGGTGGCGTAATCCTTGACCGCTGCCCCGAGCTCGTCCTGGGGCACCACCTGGTTGACCAGGCCCATGCGGCCGGCCTCGGCGGCGTCGATTTTGCGCGCCGTCAACAGAAGATCCAGGGCGTGGGCGTGGCCCACCAATTTCGGCAGCATCCAGCTGATGCCGTGCTCGGCGATCAGGCCGCGGCGCGAAAAGGCGGTGGTGAAGACGGCATCGCTGCCGGCGATGCGCACGTCGCAATAGAGCGACATGACCAGGCCGAGCCCGGCGCAGGGGCCGTTGATGGCGCAGACGATGGGCTTGGGCGTGGCCGGAAAGTAGGAATACTGGGTCTGGAAATCGGGCAGTTCCGTGGCCTCGTAGGGCGCCGTTTTGGGCGGCTCCTGGCCGCTGTCGGGATCGACGGCACTGAGCAGGTCCATGTCGGCGCCGGCGCAGAAGCCGCGCCCGGCGCCGGTCAGCACCACGACTTTCACGGCCTCGTCGCCGCCGGCCTCGGTCATGGCCTGGCGCACCTCCTGCTCCATCATGCGGGTCCAGGCGTTGAGCCGGTCGGGCCGGTTGAGCGTGATGGTGGCGATGCCGTCGGCTGTCTCAAAAAGGATGTCCTGATAGCTCATGGATTCGGGTTCCTGTGATGCGAAGAATTCCGTGGGGCGCGGGGTCAGGCCGGCAGGGCCAGACCCTCGACGATGCGGCGCGATGTCACCATGTCGCTGGTGGCGTCGCGGAACCTGCCAAGTTGGGGGTTGTCGCGGTGGATTTCGAGGGCCGCCTGGTCGGCGTAGACCTCGTAGAGCAGGAAAGTGTTCTCGTCGTCGCGCGAGGCATAGACGTCGAACTGCTTACAACCCGCTTCGCCAGCCAGTGTCTTGGCGGCATGGTCGTTCATTTCGCGCATGAAATCCTGGCGTTGGGCGGCGTCGACCTCGAGTTGGACGAACAAGGCAATTTTGCTCACGGTGTGATCTCCGGAAGGGGGATGACGGCAACTGATTTGCCTAGCACGCTGGCCGGCCGGCCGCCAGGGCGAAAACCGCCGACCTTCAGGAACTCGGCGGTAACGGCGGAACACTTACGCCCAGCCGCATCAGCACCTGGCGCAATTTGTCGGGATAATCGCTGACGATGCCGTCGACGCCGAGTTTGACGAAGCGCTCCATCTCGGCCTTGCTGTTGACGGTCCAGACCAGGACCTTGAGGCCGAGTGCCTGGGCCTCGGCCACCTGGGCGGCGTCGAGTTCGCGCCAGTAGACCGACCAGGTGTTGCAGCCGGCGCGCTTGACGAGCTTTGGCACGGAGCCGGCGAAATCATCGACGTCCAGGCCGTTGGTCCAGGCCGAGGGGCCGGGACGGCCGCGTTGGACGTTGTCGATCCAGGATTGCTGGGCCGTCAGGCAGATGGTCTCGATCTCTGGCGCCAAGCGGCGAACATGGGCCAGCGTACGCCAGTCGTAGGATTGGATGGCGGCAAAGGGCAGCGTTCCGCTGCGGCGCAGCACCTCGACCACCTTGGCGGCAAAACCCGCCGGCTCGAGGGTCTCTTCGGGCCTGTCGGGGCGGCCCTTGATTTCGATGTCGAGGCGCACATCCCGGCGGCCAAAATGGCGCCACAGCGTAATCACCTCGTCCAGCGTCGGCATGGCCGTGCGGTCGATCGGCTGCTGCTTCTTGAAGCGCTGGGCGTACGACTTGCGGCGCGGGTTGAGGCGGCCCACGTCGTAGGTTCTGAGCTCGTCCAAGGACAGCGTGATCAGCGCCGGTCCGTCGGCCAGCAGCCAGTTTCCCTCGGCATCCCGAGTGACGTCGGGATTGAGCGACTGGTGGTGGCTGACCACGACGCGGCCGTCCTTGCTGACGCCCACGTCCAATTCCAGCACCGTCACGCCGAGCGTCAAGGCACGGGCGAAGCCAGGCAGGGTGTTTTCCGGAAGCAAACCCCGGGCGCCACGGTGGCCGATCAACTCGAAGGCCGGGCGGGGCGCTGCCGGGCGGCCGACCTGGGGTTGCTCCGGCGTCGCCCCGCAGGCCGCCAGGAACAAGGCCGTCCCCAGCCAAGTGGTCAGGCAGAGGCGAGAAATCGCTGCCGCCATCTGATCTCTCCCTTCAGGAGCCGGTATTGGTTTGCAACAATCGAAACAACAAAAGTCGGCTTGGTAGCAAACCGAAACAGTTCGATCCGAGGCACCCCCTCAATCCGCGAATTCGATCTCGGCCTTCATGGCGAGCGCGCCTTCGGGCGTGAGAGCGGCCAGGTCGCAGCCCTGGCCGTCGGCCGTGGGGCGGCCGGTGAGGCGGAAGGGGGCGGTGGCGAAAAGCGGCCGCATGGCCCGGAAGCCGAAGGACTTGAGGGCCCGCCCGCCGCTTGAATCGCGACACAGCTCGAGCAGTAATATGGCCGTCAGCGGCCCGTGAACCACCAGGCCGGGATAATGCTCGACGCCGGTGGCATAGGGCTCGTCGTAGTGGATGCGGTGGGGGTTGAAGGTGACGGCGGAAAAGCGGAACAGCATCACCGGATCGGGATCGATCTCTTGCTGCCAGTCGTCGGCCAAGGGTTCGGGCTCGGGTTCCGCCACCGCCGGTACCGAAGTCTGGGCCTCGGCCTCGGCATGACGATGTCCTGTTCTTCCTCGACGCAAAGGCCGCTTTCGTCGAACACACGGTAGGCCACCGTGATGAACGCCAGCTTTCCCGACCGGCCTTCCTTTTCCCGGATGCGTATAACTTCCGATTCGCGGCGGATGCGGTCGCCGAGCCGGATGGGGCGCTGGTACTGCATGCGGGCGCCGGCGAACATGCGTCGCGGGAAGGGCACGGGCGGCATGAAGCCCGAGTCCATAGTGAGGCCATCGGCGCCGACCGCGGACTGGCGGTCCTGGTTGGGGAAATAGAGCCAATGCCAGCCCCAGGGCAGGTTGTCGCCGAGGGTGGGCGGCGGCTCGTCGCGATCGAGGGTGGCGGCCAGGTTGCCGGTCATGGCGGGGGTGGCGATGTCCTCGCGCACCTCCAGGCTGGCGCTCCAGTCTGCGTAGCTCACGGCGGCATCGCTCATGGTGGTTCTCCCGATTTTCCGACTACTCCGCGCCGTCGCTTTCGCCGGCGGCGAATTCCTTGGCTATGGCTCTGCTGTGTTGGCCCAACTCCGGCACGGGCGCGAACTCGGGCGCCTCGCCGGCCACCCGGGCCGGCGGCGCCACCACGTCGATGCTGCCGCCGGGGATGGGCTGGGGCACCAGCCTGAGCGCCGGATGCTGGGCCAGATCGTCGAGCGAATTGACCGCACCATAGGCCACCCGCCCGCGCTTGAGACGCTCGACCAGCGTCTCGCGGTCGTGGGCCGAAAAGATCGCTTCGATTTCGCTATCCAGCGCCTGGCGATTGGCCACCCGGGCCTGGTTGTCATGGAAAAGTTCGTGCTCGGCCAAATCAGGCCTTTCCAGCACGTGCTCGCAAAAGCGCTGCCATTCGCGGGCGTTCTGGATCGACAGCACGATCAGCTCGCCGCCACGGGCGGCATAGGCGCCATAAGGGGCCAGCACGGGATGGTGCAGCCCGATGCGGCCTGGCGGCCGGCCGGCGGCGTGGTACAAGAGCGGTACCGCCATCCAGTCGGCCAGGGCGTCGAAGAGCGAAACCTTGAGGCCCTTGCCGGTGCCGGTACGGTAGCGCTCATGCAGCGCCTCGAGAATGGCGCCAGCGGCATACATGCCGCAGGAAATATCGGCCACCGAGACGCCCACCCGGCCCGGCGCCTCAGGCGTGCCGGTGATCGAGGCCAGCCCCACCTCGGCCTGGATCAGCATGTCGTAGGCCCGCATGTGGCTGACGCGTTCATCGTCGCCATAGCCCGAGATATCGCAGGTGATAAGCCGGGGATGGCGCCGGCGCAGCTCGTCCGAGCCGATGCCGGCGCGCTCGGCGGCACCGGGTGCCAGGTTCTGGATGTAGACGTCGGCCCGGGCCAGGATGCGGTCGAGAAGCGCCGCGTCGTCAGGCTGTTTGAAGTCGAGCTTGAGCGATTCCTTGCCCCGGTTGAGCCAGACGAAATAGGCGCTGTGGCCGCCGGCCACGGCATCGTAGTGCCGGGCGAAATCGCCTTCCGGGCGCTCCACCTTGATCACCCGGGCGCCGGCATCGGCCAGGCGCGAGGAACAATAGGGCGCCGCCACGGCCTGCTCGACGGCCACCACCAGGATGTCCTTCAAGGCGCCTCGCATCAGTACGACCGGGGCAAGCCCAGCGCGCGCTCGGCCAGGAAGGTGAGGATCAGGTTGGTCGAGATCGGCGCCGTCTGGTAGAGCCGCGTCTCGCGCCACTTGCGCTCGACGTCGTATTCCTCGGCGAAGCCGAAGCCACCAAAGGTCTGCAAACAGGCCTCGCCGGCCTGCCAGGCGGCCTCGGAAGCCAGCAGCTTGGCCATGTTGGCCTGTTCGCCGGCCGCCAAGCCGGCCTCGAAGCGGCGCGCCGCCTCGTGCACCATCAAGTCCGCCGCCTCGGTGGCGGCATAGGCCCGGGCCAGGGGAAACTGAATCCCCTGGTTCTGGCCGATGGGGCGGCCGAAAACCTGGCGCTCGCAGGCGTATTCGCTGGCCTTGGCCAGGAACCAGCGGGCATCGCCGATGCATTCGGCGGCCACCAGCACGCGCTCGGCGTTCATGCCGTCGAGGATATAGCGAAAGCCCTGGTCCTCCTCGCCGATCAGGCTGTCGGCCGGGATGCGCAGGTCCTCGAAGAAGATCTCGGTGGTGGCATGGTTGATCATGGTGCGGATGGGCTTGATCGTCATGCCGCGCCCCAGCGCCGCCTGCATGTCGACGAGAAAGACCGAAAGTCCCTGGGTGCGCTTCTCGACACGGTCCCGCGCCGTGGTGCGGGCCAGCAGCAGCATCAGGTCGGAATGCTCGGCCCGCGAGGTCCAGACCTTCTGGCCGTTGATGACGTATTCATCGCCGTCACGCACGGCCGTGGTGCGCAAGCTCAGCGTATCCGTGCCGCTGGTCGGCTCGCTCACCCCGAAGGCCTGCAGCCGCACCTCGCCCGAGGCGATCTTGGGCAGCCAGCTGTCTTTCTGTTCGTCGCTGCCGTGCCTGAGCAAGCTGCCCATGATGTACATTTGGGCGTGGCAGGCGCCCGAGTTGGCGCCCGATTTGTTTATTTCCTCGAGGATGGCGGCGGCCGCGCTCAGCGGCAGGCCCGAGCCGCCGTATTGTTCGGGCACCAGCACGGCCAGGAACCCGGCATTGGTCAGGGCCTGGACGAATTCCGTGGGATAGCCGCGGTCGCGGTCCTTCTGGCGCCAGTACTCACCGGGGAAATCAGCACAGAGAGCCCGCACCGATAGGCGGATTTGTTCGATGGTGTCGTCAGAGTCGGTTCTGTCGCTGTCGGGCGCAGGTTGGGCGTTCATTCGGGGCTCTGCCAGGTGAATTCCAAAGGACATCCGATTGTGCGACCTCGTGGCGTGCGCCGCAAGCGCTCAAGGGTCGCCTCAATTTTTTGCTGACAGAAAAATACCTCGTCAGCAACAATATTGATATCATTGATAAGTTGCAATAATTAACATATAATACTCCAGGGAATAAATAATTACATATAATAAACTTAAGTATAGCATGTTCAATTTACTCGGTTTTTTCTTCCATGAACGATGTCCATCTTGATCGTATTTTCCTTTTTGATCTAATTCCCGCGCTGATACATTCTAATACTACACTTCCTTTGCTTGTTCGGTCTCTGAATCTTCCCCTCAGCTCGTTGCCAGATTCCATTTCTTCCTGCCGCTTCGATGTCATGACAATAAATTCCCGTTGACCACTTGCGGAGCGCAAAATTTTGATCAATTCTGGTCCGTTAGAGATGACTCGAAGAGTACCTCGTCGCGCACGCTGTATTTGTGTTAGCGTCGCTTTATTTTCAAGTCTCTCTATAAATGTCATATCCGAGGAATTTGTTACCATATGTGATGGTAATGTTACTTCAAGATTGCTATTCACAGCGGTACTGAAATCTCTAATCAAAATAAAGGGGCGGGACCGACGCCGGTGGAGCTGGTAAAAAAATCCCAGTCCACCAGCAATTATCGCAACCAAAATTCCTGCAAATAATTCGATGCTCAGTTGAGAAAATGGCTGCATGGTCCTTGCACCGTTTTCAATTTCTATCTTCAGACCATTATCGATGAGATAGTATCTTGAGACAAGAGAAATTATGTCCAAGAAAAACGCCCATTCGTCCAGGAATTTCTGCTAATGCGTCAGTATCCCGCTACAACGGCCAGACCCAAACGATCATGGGCACGGCGACGATGGTCAGCAGTACCTCGAGCGGCAGGCCGAGCCGCCAGTAATCGCCGAACTCGTACCCGCCGGGCCCCATCACCAGGGTGTTGTTCTGGTGCCCGATGGGGGTCAAGAAAGCGCAGCTTGCCCCCACCGCCACCGCCATCAGGAACGCGTCCGAACTGACCCCCAGGCTGGCCGCCAGGCTGACGGCGATGGGCGCCATGACGAGCGCCGTGGCGGCGTTGTTGAGGATGTCGGAAAGCGTCATGGTGACAACCAGCAAGAGCGCCAGCACCAGCACCGGTGCCAGGCCGCCAGCCACGGCGAGAATGCCCCGGGCCGCCAGTTCCGTGGTGCCCGAGGACTCCAGTGCCCCGGCCAGCGGGATCATCGAACCTAGCAGCACGATCACCGGCCAGTCGATGGCGTCATATAGCTCGCGTGCCGGCACCAGGTTGGTCATGACCATCAGCGAGGCAGCGGCACAGAGCGCTACCGGCAGCGACACGACGCCGAGCGTCGCGGCGACGATGGCCAGGCCGAAGACGCCCATGGCGATGCCGGCCTGGTGGCGTTTGCCCACTTGCCAGCCGCGTTCGGCCAGCGGCAACAGGCCCAGCGCCGCCACCACCTCGGCCAGCGTGTCTTCCTCGCCCTGCAACAGCAGCACGTCGCCGGCCTGGAACTTGAGGCCCCGCAGCCGGTCGCGGAAGGGTTTCCCCTGGCGGGCCACGGCCAAAAGGTTGATGCCGTAGCGGCTGCGAAAGCGTAATTGCGCCGGCGTCCGTCCCTCGAGGCGCGTCCGTGGCGGCACCACGGCCTCGATCAGCGCCATGTCCTCGGAGTGCAGAAGATGGCCGCGGGCCTGGTCGGTGCCGACGAAAGTGAGCCCGAGCGTCGAGACGAACTTGTCGAAGCCGGCGGGATCGGCCTCGACGATGAGGATATCGCCGGACTTGATGGCCTCGCGGCGCAGCCAGCGCACGATGCGTTGGCCCCGGCGCACGATGGCGATGACGGCGACGCCGAAGTCCTCGGGCGAATCCTCGAGGTCCTTTACCTTCAGGCCGACGGCTTGCGAATCCTTCGGCACCTTGATCTCGGCCACGTAGTCCTCGATGTCGAAAAGCTCGGCCGCCGTCAGCCGCGCCCGGCGCTGGCCGGGGATCAGGCGCCAGCCCACGAGTGCGATGAACACCAGTCCGGCCAGCGCCAGCACGCCGCCCACCGGCGTGAAGTCGAACATCGAGAAAGGCTGGCCCAAGCGCTCGCCGCGATATGTGGCGATGATGATGTTGGGCGGCGTGCCGATCATGGTGACGAGGCCGCCGAGGATGGAGCCGAACGAGAGCGGCATCAGCAAAATACTCGGCGAGCGTTCCGCCTTGGCCGCCGATTGCAATGCCAGCGGCATCATCAGCGCAAGCGCGCCGACGTTGTTCATTAGCGCCGAGGCCGCCGCCGCCACGCCCGAAAGCGCGCCCACGTGCAAGGTGGGTGTGGCGGTGGCCGGGGCCAAAAGACGCAACACCATATCCAGCGCGCCCGAGTTGGAGAGCGCCCGGCTGATCACCAGCACCGCCGCCACCGTGATGACGGCGGGGTGGCCGAAACCGGCAAAGGCGCTGCCCGTCGGCACCACGCCCAGCAGTACCGCCAGCAGCAGCGCCGCGAAGGCCACCACGTCATAGCGCCACGGCCCACGGGCGAAGAGGGCGAAGACGGCGACCAGGATGGCCGTTATCAGGACTTGGTCCAGCGACATCTGCCTTTGCTGCTCGATAAGGGGTTGACCCAGGCGCCGCACATCCTACCGTTGGCAGCGGCCGACAAACCAGTGGCGAGGTAACCCCATGTCCGTACCCTTCGAAGGCGGCTGCCTCTGCGGTGCCGTGCGCTACCGCTGCTCGACCGAGCCCGACCGTGTCTATTTTTGCCATTGCAGCAATTGCCGCAAAGTTTCGGGCACCGCCTTCCACACCGGCGTCATGGTGCGCCGCGGGGCCTTTGAGCCCCCATTTCCCAGATGAACTCGTTAATCGATGCCCTGAGATGGAGATTATGCTATAAGAATCAATATGTTGAGGAGTTGATGGAGTGGTTGGCATGGCACACCCGATGGGTGAATCGAAACGGGACGGACTTCGG
>MPMA02063594.1_pt1 | contig 32697 bp, 25 predicted proteins | sample 1617361 | NCBI WGS metagenome assembly MPMA02 (sample SAMN05944807, study PRJNA350692) | marine metagenome | biome: marine; feature: ODZ; material: water; isolation source: 180 m water sample filtered on 0.2 um supor filter | place: Pacific Ocean | collected 2012-04-08 | depth 180m m | reverse complement strand
TGATTGCGGCCAAGCCGGAGGGAGAATTCAGGGTGAACGACACGACTATTGGGGGGATATTGCGTTCGTCGGCGTCGCACTGGGTGACGGGGTTGATTGACGATGTGGCCATCTGGAATCGGGCACTGAGTGACGACGAGGTGGGTTCGTTGTTTGCGAACGGTGTGCCGACCGGCATGAAGAAAAAACTCCCGCTGGAGATTCGCTCGTTTAACGCTGATTTCCCGGTGGTAGCCGCGGGAGGCAAGGCCACCTTGAACTGGGATGCCAGCGCCGATGCCACATTGTATATAGAACCGAAGGCGTTGATTGATGCAGAGTATAGTCAGGATGGGATCGTCAACTCGGTCTCAGAGTTTGGAGTTGGCTCCATTGAGGTGACGCTGGAGGAAACGACCACCTTCACGTTGAAGGCGGTGCGCGGAGCCGAGACAGTGGAGGTTTCGGAGACTGTCGAGGTCATTTCCGGCGTGGTTGACGGATGGACACTGATCGATAATTTCGAGTCTCGTGATGCGGCCAACATGGAGGGGGCAGTTATGGACGTCAACGATACGTCGATTGGAGGCATTTTGCGTGCCTCGGCGTCGCACTGGGTGACCGGTTTGATTGACGATGTAGCCATCTGGAAACGAGCGCTCAGTGACGAAGAGATTTCTGCAGTGCAAGATGCCGGTTTGGAGAACAGATCGGAAAGTTTAAGCGCTGATATGATTGCCTATTGGCCATTGGACGAAATAAAGGGTGAATTGACCCCTGACGTGATCAATGGCTACGACTTGGAATTGACCAACCTGACCGCCGATGACCTGGTGGAGGGGCAGATTGGCAATGCCTTTTCGTTCTCCAACGAGTATAATACGCTGCTGAGCCGGGTACATGATGCGGCCGATGAGTTGCCGGCCAACAAACATAATTCGTTCACCATTTCAATGTGGTCACAAGTGGACGGGAACGGGCAGAATGATTTGAGGATCTTTTCGGAGGGTAACACGGCCAACAACACTCCGCTGTTCAACATCGGGACCGACAACGGCGGGGCCAGCGGAGCGGTTGACCTCTACATCCGGCAGGGCGGCTGGCCGACGGTTGGCCACATCTATTCCACCGCCGAGCCTTATGATGGGGAATGGCACCATGTGGTGTTTGTTCAGGAGAATGGTCGGCGCCGTTTGTATGTGGATGGGGAACTGGATGACCTGGAGATTCCAGCGAAACCGGCAGCGACGTTTAATGCCAGTGACAGTATCAATGGCCAGGGCGGTTGGCAGAACCCAGAGGGCTCCGCGATCGTACTCGATGTGGAAGGCAACCAGGCACTCGGCTTTACCGGGGCGAACGACTTGAATGCGTTGCAATTGCGCTCCCTGCAAATTCCTGAAGGCGAAAAGGCGACCGTGTTCCTTCGATTGGCCACGCTGGATGATGACGCAGTGGACGGGCAGGTGAATGTGCTTTTTGGCCTCACCGAAAAACCAATACGCTTTGTTGGTGATTTCAACAACGACGCGGGACCCATTGTAAGGCTAACCAAGGAGCCGGGCTTTGGCCCGATCACTTTAAACGCACGCAATGGGGTGGGCAATGAATACACGGTCGGCGATAGCGTTCTGGATTTTGGAGGCGTTTACAACATCTGGATCGATGTGGAAAACAAGTCCAACGATGACGGCGATGTTTATTCGGTGTACATCGCCGAGGAAGGCCAGGCCGAGCGTACGGTGGTCTTTGAGAACTTTGTCAGCGACCGCAACCCTGCCGGCACGGTCGACCTGGGCAGGCCCAAGCCCGATCTGATGTCATTGCTGGTCATGAGTTCAGGTCTGAACGCCGGTTTGGGCAACCTGCTGTTTGATGACCTTTACGTCAGCATTGGTAAATTCCTGGACACGGTGCCGGTGGCATCCGCTTTTGTCGGTGCCGCAGGTCCGGAGATAGTGATTCATTCCAGCCGTGTTTCCGGTGACGGAGCAGGATTCAGCTTCGATTGGAATTCCACCGTGGGAAGTATTTATCAGGTGGAGAGGCGTGGCACCCTGAGCACGCCATGGCAGATTATTGCCGATACCTATCCCGCGGGCGGCGCTACATCCGACAACACCTCGTTCACCGATACTGACCTCAGCAGTTCAGCGATATATCGTGTGGCCCAGCTTGAGACTCCGCCTCTGTTCTTCGATGATTTCGAGTCGGGAGCACCGGGTTGGTCCGCTTCCGACCTGGGCGAGAGCGGCACTGAGTGGGAGCTTGGCAAGCCAACCAACGGTCCGGGTGAGGCCCACAGTCCGACTCGTGCCTATGGGACCGGCTTGGCCAAGGACTACGACGACTATACTGATGTCTATCTGGTCTCTCCGGTCATTGACCTGACCGGTCTAGACAACGCACGCCTTGAATTCTGGAGTTACCGTGACTGCGAACCGGCGTTTGAGGGTGAGTTGTACGATTGGTGCCAGGTGATGATCCTGAATGAGGATGGGGAATATCTGGTCGATGATCCCATCTGGATCCGTGGCGGGGAGGCCAAGCAGTGGCGTCTCGAGAAGGCAAGGATTCCGGCTCAAGCGCTTGGCCAAAAGATCAGGCTGGAGTTCAACTTCGCAAGCGACGGCGGGCAGGACATCGGTCCGCAGGCCGGCTGGTTCATCGACGACGTGGCCATCACCATCAACTAGGCCGGATTCGGTTTGCCGGAATGTTTTTTGTCGCAACCGTCCGGTATCGGGCGGTTGCTTTTTTTGCATTGGGTGCAATATTTAGTTTTGTCATGCGCAGGGGATTCACCTTGATTGAACTTTTGGTGGTGATTGCCATCATTGCAATCCTGGCATCGCTGCTGTTGCCGGCGCTCTCCTTGGCCAAGCGCAAGGCGTGGATCACCACCTGCATGAACAACCTCAAGCAGATGGGACTGGGTTCCCAGATGTATGCGGACGATGACAGTTTGGGCAGGCTCACCGGTTGCGAGAGCCCCGGGGACGACAACTTGAACTGGCTCTATCCGGAGTTTATTCCCGACAAGGGTCTTTTCATTTGTCCATCCACCCAGAACTACATTCGAGCGGAAGATAAACACAACAAATATTCCCGGGATTTTATCCCCAAGAGTAATTCCCGCTATCTGGGAAAGAGGGAGGTGAAGGATCTGCGGGTGATGGCTGCCACTAAGGGGCACAGTCCGGGGCACAGCTACGAGCCATGGGGGTTCATGGGCGGGGATAACAGCGTAACCACCACCATGCGCGCCTGGAACGGCCGCACCTGGAAGGCACCCACTGTCTTAAAGACCCTTTCCTCCGTTCAGTCTTATGTTTACAAGACTCCGTCCTTCGGCAAAAAGGGAACCAAGGCGAACCCGAGCATTGTGTGGCTCATTCGTCAGGCGGATTACGGTGGTTCGGGGGCGATCAATAACTATCCCGACAAGACTGATCCGCACGGTGCTGACGGGGAACCGATTCTTTTTGCGGACGGCCACACCGAGTTTGTCAAGGTGGCCAACTACATCCGGGGTCGGGATTTTTCCCAGGACTGGAACCACGGACAGTGAGTCCGGTGGTCGCCGGGTGGGATATCTTACGACAGGCCAAGCCACTTGTCCCAGGGGATGCGGGAGAGGATGAGTAGCAGGGCGATGGCGTACAGGATGAAGTTTGTCTTATGGGCCGCGTTGGCGTCAGTTCGTTTTGTCTTGATGCGGGCCACTGTGATCAGCACGACGGCGATCAGCATGACCAGCGGATGCTCAAGGGCGAAAAGGCGGAGGGTGGGCTCTGTCATGACAAGGCCGAAGTCATCGAACGCCTGTTGAGTCATGGGGCTTACGAAATATGAGATTAGGCCGAGCATGAACTGTGTGTGTGTAGCCAGGATGACGAGGAAACCCGTTTTGTTGTCCTGTGCCGTGAAGTTAAGGCCTTTTCGCCATGCCCAGAATGACCGGGAAAGGACGCCGGCCACGAGGAGTAAAACAAGGTAGGCAAGGTAGTGGTGCAGGTCGAGTATTGTTTGATCCATATTAGTTGCTTGGGTGCCGACTGTTCGCCCGGTGGCGGGCATTTAGGTGACTGAACGGGGGGAGGTCAACTCAATCGTGCCTTCGCGCCGGGGACGGGTGATTCGGCGAAAGAAACTCGGCGGCCATGTTTTCCAGAGTATCCAGCCAAAATGGGTGTTCATTCAAGCAGGGGATTAGGTCGAGGCTTTCTCCCCCGGCATGAAGAAAGATTTCCTTTCCTCTCATGCCAATTTCCTCAAGGGTTTCTAGGCAGTCACTGACAAACGCAGGGCAGATGACGAGCATGCGCTTGATTCCCCGCTTGGCCAAGCGCTCGAACTCGACGTCCATGTACGGTTTCAACCATGGGTCGCGGCCAAGCCGGGACTGGAATGCCACCGACTGTTTTTCCGGCGGGACGCCGGCCACGCGAACAAAGGCCTCGGCGGTCTTGAGGCATTGGGCACGATAGCAGGTGCGGTGCGACGGGTGCTCGCCCGAGCAGCAGTTCTCGGTTGTGAGACAGTGGTTGCTGCTCGGATCGGTTTTTTTCAGTTGCCGCTCCGGCAGACCGTGGAAACTGAACAGCAGGTGGTCATAACCACGGTCCATTTGTTGGCGGGCACTCGCCACCAGGGCCTCGATGTAATCCGCGCGATCATAGTACGGCGGTTGAATGACCAGGTTCACTTGCGGCGCTTTTTTGTGCAGAATCGTCCTGGTCTTTGCCACTGCAGTCTCATAGCTGGACATGGCGTAGTGCGGAAATAACGGAATCAGGAGGACTTCATTCACGGAGTGTTTGAGCAGGTTGTCGATGCCTTTCTCGATCCGCGGGTTTTGGTAGCGCATCGCCAGTTCAACCGGAACGTCCAGCCGGGCTTGAAGTTTCTCACGCACTTTTTCGCTGATAACGACAAGCGGGCTGCCTTCCGGCAGCCATATTTTCCGGTACGCTTCAGCCGAGGCTTTCGGGCGGACGGGCAGGATCAGGAAGTGAACCAAAAAAAACCGGGCCAGGTAGGAAACGTCAAGCACCTTGCCATCCATCAGAAACTCGCGCAGAAAACGACGCACATCCCCCACTGCGGGCGAGTCCGGCGATCCCAGGTTCACAAGTAACACTCCTTTGTTTGCAATCATGTCAGCCGTTTTTTTTCAGATAATGGCCGATTCTCCTGGCGGCTTCGTGACCCGAGACGATGGAGTCGCCCAGTGAAACTCCGTCGCGGCAATGCCCCGCAAAGAACAGGCCGTTGTCCTGTCCCTCCAGTTCATTCATGAACGACTTGAAGCGGCCGTAACCCACGTCATATTGCGGGATGGCTCGTTGATACACGCAGACATGCCGAAAGGTGGGTTTGCCCGTCACACCGAGCACGGCCTTCAAGTCTTCCAGCACATGCTCACAGATTTCGTCCGGTGTTTTTTTGACAAGATGTGGGGCACGCAGGCCGCCCACGTAACTCGTCAGCAGAACTTGGCCAAGCGGAGCGCGTCCCGGGAACAGGGAGGAGGAAAAGATTGTGCCCAGCGAGTGCAGTTTTTCCATCTCGGGATTCAGGGCGCCAAAGCCATCGAGCGGATGTTCCACGTCCTGCCGGTGAAAGCCCAACACGACGCTGGCCACGGGTGCGTAGTGGATGTCGCCAAGCATTGCCAGGCTGACCGGTTCCGACTCGCAGGTGAGTTGCAGTTCCGCCATCCGAAAAGCCGGCAACGCGAGCAGCACCCCGGAGTATTCCCCGGCTTGACCAAGCGACCATGAGTCGTTTTGTCGGGTGATTTCACTGATCGCCTGGCCGGTGTGAATCTGTTCCTTCAGCCGTTGGCCAAGCGCATCGGTCAAGGTTCCCAGCCCTTGGTCGAATGAAAACTTGGGCGCATTTTTTTTGGAGACACCCCCTTCGCGTTTTCGCGCACGGGCCCCGAGGATTTGGCCCAGGATCAGGGATCCGTAGCGCTGCTCCAGTGCGTGCAGCTTGGGGAACGCCTCGCGCACCGACAAAGTTTCCGGAGCCCCTGCATACACGCCGGCGACAAACGGGTTGATGGCATAATCCAGAAACTCCCTCCCGATGCGCCGCCGGACAAACTTGGCCAGGCTTTCTTCCTCGTCAGCGGGCGCGCGCCGGATGAACGGTTCGGCCATCAATCGCGCCTTGGCCCGGCAGGAGAAGAGCGGGGTGGCCAGAAAACTAAGCGGCGAGCCGGGGAGTCTGACCGGGCGCTTGTTGCGGACGATGTACCTGTTTTCGGCCTCGTCACTCGAGTAAATGCGGCGACTCTCCAGGCCGAGATCCGCAATCATCTCGCCGATGAGTGGAGAGGTTTCAAGGATGGTGTTCGGGCCGCACTCGGCCAGGTATTCGCCATCCCGCACGGTCTGGATGACGCCGCCGACACGGTTTGCCGCCTCGAAAAGGGTGGCAGGTATTCCCCGCTGTTGCAGCCTGAATGCAGCCGTCAGGCCCGTGATGCCGCCGCCTATGATCGCAACCGGTTTCAAATGGTTCTCGAGTAACGGGTGTTGCTGCTGGTTTCAATCTCCGGGTCAAATCTCATGGCGATGTTTCGAATGAACAATCGCCCGGCATCCGTCACGGTCAGCCCGGATTCGTCGAGGCGCACCAGGCCGTCGTCCACCATGTCCTGCAGTCCCTCAATGACGGCGGCGAACTCCTCGCGGAAGGAGATCTCGAGACCCTCCGACAGGTCGTCATATTGCAGGCTTAAGTCGCACATCAGTTTGGTGATCACGGTTCGGTATTTTTTCTCCTCATCGGACACGATGCATGCCTTTGCGATCGGCGCCACGCCGTCGTCCACGGCTCGGTAATACTCCTTTAACTCCTTTATGTTCTGCCAGTAGGCGTCTGGGATTTGTGAGACGGAGGACATTCCGAAAGCGTGGATATCCGCGCCGCCAAAGGTGCTGTACCCCTGGAAATTGCGCTGGAGGTTTTTTTGGCCCTGGGCGACTGCCAGTTCATCGTTGGGGCGCGCGAAGTGGTCCATGCCGATGTACACATAACCTTCGGCAGTCAGTTTTTCGATGATAAGCTTCAGCAGGTTGAGCTTGGTTTCCGGCGTCGGGAGGTTGTCCCGCTCGAGGATTTTTTGCGCCGGCTTGATCCACGGCACGTGGGCGTAGCTGAACACCGCCAGCCGGTTTGGCGACAGCCCGATGATTTCGTCTAGCGTCTGTTCGAAGGAGGATTCGGTCTGGAACGGCAATCCGTAGATCAGGTCGATGTTGATGGATTTGAACCCGGTCTCCCGCAACCACTCCACACTGGCGCGTGTGATTTCCATCGGTTGAATCCTGTGCACCGCCTTTTGAACCTTGGGATTATTGTCCTGCACGCCTATTGAGGCCCGGTTGAATCCGGCATCCCACAGGGCGGTGACGTGCTCCCTTGTCAACCCACACGGGTTCACTTCGACGCCCGCCTCGCAATCGGGCGTTTCCCCGAAATGCCCGTGAAGGATCGATCCCAATCGCTTGATCTCGTCGGGTTGGAGAAAGGTTGGGGTACCGCCGCCAAGGTGCATCTGGACGATTTTTCGATGACCCATGTCGCCTTTGCGAAATAACGCCATCTCCTTGTCCAAGTAATCCAGATAACCGGTTCCCGCCTCTTGCTGAGTGGTGATGACCGTGGTGCAGCCACAAAACCAGCAGAGCGATTCACAGAACGGAATGTGGCAGTAGAGTGACAGGTCCTTTTCCGACTTCTTGTTGGCACGGATCAGTTCGCGAAGCCGCTCTTTGTCGTACTCCCCGGTGAACCGGGTAGCGGGAGGGTAGGAGGTGTACCGGGGGCCCGGCACATCGTATTTGCGGACAAGATTCAGATCGACGGACAGTTCGCTCACTGGAAATTCCTCACGGTGGTGACGACGGCTTCGATGGATTCCAGTTTGGCATCCATGGTGACGCCGTGGCCCAGGTTGAAAATATACCGGTGAAACCCGCGCATGGTTTCTAGGATGCGCTTGGTTTCGCTTGCGGCGATCTCGGGGGTTGCCGTGAGTACGGCGGGATCCAGGTTCCCCTGAAGTCCCATCCGGTCGGGGATGCGATTCCGGATGTCCCCAAGGTCGACCGTCCAGTCCAGGCTCAAAAACTGGGCCTTCGTTTGGACGAGGTTCTCAAGCGAGCCAAGCGTTCCCCTCGAAAAAACGATTACAGGTGCCTTGCCGGCCAGGCGGGCAACGATCTCACCGATCCATTTTCCGGAGGCGGCCTGGTAATGTGATGGCGGCAGGCATCCTCCCATCGAGTCGAAAATCTGCACCGCGTCAGCTCCCGACTCGATCTGCAGTTCCAAATAGTCGGCCACGGCGCCGGTCAGTTTTTCCATCAGCGTTTCAAACAAGCCGGGATCCTCATGGTACAGCCGCCGGGCCAGCATGGTGTCGTTTGAATTCCCGCCGATCATGTAGTTGGCCAGGGTCCACGGCGAACCGGCGAATCCCAGCAACGCCTGCCTGCCGGCCAGTTCCCGCTTGATTTGCAGCAGCGCCTGGCGGGAGTAGTCCAGCCGATCCCGCAGCCCGGCTGGTTCCAGCCGTTCGATGTCCTGTCGGTTGCCAATGGTGAACTCCATCCGGATCCCGTTGCCGTCGGTGAAACTGTACGGTTGGCCAAGCGCTTCCGGCACGACGAGGATGTCGCTGAACAGGATCGCGGCATCCAGCGGGAACCGGCGGAGGGGCTGCAGCGTCACCTCGGTGGCCAGGTCGGGTGACTTGACCAACTCGAGAAACGTGTGTTTTTCCTTGAGTTTCCGGTATTCCGGCAGGGAACGGCCTGCCTGCCGCATGAGCCAGACGGGGGGGCGTGTGACGGCGTTTCCGCTGCATGCGTCCAGGAAAAGTTCCCGGCTATTGATTGTATTGTGAGTCACAGACGTGAGGAGCGAAAAGCAGAACCGCTCCCGCGCAAATTATCAGGAGAACCCCTCCGGCTCAATTGAACATTGCGCAACGCTCCCCTGCTTGGCCAAGCGCGGATTCGCTCAACAGGATGAACCCGGGCGGAACTCGCTCAACCCCCAGGCCCCTTGGCCAGATTGGCGCCCTGCGTGGCGCCGTGGCGGGTGCGCTGGTCATAGCTCCGGTCCATCTTGCGGTATTGCTTGAGCAGGGTGCGGGTGTTTTTCTGGATATCGCTTTTCAGTTTGTCCAAGGAGGAGGAGGCGCCGCAGACGCCCAGGTATTTGTCAATTGCATGGGCTGCCCGGAGCGCGATCCTGACATGCCCCTCCTCATGCCGCAACAGGTTGGCTCGATAAATCCGCCACTGCGTCCGCAGCACACCCGGGGCATTCTGGAAATCGGTCCAGCGCGGCGTTGACACCTTGATGTCCAGCAGGACGGTACGGTTGACAACAATCCAGACCTTGCCGCGCCGTTTGAGTTGATAGTCCCACGTGAGCGACCACTCGGTGATCCCGTCGTACTGCTTGCCATCTTCGCTGTTGACCGGGCCGTTGCGGTCGATCATTTGCCGGAGCTCCTGCACGGAGGAACCGGTGACCGGATACGACTCATCCCGGCGCTTCACCGTTGGCGATGCCGAGGCGTGCGTCGTCGCAAGCAAACACATCAAGATGGCAAATCGAAGTGAAATCACCGCAGCCGGTTCTACCCGCCGGGCGGCATCCCGGCAAGCCGCTTGGTGCGGGGCGAGACCAGTCCGGTCAAGGGGGCAAACGGGGGGCGCAATCAGGGAGTCGGAAAATGGTGCGCAGTACAGGACTTGAACCTGTGACCCCTGCCGTGTCGAGGTAGTGCTCTACCAACTGAGCTAACCGCGCATCCTCAATGACTTAGGTTAATTATTAAGGCGCTACATTTTGGCTCGCTAACCATCCGCTAACATCTATCACTCGGTGAAGTCATGGGAATTCAGGTATGGGCAATTACTAACTTGGCGGGTATCTGGATCACAATTGTTTCTCTCATAGTAGTTTGATCCACATGCACAATAATCAGGGTAAGGAAGTGGTGTGGTTTGTTGACTGTTAGTTGACCACTCCCCCCTACTAAAACAGGGGAGAGGGGGTAGGAACGGGGTTATCCCCATATGTGTTGAGGTAGATAGTATGCGCGTTTGCGCAACTCTAAGCCCTTTTACTTCCCTTCAGCTTTCAATTCTTCACCCGTCTTGCCGCCGTGTTTGCGGATGAGGTCGGCTGTTTCGGTTTGGTAATTGGTGATGGCCCGATCTAGTGGTGTTTTGCCAACTCTATCCTTCGTATTCACATTTTCCCCAGCAGCTTGGTGCTGTTTAAAGACTGTGATGTTTCCACGTTCGGCAGCTACATGAATTGATAATTCTTCACTCGTCTTAGCGCCGTATTTTCGGAGGAGGACGGCGGTTTCGCCTTTGGCCCAATCTAGCGGCGTTTTGCCATTAACATCCTCTGCATTCAAATCCGCATCCTTAGCGATCAGCAGTTTAACGACTTCGTTGTAGCCTCCCCAAGCTGCAAAATGCATAGGAGTCCATCTACCCGAACCCTTTACATTCATATTCGCATCATCAACAATGGCTTGTTTAGCAGCTTCGATGTTTCCTGTTAATGCAGCATCGATCAGAGCTTTATCTGCTTCTGACAAAGGCTTCAAGGACTGCGTTGGCACTTCAGCAACGGGTTCATCTAATTTAGATTCTGCTACAGGAGACAATTGCTTCGCTTGGGTCGCACACCCCGTCAATAGCACGGCTGCGATTGTTGTTATGATGATGGGTTGTTTCATTTCCCTTCAGCTTTCAATTCTTCACCCGTCTTGCCACCGTGTTTGCGGAGGAGGTTGGCAATTTCACTTTCTGCCTGATCTAGCGGTGTTTCACCATCAACATCTTTCGCATTTACATCCGCGCCTTTGACGAGAAGTAGTTCGGCGATTTCCTTCTGGTCGTAAACTGCTGCATAATGCAAAGGAGATGTTCGATTCACATTCTTCCCATTCACATTCGCACCCTTGTCGATTATTAATTCAATGATATCCTTGTGACCTTCCATAGCCGCAATATGTAAAAGATTCAATCCATCCTCATCCTTAGCATTCACGTCTGCACCAGCAGAGATTAGCAACTCGACGACTTCCTTGTGACCTCCGCCAACCGCAAAATGAGAAGGAGACCCTCCTTGATCATCCTTCCCATTCACATTCGCACCAGCATCCAAATGTTGTTTCACGATTATGGCTCTTCCATACATTGCAGCCCGGTGAATTGAAATGTATGTGTATGGTTCTGGCATTACGCTTTTATACTTAGACGCACACCCCACCAACAGAACAGCTGCGATTGTTGTGATTTGTATGTGTTTCATTTCCCTTCAGCTTTCAATTCTTTACCTCACCTAACGCTCAATCTTGAAATTTCCCACCGCCAGAACCCAATCTGAAACCATCGGTAGCCTGATCGCCTGGGCCTTCGGTTGCAGGTTGCCCAGATCGATTTCCCGGTACGGCTTTTTTGTGTCGACTGCAACCACCGGTTGTGGGCCTAGCATATCCGTAAGGTCGACGTGTATGGTCGCAGCAGTCTCACGGTATAGGCAAAGACTTTGGGTTCGTCGACTTAGGAGGATACGCGTGTCGGTATCAGCGCTCATTTGGTTTGCGGGTATCATGTCCGCCAGGAATCGGTCCTTCCCATGAAAAAAGACCGAATAGGTCTTGATCTGGTCTTTGTTGGAATAGACGCCGTCTGGGCTATGCTCTGGTTGGGTTCCCCAGATATTGGCCACACCGCCAGCCATGGTCGAGTGATAAAGGCCACGGCGCGTGAGCTCTTCGCTGTAATCCTTCATCCTATACCGACCTACACTACGGATGCGGAAACGATCTTCCGACATGACCGGCTGACCAGGGATTGCCTTCAAGGCGGCCAGGTAGACCTCGTAGGTCGGTCTGTGGTGTTCATAGCTGCTGTAGTCTAGTTCCTTGTTCCATGCGACGTTATCGGCGTGATCAGTGCCGTGGTTTGGTCCCACAGGTCGGCCACCCAGAAAGTGGCTCCAACCCATGTGGCCGTGTATCGAGTCCCGCCAGGCCTTCACCTGGCTTGCCGCAACCCATTCATCCAGGTCGAATCCATAACCCATGCTCCAGCCGGGCACGGGACCCAGTCGCGCAGCAATGTAGCGTTGCAAACGCTCGTCAATCACACCGCCAATTCCGCCGGTCAGACTTTTGGGTGTCTGTGAACGGGAATGATCTCCCCAAGGCCAGATATGAACTAGGCCACCGGCTTTATGGGTCTTGGTGATCAGCAACTCCAAGGCTTCAAAGGTGGGGATGGCAGGATTCGCCATCGTCGACTCGACTCGATCGCTGGTGGCGTCGAAATCAAACCAGCGTCCGCCGATCACTGGAACGTGGAAACCGCCGAAGCCGTGATCCACGATGAACTGCTCAATCTTGCGTTTCACCAGGTCCGGCTTGTTGTGAAACATACGTGGGTTGCTGCTGCCAACGATGTAATCCCACATTACCAACTGTGGGACGATGACGTTTTCGGTTCCCTCCCAGCCCCATTTATTCCCAAATTTCCTGAGGAATCCGTGTGCGTCAGCACGAGAATTTGGCAAAATCAGCACTTTGCCGGTATGCCCCCGAAGATCCTCGTCTTCGCTGGAGGTGACGAACAACCACTTTCCAGTTCTCGTGCCAGTGAACCGGAATGCCCAGGTTTTCCCGCCAATGAAGAACATTCCTGTTCGACGCGTATCCCCGCTAGGGTGGTGCGTGAATTCGGCGGTTGCCCGCACGTCGAAGGCATTGCCGCTCCAAGTCGGATTGACGACAGTCCATTGCAGAAAGGGCGACCATTGCGTTCCATGCGTGGAGCCAAGGTCAGCTGCTATTATGGACACTAGGCTAAGAGCTGAATAGACAGCAATGAGGCAGGCAGCGCCCTTTAAAAGTTGACGACGAGAGCCACGCCGTTCTGTCGATCGTCGATTCTCATTTCGCCCATTCATTCTCGGTTTCCTCTGGCGATATGCCTCGATGATGTGCGTGCGTGCTTAGCCAGACAAATGAAGATTGCAGATGCATTGCTGGATAATCCAGAGCGCGTCGAAAAGGTCGCAAGTCCTGAATCCCAAGTCGTTAGTAGCAAGTCATAATGGGCTAGTGCCTAGTATCTTGCGCCTGGTCTATACTTTTTCCGGGACGACGTAGGGGGCTCGGTAGTTGTCCTTGACGTACTTGTTGGCTTTTTCGGCGTGCGCGCCGACGAAGCGTTCCTTGTCATTGCTGTAGGTCAGCCACGGGCTCAGGACCGGCTTGTCCTTCTTCAGGTCGACCTCGTTGGCGTGGAGGTGCTTAAGCATTTGGTTCAGCGTCTCGACACCCTCCTCCGAGTGGCCATTTACCCGCTCGCGGATTTCGTCAACGGTTGAGCCGGTGCCGACGCGGTGGGCGACGTTGGCCTGATGGATCATCACGGCACCGAGGTGGCCGTCTAGGATGTCCGCGTTGAGGTCGCTGAATTTTCGGGAGCGTGCGGCCTTCAGGAAGTTGGCGACATGGTTGCGGCCGCCGTCGCCCTTGAACTGGCGGATCTTGTTGCCGTCGTTGTCGAAGGAGAAGCCGCCGCCGCGGGTGACGTTGTAAAATCCGTTCTCGCACTTGACGATGTTGGTGAACTTGACGCCCTTGCCGAACCGCCGGTAGACGGAGACGCCGCGGCGGCTGCGGTTGTCCTTGTCGTGCGGCATGTCGCGGATCTCGAGCACGATCGGCACCTTGTAGTCGTACAACGCGAAATGGGTGTTTGGGGTTTCGCCGTCGTCATCCCAGGCGAACCGGCCGCCGACGCTCATGACGCGTTCCGGCACGTCGGTCATGCCGAGGAGGTGGCGGATGTCGTCGGAGTTGTGCGGGGCGATGTTGCCCATGTCGCCGTTGCCGTAGGCCCAGATCCAGTGCCAGTCGTAGTGCAGCCGCTTGCGCATCAGTGGGCCCTTGGGGCCGGGGCCGCACCACAGGTCGTAATCGACGCCTTCAGGGATCGGGGTGGGGCCGGTGACCTTGCCGATGGGCTGGCGGTGGCGGTACCATAGTGAGTGAATCCACTGGACCGCGCCGAGTGTTCCCTTGCGGATATCCTCCGCGGCGTGGATGAGGGCCGGGTCGGATCGCTGTTGGGTGCCGGCCTGCACGATCCGGTTGTATTTCCGGGCCGCCTCGATGGATTTGCGGCCCTCCCAGATGCAGTGGCTGACCGGTTTCTCGACGTAGACATCCTTGCCGGCCTGGCAGGCCATGACGGTGAGGAGCGCGTGCCAGTGGTTGGGGGTGGCGATGACGACGGCGTCCACGTCATTCCGATCCAGAATATGGCGAAAGTCCTGATGCTGCCTGTATTGGGTGTCGATGTTGGCGTCCTGCTTGGCCAGTGTGTTTTTCAACTGGTTCTCGGCGCTGTTCATGTGGGCCTTGTCGGCGTCGCTGATGGCCACGATCCGGACGCCCGGCTTGGTGGCGAAATCACGCAGGTGGCTGGTGCCCTTGCCGCCGCAGCCGATGATGGCCACGCGGATGTCAGAGTTGGCACCCAGCACGCGGTGGGTGGGCAGGGTCAGCGCGGCGCCGGCGGCAAGGGAGTGTCCCATAAAACTCCGTCGGTTGATTTTGTTTTCGGTCATGTTTTTTGCTGTTCGTTTCATTGATTAAAAACTGTGTGTCCGGACGCGGATGCTACCGGCCATTATTCAAAAAACAACCCCTATGTGCCGGCTGGGGCGGCATCGGAGGCCAAGCGCTTGGCCAATCGGTCAAAGGTAAACGTAGTATTTGTACCAGAGAAAATTCCAGATCATGCTGCACACCGTGGCCAGGAGCTTGACGGTGTTCTTGCTGATGAAGGCGTCGCTCCAGCCGCGACTGAACCGGCATTTCCGCGAGAGAGCCTGCGCGGTTCTCACGGGCTGAAGCCAGAGGTTGGAGGTGACATAAATGACGACATTCTGGATGAAGTAAAGCGAAAGGGCCGTCACGGCGATGAACTTCGCCGCCTGCTCAGGGGCGCGGACGACCTCGGGCTGAAAGACAAAAAAATTGGCCGAGAAACTGAACGCCATCGCCACGCTGGTGGACAGGATGTTAGAGGGGATTCGCGACAGTTTTTTTGTCAGCAAATTGTAGATCACGAAATCCAACAGGGTGTTGAGGGCTCCGATCAGGCAGAACAGCGTGATTTGCAGCGGCGTCGACTGGGCGAGAAGTTCGTTCATCAAATGGTCTGGGTGTGCCGGCCCGGCTTCCGCGGTGCAGCGTGATGGCAGGCAGTATGTTGGCGCGGCAATGCGGGAGTCAACCGGTTAGTTGGCGCGCATTTTTTGTCTTGCGCATGAACGGCGGTATGGATAGGGTTCCCCCGATTCAGCAGGTTTTGAAGTCGTTACCATAAACATGAAACGCCGTACTTTTCTACTCAAGTCAGCCTCGACTGCCTTTGGTTTTCAGGTCGTGTCCAGCCACGTGCTGCGCGCGGCCGAGGGGCAGAACACACCCAACAACAAGATACGCATCGCCGCCATCGGCTGCGGCGGGCGGGGCGGAGCCGACCTCGGCGCGATGGCGGGCGAGGATATCGTGGCGTTGTGCGATGTGGATGACCGTAATGCCGCTCACTCGTTCAAGAAATTCCCGAAGGCAAAGCGATTCAAGGATTTCAGGAAAATGTACGATGCCGTGGGCGACCAGATTGATGCCGTGCTGGTGGCGACCCCGGACCACACGCACGCGGTTGCCATCATGGGCGCGATCGGGCGCGGCAAACATGTGTACTCGGAAAAGCCTCTGGCTCACTCGGTCGCCGAGGTGCGCACGCTGCGCAAGGCGGCCCTGGATAAAAAGGTGATCACTCAGGTTGGCAACCAGGGACATTCCTCAGATCACATCCGCTTCTTTTGTGAACTGGTCTGGGCGGGGGCGATCGGGAACGTCTCCGAGGTGCACTTGGGATGCGATGCCTTCAAGAATGTCTACTGCCAGATCAACAAACAGCATGCCCTGCAAACCGAGGAGCACGAGGTGCCGAAGGGATTAGACTGGGATTTGTGGCTTGGCCCTGCCGCTGAGCGTGCCTATCACCCGGCTTATTTGCCGTTCAACTGGCGCGGTTATTCCGCCTTCGGCAGCGGCTGCATCGGCGACTGGATTTGCCATGTGCTCGATCCGTCCTATTGGGCGCTGGATCTTGGAATGCCGACGGCGATCACTGCGGATACGAAAGGTTATGACCCGATAAAGCACAAAGAGTTTTATCCCAAGGGCACGAAGATCACCTACGAGTTTCCGGCCAAGGGCGAGCGTGGTCCGGTGAAGGTCGTCTGGTACGACGGCGATTATTCCATCCCGCGGCCCGACGAACTCAAGGTCGAGAACCGCAAAGTGGTTGGTACCGGCGCGGTCGTGATCGGTGACAAGGGCAAGATCATGCACGGCTCACACGGGGCAGGGGGCTGCCGGATCATCCCCGAGGCGAAGATGAAGGAGTTCGGTAGGCCGGATCAGAAGATTCCGCGAGTGCGGGGCGGTCACCAAAAGGATTGGCTTGAGGCCGTGCGGAACAATCAGCCAGCGGGTTCGCCGTTCGAGTATGGTGGGGCGCTTAGCGAGATCGGGCTGCTTGGCATGATTGCCATTCAGCGCACCTGGGGTGAAGACTCCACCGGTCGGACCGGTATTCGATTGGAGTGGGATGCCAAGGCGATGAAATTCACCAACGACGAAGCGGCCAACAAGCTGGTTGACCCGCCATACCGCACCGGCTGGAAGCTGTAGGCCAAGCGCTTGGCCAAGCGAGGGGAGTTAAAAGTGAGCGGTAAGGGGTGAGCAGTTATCCCAGAACCGGGCTTCGCGGTTATCACAAAAAACCCGGCGCAGCGCCTGGCTGGCCGGGTGGTTCCCGAAAGTTGGGGAAAATCCTCTGTTACAGCGTGTAGCCGTTGAGGTAGTCGCGCTTGACGAACTGCGCCGCCTCCGGGGTGTTGGGCGACTTCATGTTCGGGCCGTCCCATTCCATTCTCTTTTTGCCGATCCGCAGGGCGATACAGCCGAGCAGGATGATCTCGGTCAGGTAGGCGGAGTTGTCGAAGTTTGAGTACGCAGCGCGTCCGCCGTTCATCATGTCGAACCATTCCTGGTTATGGCCGGGCGACTTCCAGTAGTCATCCGCGATCGCCTGGTCCGCCCCATGTTTTCTGCTGTCCTTGAATTTTTTCTCGTCGTTCAGGGAGATGTAGTAGCGGGAACCGTAGTCGTCCGGTGTGTAGATTTGGCCCTTGGAGCCAATGAGCAGACAGCCGCTTCCCCGGATGTTGCCGAAGGTGTTTCTTATTTTCGAGGCGGTGTCCTTGTTGGGCTGGTTCTGTGTGCCGTCTTTCTTGCCGTCGTACCACCAGAATTTCAACGGAACCATGCCTTCACGGGCGGGGAACTCGAAACGAAGACGGGAGTTGAGCGGATACGTCTCGTCGTTCATCGGGGAGAAGTCCTCCGCCTCGACCACGTCTGGGTACCCCATCTTGAGCGCGCGAAAAGGCATGTTGACGGTGTGGCAGGCCATGTCGCCCAGTGCCCCGGTACCGTACGCTTGCCAGCCGCGCCACTTGAACGGGTGATAAACCCCCGCCTTGTACGGGCGGTGCTCAGCCGGACCCTGCCAGATGTCCCAGTCGATGTGTTCCGGGATCGGATCGGCGCCCTTGGGACGATCAATACCCTGCGGCCAGACCGGCCGGTTAGACCACACGTGCAATTCCGTGACGTCCCCGATGATGCCGGACTGAATCACCTGCACGGCACGCCGCAATCCGCTGCCGGCACTCCCCTGGTTCCCCATTTGTGTGGCCACCTTTTGTTCCTTGGCCACCTTGCGCATGACCCGTGCCTCATAGACCGACTGGGTGAGCGGCTTCTGGACGTACACATGTTTGCCCATCTTCATGGCCGTGATGGCGGCGACAGCGTGCATGTGGTCTGGGGTGGACACGGAGACGGCATCGATGGACTTCTCCTTCTCGAGCATCTTGCGGAAGTCCTGATAGGTTGCGGCCCCGGGATATTTTTCCCCTCGCTCCCGGAGTCTGTTCAAGTCCACGTCACACAGTGCGACAATGTTGGCACCGCAACGGGCGTTGTTATCCGTGTCGCTGCTGCCCTTGCCGCCAGCACCGATGGCGGCCGCATTGATTTTGCTGTTCAGGTTTTGGCCACGGAGGATGAAGGGGCCAAACGCGGCGGCACCCAACGCCGCCGAGGAATGCGAAATAAACTTGCGGCGAGTCAGCTCGTTCGATGGAGTCTTTGTCATTGTTTTTGTTCTTTGGATAAATGAAAACGCCAGAAAACATCACGATGATGTCTTCAGGTCAGGGACAACTTACCGGCTCTTTGACGGAAACAACAGGAAAAACTTGGCCAAGCAGGGTTGAACCTGTATCTGCATCGGAAGCTTGGCCAATCGCCTGGCCAAGTCACAAACTCCCCCACCCACCCAGCTGGCGAGACTTTGTAATTCTCTTGTAGCCAGTGGCTTATGCCGGGTAGTTGAGCGGTTGCACCTCCTGGCCGGTGCCGGTGGTGATTTTCCGGCTCTTTTTGTCGAATAATAGCGTAAGGCTCATTCGCTCGGACATCTCGGCCAGCGAGATGACCACTTGGGCGCGCATCGACAGATCGATGTTGCCCTGGGTCTCGCCTCCGTTACGCATGACTTTGAACCAGTCGGCGTGCTCGGCGAAGAAGTCCGCACCACTTGGCTTGAGGCCGCTGAAGCTCTCCGGGGCGATCTCGTCGCCGAATGGGGTCTCGGGCTTGAGGTCCACCTTGTCGTCGCCGAAGTAGAGCGTGCCGTGGTGGCCGCGCAGCATCTCCGGCAGACCCTGCTGGTTCACCGTGCTGCCGACGACCATCAGCGTGTAGCCGCTTGGGAAGTTGGCCAGCACCTGCGTGTTATCCGGCACGTCGCGGTCGGTGGTGATCTCCTTCGTGCCCAGGCAGGCAACGCGGTTTGGGAATTCCGGGTTGCCGCTGGCGATCATCAGCGGATGAATCTTTTGCGCGAGCAAATCGCCGAGGATGCCGCAGCAGTACGGGTGGTATTTGCGCCAGCGGAAAAAGTGGTCGGCGTTGAACGGGCGCTTGCCGGTTTGGCCAAGCCAGCGGCTCCAGTCGATGCTCTTGTCGGTGAGCTTTGGGTTGATCGTGTAGTTCCACTCGCCCTTGGGGCTGTTTCGGCAGTAGGAGGATTGCCCGAGGACGAGCGGGCCGATCATTCCGTCGCGCACGAGCTGCGCCGCCTGGTGCCATTTTTTCTCGATGCAGAACACCGCGCCGATCTGCATCACGCGCTTGGTGCGCTTGCAGGTGTCGTACACGTCGAACGCCTCGCTGAGGTAGCGGGTCATCGGCTTTTCGATCAGCACGTGCTTGCCGGCGTTCATCGAGTCGATGGCAACCGGCGCGTGCCAGTGGTCCACTGTGGCGATGATCACTGCGTCGATGTCCTTGCGCTCGAGCAGTCGCCGGTGATCGTCGTAAACATCGCCCGACCCGATGCCCATGAATTCCTTCGCGCGGTCGCGGTATTCGGAGAACACGTCGCACGCGGCGACAGGCCGGGCGTTGTGCTTGCCGGTGTTGTTCTTGATCTGGCGGACGTGGGTGTTGAACCCCTGGTTACCCACGCCGACGAAGCCGACGTTCACGCGGTCGTTGGCCCCGATCACCCGGCCGGTTGAGGGTGCCTTGCTCTGGCCGTAAACCGGTGTCTTGATGATGTTGCCCGCTCCGGCTACGGCCGTGACCGCGGCAGCCTGCTTAATGAACGTTCTGCGGTTGCTGCCTGTCGCGGATTTGCCTTGATGCTGGCTCATGATATTCTCCTACTGTCTTACCCCACTCTAGACTTTTTTTCCGGCAAGTCAAAGCTGGGGATGAATTAAAGGGCCATTTTTTCGTCGATGACGGACGGGAACGCCCCCGGGGCAACTCATGCGCCTGCAGCAATACTGCTTTCATTCCGGCCGACAAAAGGGGAGCCTCTCCCCACCCTGTCATGAAGTACGCAATCCTGAGCACGATGATGGCTGCAAGCCTGGTTCTGGCCGCGCCGCCCCTCCTTGTAGCAGAGCCGCCGACCGGGCTTGATGTCACCGACTTGAGTCGCGATAAGCCGGTCGATTTCGCCCGCGAGATTCTGCCGATCCTGCGCAAAAACTGCCTCGCCTGCCACAACACCCGGGATGCCGAGGGAGAACTGAACCTCGAGACACCCGCAACCATCGCCAAGGGCGGCGAAAACGGCCAGATGGTCGTGCCGGGGGACGCCAACAAGAGCCTGTTGATGGCCCACACCCGGCAGATCGAGAAACCGTTCATGCCGCCGCGGCGTAACAAGGTCAGCGCCGGCAAGCTTACGCCCCACCAGCTTGGCCTCCTCAAGCTTTGGATCGATGAAGGTGCCAAGGGCGAAGTGCCACGGGTGACGCAGGAATTGAACTGGCGTCCGCTTCCTTTCGCCCTTAAGCCGATTTACACCGCTGCCATTTCGCCGGACGGCCAGTACGCCGCCTGTGGCCGTGGCAATCAGGTGTTTGTCTACCACTTGCCGACCCGCCGCCTTGCCGCCCGGCTTTTCGATCCTGCCTTGGCCAAGGGTAACCCCGCCGCGGTCGCCGTGGCGCATCGGGATGTCGTGCAGTCGCTCGCGTTCAGCCCCGACGGCCAAATGCTGGCTTCGGGAGGTTATCGCGTGGCCAAGCTTTGGCGGCGGCAAACGGCGTCGGCGGCCCGCCCGCTGACCTTGCTGTCCGGCGGCGAGTCAGTCACAGCATTCGGCGCCGCTCCTGGCCGGGGGCGTGTGCTCGTTGCCGGCTCGGCCGGGGCAGTCCAGGCGATCAATCTGCAAAGCATGATGCCGCTCTGGAGCGACCAAGTCCCGGGCCAGGCAGCCGGACAATTGGCCGTGTCGCCCAACGGCAACCGGGTCGCCGTGTCGTTTACCGATGGAAAAGTGCGTGTCTGGGAAACAGCGACCGGGGAGCGCGTCACGCGCGAATCATCGCCACCGGCGGTCCAAGCCGTCGTTTGGCTGGACGACGAACAGCTCGTGTCAGCGCATCCCGGCGGCATTATCAAAATCTGGGCTGCGATCAACCCCGGACAAGATGTGCACGAATGGAAACCGGGCGGTGACATCACCGCGCTGGCGGCATTGCCGGGGGGAGACACAGTGCTTGCCGGCCGTGCCGACAACACGGTGATGGTCCTGAGTGTCGAGGACGGCAGGCAGATCGGGGCGCTCGACCACGGCGCGCCTGTAACCGGACTACGGATTCGGGCCGACGGCGAACAACTCGCCACCCTCGGAGGACCGACGGCGAAACTTTGGTCAACAAACAAGTGGGCGATGACAGCCCAACTGGAAGGCAACCCGCTCGCCGCCGAGTCGGTGGCACGGGCAGAGCAGGCGCTGGCATTTGTGAAGGCCGAGACCGGCTACCACAAGGCCAACGTCGAGAGCAAAGAGAAGGAACTCAAAAAGGACAGGGAAGCCGCGAAGAAGGCGACAGAGGCCTTGGCCAAGCATGAAAAAACCGTGGCCGACAAAACCAAGGAAAAGACTGACAGTGAAGCCAGTCTGAAAAAACTGACCGACGAAATTGCCGCGCTGCCAAAAGAAATCGAGACCGCGACAAAAGCCAAGTCCGGTGCCGACGTAGCGTTGAAGGCGGTGCAGGCGCGGACCGCCGAAGCCAAGGTTGCCCTGGCCAAGGCCCGCGAGGCCAAGGCCCAAGCCGCCACCGCCAAAGCGAAACTGACCGCCGAGTTGATGGAACTTGGCTCGGCTGCTCAGAACGCCCGGCAGCTGGCCGCAGACGTGCGCACCTCGGCCGACAAGGCCAAGGGAGACGAGGTGTTGGCCATGCAGGCCGATGTCGCCGCTGCCTTGGCCAAGCGCAAGGTCGACCAATTCGAGTCTGCGCTCGACCGGTTCGCCCCGGCCAGGCAGCAACTGGCCAAGACGGAAACCGGGGCACAAGCTGCTGCCCGCTCGTTCGCCTCGGCCGAGGCCAAAGTGAAGCCGGCACAGGAGGAGTTCGAAGGAAAAGTGAAAGCCCTGGCCGCACTCGAGGAACGCAAAAAGAAAACGCCGGAGGAGAAAAAAGCGCTCGATAAAAAAACAGCCGATGCCGGCAATGCGATCAAGAAAGCCAAGCGTGAGGTTGACTTGGCCAAGTCGGAAGTTGGGTTCACCAGCAAAAACATCCAAACTGCCGAGGCGAACCTGGAGCAAACCAGGGCAGCGCAGGCCGAAGCCGACAAACTGCCCGTCCGGCACGAAGCAGCGCTCGCCGAGGCCAAGTCGGTGGCGGCCGCGGGGATGCAGGATTGGATCGATACTACATACTCGGACGACGGATTGCTGGTTTACACGCTGTCCGTCGATGGGCGGGTTCAGGCTTGGGCCAGCGCCACCGGCATCCGTTCGCATGCCGTTGACTCGTTCGCTCGGCCGGCACGGTTTATTCAGCCGTTGAGCAACGGGCGGCTGGCATTGACCGGCGATTCTCCGGAGATGGCGATACTCGCCGTCGAGCCGATGTGGGCTTTGGCACGATCCATCGGCGGCAACGATGAATCGCCGTTCGAGGACCGTGTGATCGCACTAGACTTTAGCCCCGACGGCCAATGGCTCGCCACCGGCGGCGGATTCCCGTCGCGCGGCGGGGAGATTTTCATCTGGAGCATGGAGGACGGCTCCGAGGAATTGCGAATCCCCATGGCACACAGCGACACGGTCTGCTCGCTGGCCTTCTCTCCGAGCGGCAGTCGCTTGGCCACGGGCGGCACCGACCGCTTTGCTCGTGTGTTCGAGACCAGCCGGGGCAGGGAACTCCGGGCGCTCGAAGGGCACACCGGCCACGTGCTGGGTGTGAGTTGGCAGCAAAACGGCCGCGTGCTGGCCACCGTCGGCGCCGACAAGGCGGTGAAAATATGGAACCTATTAAACGGCGAACAAAAGAAATCATTCAGCGGATTCGACAAAGAAGTCACCTCGGTGCACTTCCTTGGCATCGGCACGCAGGCAGTCGTCTCAGCCGGTGATCATGTCGTGAAAGTTGTGAAAGAGGACGGTGGCGAGGTGCGCCGCCTGCCGGACACTAGTGCCTACATGCACACCAGCGACGTGACACCGGACGGTAGGTTGGCTGTCGGCGGGGGCTTCGACGGCATCCTCCGGCTCTGGAACGTCAACACCGGCAAGCTGATCCACAAATTCACCCCGACAAATCGGGAGGCGAACAAAGTAGCTGTAGCAAAATGAATATCAGTGGAAAAGAAAAACAGCCAGTGGACGTAAGTTTTCTTGAGAATGAGGTGGCTGTTGAAGAGACGGCTTATCTCCTGCGAGTCCCTGCGAATGCCCAACGGCTCCAGGAGTCCATTCGCTCACTCGAGGCCGTGAGAGGGAGTCGTTTGCGAACTTGCCGGAACCGGGCAAAGTGAGGTCTGAAATTCGGAGTATCGACCCCTTACACCGTCAGGATTTCCTTTTCCTTGTCAGCGAGGTGTCCGTCGAGTTTTTTGATGAAGTCGTCGGTCAGTTTTTGCACCTGTTTTTCCGCACCCTTGATTTCATCCTCGGAGACGCCGACTTCCTTGGCTGATTTCTTCAGGCCATCCTTGGCATCGCGGCGGACATGACGCACCGCCACCCGGCCATCCTCTGTGATCTTTCTGGCCACCTTGACCAGTTCCTCGCGGCGTTCCTGGCTGAGCTCCGGCAGGACGAGGCGGATGACCTTGCCGTCGATGGCCGGGTTGAGGCCGAGGTTGGCAGCCTGGATGGCCTTGGCGATGGCCTCCGCCGTGCCGGCGTCCCATGGCTGGATGAGGATCATTCGTGTCTCAGGGGCGGTGATGCCGGCCATGTCACGGAGGCGCATGGTCGAGCCGTAGGCGTCCACCATGAGGTTCTCCACCAGCGCCGGGTTGGCTTTGCCGGTGCGGACTCCCTCGAACTCGTGCATCATGGCCGCCTCGGACTTGGCCATCTTTTCCTCGGTTTCCTTGATTACTTGGTCGATTGGCATGGCAGAAATCTAGCATGCGGCTGGCCGGCTTGGCCAGTCTTTCGTGCGCTTGGCCAAGCGCCGGTCAAAGGTGCCAGCCGGCGCGATAGAGGTGCCGCATGAGCTCGGCGGCCTTCGGGTGGCCGGTGAGTTTCATTTTCACGTGTTCCCACTCGAGGGGCGCGCCGGTGCGGTGGGCGATGTTGCCGAGCAGCACCACCTCGGTCAGTGGTCCGGCGTAGTCGAAGTGGCAGGTCGTGGTGCCGCCGGTCTTGATGGCGTGAATCCATTCTCGGTGATGGCCAAGCGAGCGGGGGATGCTGGGCTTGGGTCGCTCGTAATCCTTGAATTCCTTTTCCGGCAGCAGCACGTGTTTGCCGTAGTCGGCGAGCAGCATGCCCTTGCTGCCGACGAACAGGCTGCCGTTGCCCCACTCGGGGAGTAGCCCATTGGCAAAGTGTGGCGGGCGGTGATTGCCATGATACCAGCGCAGCTTGGTGGCGGGTTGTTTGCCGTGTGCTTTGTAATGGAAATCAACCACGAGCGAATACGGCGTGGCCTCGGCGTCTGGCTTGGGTCCCTTGACGACCTCGATCCGGTTGGGGTGCCGCAGGCCAAGCGCCCAGTGGCTCAGGTCGATGTGGTGGCAGCCCATGTCGGCGAGCGTGCCCCCGGCGAAGTTCCACCACTGCCGCCACTTGAACGGATGATGCGTTGGGTGATACGGGATGTGATAGCGAGTCGGCCCCAGCCAGAGGTTGTAATTGAGATTGGCCGGTACTCTGTGTTTCCCGGTTCCACGGGAGCCACCGCCGAAATTTCCGCCGACCCAGACGTGTACTTCCTTCACCGTGCCGATTGCCCCGGCGCGCAGCAACTCGACAACCCGACGGTAATTATCTTCGGCGTGGATTTGTGTGCCCATTTGCGTGACGAGCTTGTTGCGCCGGGCTAGTTCGGTGACGGCGCGGCACTCGGAGACGGTGCGCGTCAGCGGTTTTTCGCAGTAAACGTGCAGGCCATTGTGCAGGCCGGCGGTGGTGGCGACGGCGTGGGTGTGGTCCGGCGTGCTTACGACGAGCGCGTCGAGCTTTTCGCGCCCGATCATCCGGCGGAAATCGGCGTACTGGTGCGCCCGCGGGAAGCGCCCGGCCTCGCGAGCGAGGAAGTTGCTGTCCACGTCGCACAGCGCGACGATGTTTTCGCCAGCGACACCGTTGAGGTTGGCCTTGGCCCGGTTGGCCACGCCAACGATGCCGATGTCGAGCTTCTCGTTGGCGGCATAGGTCCGCGCGCTTCCGGCAGCGAGGAGGGTAAACGCGCTTTGCTGGACGAAACGGCGGCGGGTGATTTGTGTGCTCATGTTGCTACGGGAAAATACCCGCTTGGCCAATCGAGGCAAGCCCCGGTTGACCCGGCCCAGCGATAGACGTACCGTTTCTGCCGTGATCGACATGACCGAGATCCAGCCGAGCGCCGCCGCCGGTTTCCGCGTGGAGCGGCGGACCCCGCCGGAGCAGCTTGACGTGCTTTCCCGGGAGATTCTCCAGCTCAAGGAGGATCTCAACGCCGTGATCCTCGCGCACAATTACCAAGTGCCGGAGATTCAAGACTTGGCGGACTACGTGGGTGACTCGCTGGGCCTCTCGCGACAGGCGGCCGAAACCGATGCGGCGGTCATCGTGTTTTGCGGTGTACATTTCATGGCCGAGACGGCGAAGATTCTGTCGCCGAAAAAAACCGTGCTGCTGCCGGATCGCGACGCCGGCTGTTCGCTCGAGGAGAGCTGCCCGCCGAACAAGCTGCGCGAGCTGCAGGCGACGAACCCTAACTTTTACACCATCGCCTACGTCAACTGTAGTGCGGAGGTCAAGGCGCTGAGCGACGTGATCTGCACCAGCGGCAACGCGAAGAAAATCGTCGAGGCCGCGCCGGCGGATCGCGATTTGTTGTTTGTGCCGGATGAGAATCTCGGCTCGTGGGTGACCGAGCAGACCGGCCGGCCCATGACGATGTGGCAGGGCGATTGTTACGTGCACGTCGAGTGGACGCACGAGAGCATCACGCGGATTCGCCGAGAGCACCCCGACGCGCCGCTGGTGGCGCATCCCGAGTGCACCAAGGCCGTGCGCATGCTCGCCGACGAGGTTTGCTCCACTGAGAAAATGGTTCACTTCTGCCGCGACTCACGGGCCAAGGCGGTGATCATCGCCACCGAACTCGGCATGCTGCACCGCTTGCAGAAGGAATGCCCCGAGAAACAGTTCATCCCCGCGCCGACTGATAAATGCGCCTGCAACGAGTGCCGCTTCATGAAAATGAACACGCTCGAAAAACTGCACGACTGCATGGCCAACCGTTCCCCTGAGCTGACCCTTCCCAGCGACATCATCGAACGCGCCCGGCAGCCGATCGAGAGCATGCTCGAGATTTCCGTGAGGTGACAGAGCGTTTGGCCAAGCGGGTTTCAAAACTTTCTTAAATATCCTCATGGACGGGGATCAGGAGCGTGATCGCGATGTGTCGCATGAGGGGGGTGGAGGGGCAACAGGCTTACGCGCCTTCGCTCTATGCTGTTTCTTCTTTCTCCATGGGCTGTTCGCGCCGGCTCTGCCCAGGATCTGGCGTTTTGTGGGGCTCGGCTGTTTCTCTGCTTCTTTGACTCGCGGCGCTTCTTCGGGCAACTGCTGCCATTTGAGTTTCCTGCCCTGATAAACCATCTGCAGGCTTTCATCGCGTAAGAACCGCACGATGATCGTTTTGTCCAACAAGCTCAGGCTTTCGTGTCATCGATCCAGTTGATAGCGGTTGTTCTGTCCCTTCGCTGTCCAGTCTCTCTGCACCACTAGGGACTCTTCGAACTCAAGACTTCGTTGAGTTCCCTTGGCCTGGTCACGAGTCCCAAAGAGGACATTTTCTGTTATAATAAAGCGCAATTTTCCGGTTGCCATCGATTAATACATCGTGGATAATCTGCGCCTGGATTCACGCGAAAATGAGAAAAACAATTGCAATAATTCTTTCTGTTGGCGCCTTTGCCCTGGATGGCTGGGCGGAGGATAAGGTTGATTTTGTTAAATCGATCCAAAGTATTTTTGAGGCGCGTTGCGTCGAGTGTCATGGTCTGAAAAAGCCGAAAGGTGAACTTCGGATGGACACTCTTGAGGCCACCTTGAAGGGAGGTGAAAGCGAGGAACCAGTCTTGGTTCCAGGCAAATCCGCCGAGAGTGGAATCTACAAGCACATTTCGCTTCCGGCAGATCACGACGACATTATGCCGTCCAAGGGTGATCCTTTGACCAAGGAGCAGATTGAAACCATTAAGAAGTGGATCGATGAGGGCGCTAACTGGCCGGAAGGATTGGTGTTAATCAGCGCCAAGGATCGGGCTGCTGCCAAGGCTGCCGCCAACAGGTTGCCAGAGCCGAAAATCAAGGAGGCGCCCGTTTCCGATGCTGAGAAGGCTGCCATCGCCAAGCTCAGTTCCGGCGAGGGGATCGGGGACAAATCCTCTGCTCCACTGGTAATGGCACTGGCGCAAAACACCAAACTTATTTATGCCAACTTCCGCTTGGTCGGGAAAAATGTCAATGATGACAACATCGTTCCTCTGGCTGACATCACAAATCTGTCCGAGTTGGATTTGGCTAATACGAAAATTACCGCCAAAGGTCTGGGTTACATCAAGGGTAATACGAACTTGACCAAGCTGAGCCTGGCCAACACATCGGTCGATGACGCGGCGCTGAAACAGATCGAGGGGCTCACTAACCTGATGTCGCTTAACCTCTACAACACCAAGGTTACCGACACCGGCTTGGCCAGCCTCAAGGACATGAAATTCCTGTACAAGCTTTATGCCTGGCAAAGCGGTGTGACCGAGAAAGGTGCAGCTGAGCTGAAGAAGGCGTTGCCTAACATAGATGTCAACCTCGGCTTCAAACTTGCCAAGGTCGAGCCTAAGAAAGAGGAGAAGAAGGAAGCTCCCAAACCCAAAAAAGAAGAGCCCAAACCTGAAAAAAAGAAAGTAAAGAAAGAGGAAGCGAAGCAGGTCAGCTTCAACAAGAAATGCCCGGTCAGCGGCAAGGCCGTCGATCCGGCCAAGCTCTTCGCCATTAACTTCTGCTGTGACAACTGTCTCGGGGACTTTACCAAGGAACCGGCCAAGCACATCGCCAAAATCAAGGGGCCGGGCAATAATAAGTGCCCGATCAGCGGCAAGGACATCGATGCATCCAAGAAATTCGTGATCGGTTTCTGCTGCGACAACTGCCTTGGCGACTTTACCAAGGAACCGGCCAAGCACATTGCCAAGGTAAAAAAATAAACAGGTAAACGATTTTTCTCGAGGTCCCGGCGGGTTGCTGCCGGGGCTTTTTTTTGTTTGCGCTTGGTCAAGCGCTTGCCGCATGACACCGGCGCCGTTAGGTTGGCCAAGCGCCTGGTTTCAATGGACGAGTTGCAGGAACAATTTGATGAGGCCACGTTCGCCTTCAGTCAAGGCGAGTACGAGCAGGCGGTCGACGGCTTCGAGGCGATCCTCGCGGCGGACAGAAACCATTTCGACGCCCGCATGTCGCTCAGCATGGCGTTGTGCCGACTGAAGCAATACGAGCGGGCGATTGAGGAAGGGCACAAGGCCGAGAAACTGTGCCCCAACGACCAGTTGGTTCACACGAACCTTTCGTTGTTTTACGTGAAAACAGGCAACAAGGAGGCGGCCGAGCATCATGGGCTCCAGTCGAAGATCGCTTCGTGGAAACAACCCGGCGCGGACGCGGCCTTAAGCGCCGCTGGCGATGACGAACTGCAAATGGCCAAGCCCAAAGCGGAGTCGTTTAAGCTGCCGGGCAAGTTCCCGGACATGCCGTGGCGGAAGAATCGTAACAAAGGCCAAGCGGAGGGCGGCCGAGATGGGTGATGGATTCGTCCAACTTCCCTAATAAGTTTAAAATGAAATCAGCATACGAACTGGCGATGGAACGGTTGGAAAAGGAGTCTCCAACCCAGGAATTGAGTGATGAGTTGAAGACCAAGCTGGCCGAGATTAGCAAGGTGTACGAGGCGAAGATCGCCGACCGCGAGGTGTTCCTCAACGGTGAGATCGAGAAGGCCGAGGCGGCTGGCGAAATCGAGCAGGTCGAGCAGTTGAACAAGCAGTTGGCCAGCGAGCGGAAGGTGCTCGAGGAGGAACTCGAGCAGAAGAAAAACGAGATTCGCCCTTAGTTGGCGTTTTCCGCAATCTGAAACCGGAAGAGCGCGGCGACCATCAGCGAGTGGCCGATCGTGCCGTTATCGACCAATTTCGGAATCTCATCGAGCGGCACGAGTCGGGTGATCAGGTCCTCACCGGCGTCGAGTTGGGTGACGTGCTGGCTGCTGGCGTTGCGGATGATGACGGTGTGCACCTTGTTGTTCATGATCGCTGGGTTGGCGTAAACGAATCCGCCGCTCTCGGGCGCATCGCCGGCATAGCCGGTTTCCTCGCGCAACTCGCGCACTGCTGTTTCCAGCGGGTTTTCGCCGGGATCGATCATTCCGCCGGGAAGTTCCAGTTCGATGAGGTTGGTTCCCTGCCGGTATTGCTCAACCATCACCAGTTGATCGTCCAGCGTCAGGGCGATGATGTTGCACCAGTCCACCGACTCGATCACAAAAAACTCGTGCTCGTCGCCGGTGCGCGGTGAGGTGCGGCGGTCCGAGCGCACCTTGAAAATTTTGTAGTCGTCGGCGTAGCGGCTCTCCTTCAGCGGCCAGGGGGTCAGTTCTGGGTTTTTAATCGGCATCGATTTGTTCCTTCGCGGCCCAGCCCTGTCACATGAGGTTTAGCAAGTATGCCGTGGCTTCGTCGTGTGAGATGTTTCGCCCTTGGCCAATTGCCCGGAGCGCCTGGTCAACTGCAGGGCCATCACACCGGTCCTAGCCTCGGAGCAACCCATTGTGGTCAGCTAGCTTGGGTAAGTCGGCGTTATCATCGGGTTGGCTCACGCGGGGCAAGGTAGCGCTTGGTCAAGTCAGGCCACGCGGATGCTGGTGACCTCAACGCGCTCCTGCGGTTTGCTGTTCTCACCGCTGCTGCTTGGTCCAACCGACGTGTCGCCGATGTCGCCCAGCGTGTCGTCGCCTGCGCTCAGTTGGCCAAAGGCGGTGTACTGGCCGTCGAGGAAGTCGGCTTTACCCAGGCAGACAAAAAACTGGCTGCCGGCGGAGTCGGGATCGGCCGAGCGGGCCATTGAGATGACACCGCGAACGTGCGGCCGGTCATTGAACTCGGCTTTGATCGTATGGCCGGGCCCGCCGGTGCCCCATAGATTCTCGAGCGACTCGTCCTTGGTTTGCGGGTCGCCGCCCTGGATCATGAAGCCAGCCATGATCCGGTGAAAGCAGGTGCCGTCGTAAAACTCGTCGTTGGCGAGTTTGGTGAAGTTTTCCACCGTGCCGGGGGCGGCATCGGGCCATAGCTCGATGCTCATTTCCCCCTTGGTGGTCTGGATAGTCGCAGTCGGATTTGCATTTTCGCTCATGTGAAAGCCTGTATCAGTCCGCCAATGAAACCTGTGTGGCCGTCGGGAATTTTTTTGGGAGCGCCTGGGTGACTTTGCCAGTGGCCAGCCATTCGGCGGAACGATTCAACGTGGCGATGAACCCGATGCATTGGAGCGACTTCCCGTTCTCGTGGCCCATCGGCGTGTGGAAAATGATGCCCTTGCCGTAGTTGATCGTCATCATCATCGGCTCGTGCCGTTTGCTCTTGGCGCTGTAGGCGGTGGCGAGGATCTTCATGTTCTCGGCCGGGCCCCGGAGGGAATCATACAACTCGTCCTGAGCGTGCATCCACTCGGTCGGCATGCCGTTGGTGACCGGGTGGGAGTCGTCTCGCACGACGATCTTGAAGGCGTGCTGCGGGCCGTGGCTGCCGCCCCTACCTGGCTGGGTGTTCCGGACGAGGTTGCCCTCGTCGTTGTAGTAGACGTAGGGCCCCTGTTTTTCGGTGCGACCGCCCCAGCCACCAAGGCCGATCATCCGGTTGTACTCGGGCCAATTCGGGAATGAGTTGTCGGCGGCGTGGACGACGATGAAGCGGCCGCCGCTCTTCATGTGTTTTTCAAACGCGCGCTGGACCGGCTCGGGCCAGTCTTCGCCGTTGTAGTTGCTCACGATGACATCATATTTTTTGAACGCTGGGCGAAAGGTGTCCCACTTGGCCTGAAACTCCTCGCGGATTTTTCTGGCGGCTTCGGCCGCCTTGGCCTTTTGGCTCTCGCTCAGGTTTCGCGGCGGGCGAGGGGCGCGAGGAGGGGAAGTAACCACGTCGACTTGGAACAATCCGGTCTTCTCCATTTGCGCTTTCATGTAAGGCGTCATGGCTTTCCAGTTGTGGTTGTTTTGTCCATCGACGTACAAGACCCTGATCTTTTCAGCCAACGTCGGGTTTGCCGCAGCGACGAGGAGCAGGGCGACGGCGATCCATTTTCCGGTTAAAATTGCGCGAGACATCGTGCCGCGGACGGTGACGGCAGCGGGGACGATTCGCAAGCCAAAAGCCGGACGCTCGACTCGCCTTTTGTCGTCGGGCAATCTTCCGCCGTTGTTGGGGATTAAAAAACTTGGCCAAGTGCGGTGGCTGCTGGCGGTATTGGTGGGGCTGGCCTTGGCTCTGGCTTTCCCGGAGCCACGCTGGCTTGGCTTCGCCTGGCTGGTGCCGGGCGCCTGGTTGGCGGTCGTCGCAGGAGAGCGGCGTTGGCGGTTGTTCGGATTGGCCTTTGTAGCGGCGCTGGTTTTCCGTCTGGTTTCGCTGCGATTCCTGCTGAATATGCCACATGCGGCCGGGGCAGTTGGCGGCTGGCTGGCGTTGAGCCTGTACTCTGCGCTGTATCCGGCGGCGTGGGCGTGGTTTTGCGGCGGGTGGCTGCGGGACGGCTTGGCCAAGCTGGAGTGGCCGTGGTTTCGGCGGCTCGGCTTTGGGCTGTTTGCCGCGGTGGCCTGGGTGGCCTTGGAGATGGTGCAGGCACGGTTGCTCGGCGGCTACCCGTGGAACTTCCTCGGCGTCAGCCAGTTCGAGAACCTGCCGCTGATCCAGATCGCGTCGGTGACCGGTGTGTACGGCGTGTCGTTCTTGGTGGTGTGGGCGTCGGTGAGCCTTTTGTTTGCCGTGCTGCAAATCCGCCGCGCGCCAGCCAACCCATTGTCATGGTGGGCGGACACGGCGTTGCCGCTGCTGGCATTTGGCTTGGTTTGCAGCTGGGGAATAGTGAAGCGGATCACTCCCTATTTTAATTCCGGAAGCCATTCCGGGAAAGATGAATTCACCGTTGCCTTGGTCCAGCCGAGCATCCCGCAGCAGCTGATTTGGCAGGGCGGCACCGGTGATGAGCGGTTGGCCAAGATGCTCGAGTTGTCGCGACTGGCGTTGGCCACCAAGCCGGATTTGCTCCTCTGGCCGGAGGCCTGCGTGCCAATCTCGGCGGAGCGTTGGCCGGAGGTGTTTGACATGGTGAAGACCAACGGCGTGCCGCTGCTCTTTGGCGCGGACGACGTCGAGCGGGTGGAGGGCTCGGATGAGGTTCGATTTTACAACAGCGC
>MPMA02108744.1_pt1 | contig 32930 bp, 31 predicted proteins | sample 1617361 | NCBI WGS metagenome assembly MPMA02 (sample SAMN05944807, study PRJNA350692) | marine metagenome | biome: marine; feature: ODZ; material: water; isolation source: 180 m water sample filtered on 0.2 um supor filter | place: Pacific Ocean | collected 2012-04-08 | depth 180m m | reverse complement strand
GCCTGCTTGATTTGTTCTTCAATAGTTAGTTGACTACCTGTTTCATTCATAAAATCTCCTTTATTGTAATTACATCCAACTTGGTTGAAAATTTTCTTCCTGTTCAGGTGGTTCAAACATAAAAGAAGTTTTGCAGCCGCATGAACCTTTTGCCGATGGATTGTTGAATTTAAGCCCGCGATCCATCAAACCATAACTCCAGTCTATTTCTGTGTCCTTTATATAAAGATGGCTTTTTTTATCAACCAGAATCTTCAAATCCTGTGATTCAAACTCCAAATCAAATTTCGTTTTTTTTGAATCAAAATCTAAAGTATAAGTAAAACCGGAACAACCACCACCCTTGATACCTACACGCAGGCAGACATCATCGGTCACTTCGTTTTCCTGCATTATTTTGTGAATTTCCTTAGCTGCGTTTTCTGTCAGTGTTATCATAACGTCTCCTTATATCAATGATCTTCGCTGACCAAGTTTCGATTCCATTCAGGTATTTCAATGATGACGGATTGAGACCCGTTCGGTACGCACTGGCAGGCCAAACGTGATTGTGGTTCCAGCCCGGGCGCTAAATCCAGCATATCCTCTTCATCATCAGTTGCATCGTTACAGCTTTCAAATCCCTCCCGCACAATGATATGACAGGTGGAACAAGCACAGACACCTCCACAGGAGTGGTCCAAATCAATCCCTGCAGCTAATGCAGCATTCAGGATTGAACCCGGAAGACCATCATTTTCTGTTGATATTTTTTCGGCTGATATTTCCACCTTTTTCTTCATCGGTAGAAAGGTCGCATTATAGTTTTGCTGAGGCAACTCAAATTCAGCTTTCTCTATGTAAGGATTCGTGCCTGCCATTATCTGTTTTAGCAATTATAAAAATGGAACTTCAATCCTAAAATTATACTGAATTTAGCGTAGAAAATCAATGCAAGAACCAAGAATTTGAGTTTTTGCCTCAAAAACAAGCCGGCCCGTAAAATGAGCCATATAATTATACCTGAAGCAACTAAATGATCAGAAAATAAAGCAAAAATTATTATTTCTTCATTCGAGATAACAAATAATTAGTTTAGGAGATTTTAGGATGCCATCTTACAAGAAATGTATACAATACAGCTTGCTCTTATTATTTAAGGCGAGAATCTATAAATGCGAGTAAATCTGGACTTGCCCAATCCCTAACACCCAGGGCCCTGCCGAGAACAACACCGTCCGGATCAATCAAATATGTAACAGGAATATTTCTAACTCCATAAAGTTTTGTGATTTTCATCCTGTTATCTGCCAGCAGAGGGAAAGTGAAACCGTATTTATTGAAAAATACTTTTATTTTTTCGACACTTTCTCCCATGCCGACCGCAAGCACTACCAGTTTTTCCTGCCCCATTTCGTTGTAGGCATTTTCAAGATCGGGCATTTCTTTCAAGCACGGAGAGCACCATGTGGCCCAAAAATTTAACAGCACAAATCGCCCCCGATAATCCTGCAAATTTACCGTTTTAGCATCCATCATTTCTCCTGCAAAATCATGAGCCTCAATCCATTGAGTAGCTGGTGTGATACGCAACTTTTTCAGCACTTTTTTTTCGTCTTCAGACAGAGGAGCCTCTTTGCTTTGTGCGAAAGGCAGAGCAAAAACAAACATCGCGAACAACAGAAACGCGCGCTGGAGTAATTTTTTGGAAAGAAATGTATTAAAAACGTTCATTTATAATCAGTTGAAAAAGTTTTCAGCAGGAGTTTTAACCACTTTTTGAGGCAAACTTTTTGAAAATATAACAGCATTTATTTTACGTCAAAACGAACTGCTTCACAATCAGCAATACAATTATTCATGCAGAATATCCAGAAGCAGGCAGCCAGTTATAAATAACGCGCACAAAATCATGATTTTCAACAAAACAATTTTTTTGCAGTAATTCTGAAAATGCTCTTTGTCCTGCAGCATCTCCGATGGCTAAAACGATCAGCACGTCACGGAATTGTTCCAAAAATTCCGCAGACGGCAAATCAGGAAAACCCCAAGCCGGCCTGTTTTTAACTCGTCGGTCAGGAGGCCCCTGACGGTTGTCCACAAAACCGAGAAGCTTGACCTCACGATTTTCAAAACTTTGCGCCGCTTGTCTGCCCGTCGGCCCGGAACCAACAATGAGAACACCGCGGCGTTTATTAAGTCGGCCATACTCCAGCAGAAAATGGGTTTTTGCTTCAAACATTGCCGGACGTTTATACATAGCTTCACTTCTGGAGAGACGTCCAGGAGCATGATATTTGCGCAGAAGAATTTCCGGATGTTTGCCAAATTTCGCACCTTTTCCATATGCTCTTAAAATTACGTCATAATCCTCTGCCCATGGATTTTCGGAATAACCGCCAATTTTGTTAAATAATTCCCTCGTCGCAAAAAAACTTGGGTGCACAATTGGAGATTCCGCAAACAAATCCCGCTCGATCTGTTCATGAGAAATCAAGGAGTTGCTCCATGATTGGTATTGAATTCCGCTTTCAGGAAAAGTACCGGAGTCTGTGAAACCTTCGACCCTGCAGCCGATCAAATCCAGATCTGGATTTTCAACCATCATCTCCAGTTGTTTTTCCAGCCGAGTTTTTTCCATTCTGTCGTCTGCATCCATACGGGCGATGTAGTCTCCTTTGCATTCCGCCAGTCCAGTATTTAACGCGGAAACTATTCCATTTGCGGAAGTTCGAATTATCCGGACTCTTGTATCCTGACGTTTTATTTTATCCAGCATTTGCGGAGTTTCATCTGTTGAACCGTCATCGACAACAACAAGTTCGAAATCTTCGAAACTCTGTTTTGCAATGTCGTCAAGGCAGTTGCCTAAGACAGAGGCATCGTTCCGGACAGGCATAAGGATGGAAATTATAGGTGAGGAGTTCAAAATATTATCCGGAAAAGTCTGATGCCAAAAGCAGTTTTAGAATTTCATCACGCCGGTTTTTTGGCTGATTGAGCAGGATCACAAAATAGCGTCGTTTACTGCCGGGCAAATAACCGGCCATTGAGGAAACCCCACGCAGAGTTCCAGTTTTGTACAAAACTCCATTTTCACCGTGAAGTAGATTCCTCCGCTCAGAAAATGCTCTCAGCAACTGCCAGACGGATTCCGGAGTCAGGCGGTTTTTCCGTGAGATTCCGGAGCCTTCCGCGATGTGGAATTGTTGTTCAGGAATGCCGAGTTCATCGCGTAAATATTCCTTGAGCGCACGAATTCCCTTTTCCAATGTGGCCGGTGCTCCGTAACGTTTCAATCCGATGCTTAATAAAAGTTGATTTGCCGTAAAATTGTTGGAGTAATGCAGCATGCCCGCGATCAGTTCCGTTAAGGCAGAAGTATTCTTGTGTGTGTAAATAAAGCTGTCTCCGGAACTAATTTTACTGAGAGCAACTTTTCCGGAATCAAAAGAAAAACCTGCCTGTGTTAAAAAAGCGTGAACAAGTTCTCCCGCATAAGTAATTCCGGAGTCAGGTGGAATACTGATCCGGTGTTTCCCGGAAGACAAATCTTTTGCCAAACGCCGTACTAACGGAGTTAGAGGTGTTTGTTCTTCTGCAGATGAGACGAAACCCTGCTTGTCTACTTTCAGAAAAACTGTGTTGAAATTAAGCACCAGCGCACCGTTCTGTGCATCATAAGGATTTTTTGAAAATTCAATTCCCGGAATTTTTATTTTCGTGTTGAAGAGTGAAGTATCGAAAAATACTTGATTCAACTGTTTTGGCAGTTCTGGAAACTGACTGAGATTTTGCGCAATTCTCCGCCATTCCTCTGATACCAGAAAAGGATCGCCGTAACCTTTGATACCGAGAGAGCGATTTTCCCCCAAATAAAAATCAGTCCGGTAACGGAATTTAGGACCGAGATAATGCAGCGCGGCCAAGGCTGTTGCCAACTTGAGTACTGATGCCGGAACCAACAGAGGATTGCTTTTTGGAGGATAACGATAGAGAACCTCATTATCATCTGCGACCAAAACGCTGCCCTTACTAAGCAATGATTTTAGTTTCAAATCCAGCTGGTTTTGAGCTGGTTTTGCGGACGTGAGTACAGAAGATAATAGAAAAATAAATCCAAACGCAAACACCGCTAGAAGTGTTTTCCCTTGCACAAGACGAGGCTTCTCATTAGGATGGATCATTGATTTTAACAAAAATTCTTAATTTTAAAAAAGGCAGCATGAGCACAAAAAAAATCCTCGTTACTCCCGGAGACGGAATTGGACCAGAAGTTACGGAACAGGCAATTCTGGTTTTGAAAAATATAGCTCCACGTTTCGGACTCCAGCTTGAGTTAAGCGAAAAACCTGTGGGCGGCGCCGCATATGATTTGACCGGCACTCCAATTCCGGATGAAACACTTGAGGCTGCAAAAAATTCTGACGCGGTTTTACTCGGTGCTGTCGGTGGCCCCAAATGGGAATCTCTGGATTTTGCGGTACGTCCGGAACGCGGATTATTGAAATTACGCTCAGAATTGGAGTTGTACGCAAATTTGCGTCCTGCAGTAATATACGGTGATCTGGTCAATGCTTCAACACTTAAACCTGAAGTGGTTGACGGTGCAGACCTGATGGTGGTACGTGAACTGACCGGCGGAATTTATTTCGGACAGCCACGCGGTGTAGAAATTCGCAACGGTGAGCGTGTAGGATTTAACACACTTGTTTATTCGGAATCCGAAATTCGCCGTATTGGAAAAGTGGGTTTTGAAATTGCCATGAAGCGCGGTAAAAAATTGACCTCGGTGGATAAAGCAAATGTGCTCGAATCAACTGAACTATGGCGCGAAGTTGTTACGGAAGTCGGCATAGATTTTCCGGAAGTCGAATTGAGTCACATGTACGCTGACAATGCGGCCATGCAGATTATCCGTAATCCAAAACAATTTGACACCATGGTGACAACGAATATGTTTGGTGACATTCTCAGCGATGCCGCAGCGATGATGACAGGTTCACTCGGCATGCTGCCTTCTGCCAGTATCGGTGGAAAGATTGGAATGTACGAACCGGTTCACGGTTCTGCACCTGACATTTCCGGTCAGGACAAAGCCAATCCGCTGGCGATGATCCTTTCGGTGGGCATGATGCTGCGTTATTCCTTTGACCTCGGTGAGGCCGACGAAATCATCAAACAAGCTGTCGTTGAAACCCTGGAGACTTACCGCACCGGCGACGTCATGGCTGAAGGGAAAAAGCTCATCGGTTGCAAAGAGATGGGTGAAAAGATCCTTCAATTTTTGGAACAAGAATAATCTTGAGTTCTATTGTCTCAAAAGGGAAGCTGTTATTTTTCAGGCTCCGCTTTCAGGTGGTACGCCTAAAATTGCGCTTGGACAAAATAATACAAAAGATACTGGAATTATTAGTACAGCGCTGGCTGCTAAAAGGGGATTCACTATTAAATTATTTCAATAAGACTCAACCTTATTTACGGCAAGAAAAACAAACCCTGCTTGAGCAGTCTTCCGGACGAATAGTTATATATTTCACTTTTCGCACTCTTCATTTTCTGGATTGGTTTGCACCAATTGATTTAGCTCTGAAGCGTTCTTTTCCCGAAAAATATGTGGTTTTTTACATTGATTTTTCTACAACTGTGCATCGTATTGGTAAAGGGTTTGAATATCTACAATTTCGCCAACAAGTCGAAGAACGCCTGCTGCAGTTGAACATCTCACCTTTGCGGCATTTTTCACATGATGAATTAACAGAATATAAATCTTTTCCCGAAGCTTCTCTTCATGTAACCTGTGAATCAATCAGGCAGGAAACATTTTCTGTTGCAGAACGCATCTACCTACCGCATTATGCCCTACCAAAAGCAATTGACCTAGATCTTCCGAAAAATATTCACTTCAACCATGTCTTTCTTCCTACTCGACCACCTTACACATACAAGCAGCTCAATGACAAGTCCAGTGCTGACCTGGATCGGCTTAAAGAAGACTTACACATTCACCAAGTGGGCTACCCAAAACTGCAGGCTGCTTCCAACCCCGTAAGCTGTTTCCCCAATTCAGATAATCCAGTAGTACTTTATGCACCTTCATTGGAAATTAGTTTACTGTTCAATGCACTGGACAGGGGACTCCTTAAACTTTTTAAAAAGATGTCACACTGCAATTTTGTGATCAAACTGCATCCTTCTCTTGCCTCACGCAGACATTATGTTACTACATTTATACGTCAAGAACTAAAAGGTGTTGAGCACATTCGCTTTGATGAACTGACCGGCATTCAAAATTTAGCCGGAGAATCTTCACTTATGATCACAGATTTTGGTAGTGTGGGTGGAGAATACCGATTGGGATTCGGCAAACCGGTTATTTATCTGAACACCCCTGTTAAATTTGAAGGCGGCTCAGATTTGCGTTTCAGGGATGATTTTGCAGATGCAATTTGCGAAGTAGAGGATTTGGAGAATGAGATTCGGAACGTGCTTAAAAAAGGAGCTCTTTCTATTTCAGAGCTCCGAAATATGCGTCAGCATGTGTTAAGTTTTACTGGAGTTGCAGATGAAGAGGCCGCCAGAACTATCAACAAAATCTGTTCAACTTGTTGAATTTTCTTCCCTATTCACTAAATCAATAGAAAATGCTGGAACACACACTGACCAGTATTCAGCCTCTTCTTCAAAAGGATTAGAATAGCGCACTCTCGCTCCCTTGCGTACCAACAAAGATTCGCCGACTTTAAGCGTTACTATTTCTCCATCAATTTCAATTTGTTTACGTCCTCGGACTATCATGGTGTATTCATCAAATTCCGGATTTTGAAAAGGCTCGCTCCATCCGGAAGGTGCTACCATGTGAGCAATGCTCAGTCCTGGCTCATTGCTAATCACCCGTCCAAAATGCTCTTCAATGAGCTTGCCATCTGTAGTTGGAACCACAAACGGTTCTTGCTGTAAAACGTAGGAACTACTCATTTCCCCTCTCTTTTTATGGTTTCTTGTTGAATTATCCTAGGATAGATTTTTTTTATCGCCCTATCATAATGAAATTGATTATCGATTTCAGTCCAAACTAAATCACTGACCCGCAAAAAGGGGACCATCTGTTTTGAGCTTACTTCAGAAATACATTCCTCATAGTGATTACTGCAAGGAAATGTTAAATTTTCTTCATGCTGGGCGCACATCAGTCGGAATAAATTGTGAGATATTTTGGAAATTCCAACTAACTCCCCCTGAATCAGCAAATGTGGGCGAGGATTTTTTGAGATAGCCGCAATTTTTCCGCTAAAAATGCTGAAGTACTCATCGTATTCGGAACGTTCTTCTTGATTCTCTCCATAGATATATACCTCATCATTGGATCTAGTCTTTCCAGAAGCAAGCACTACATCCGGACCGTCATAATTTATGACTGTTGATAAAGCACGAGATTCATAGAGCAAATCAGACTCCAATAACAAAAAATTTTCCTGCAGAACGTTCTTAGCCACAAAGAGTGAATGCATGCTGCCTGTTTCAGCAAAACGGGGACTGTGAATAAATTCAATCTTTGGTAATTTGGCCTGCGGTTGAAGGTGTTCGAGGTACATAGTTGCCTGAAAACCCGTCACAATTACAACTCGATCGATTCCTCCTTTTTTCAAGTGTTCCAGAGAGCGAACAATCAGAGATTTTCCGTCGATTTTCAACATCCCTTTTGGACAGAATCCAATCACATCTCGCAAACGAATTCCCATTCCTGCTGCAAGAATTACTGCAGTGTTGATTCTTGAAAATGCGGATTTTTTCATTATAATTCAGGGCACCAGCCGACCTTTGGGTTCTTCAGAACCTGAACCATTTGTCTGATCCTGAAACTGCATTTCATACAGTTGCTGGTAACGTCCTTCTTTTGAAAGAAGTTCATCATGAGTGCCCTGCTCAACTATCTGACCATTCTCCATCACACAAATCCGGTTTGCGTTACGGATTGTCGAAAGTCGATGCGCGATCACGATCGTGGTACGGTTTTCCATTAAACGCTCAATTGCCTGCTGAACTTCAATTTCCGATTCTGAATCGAGCGCGGAGGTGGCTTCATCCAAAATCAGAATCGGCGCGTCTTTTACCAGAGCACGTGCAATAGAAAGCCGCTGTCTTTGTCCTCCTGAAAGTCGCCCCCCTTTTTCGCCTATCACTGTTTCGTAACCATCAGGCTGCTCACTAATAAAGGTATGCGCATTCGCTGCCCGTGCCGCAGCATACATCCGTTCTTTTGAACAGTCCGGCTGCCCGTAGGTAATGTTACTTGCAATAGTATCATTAAAAAGGATGGTATCCTGAGTCACAATAGAAATCAGTTTACGCAGTGAAATCAAATCCAGGTCGCGTAAATCATGTCCGTCAATACTGGCTTCTCCTCTGGTGATGTCGTAAAATCGCGGGATTAAATTTGCAACTGTCGTTTTACCTGAACCACTGCTGCCGACCAGAGCCACTGCTTCACCTTTCTGTACAATAAGCTTAAAATCTCTGACCGCCGGTTCATCTTGTTCAGGATAATGAAAAGCCTTAATATTGATGTTTATTTCCTGTTTAAAGTGGGATATTTTTTTCGAATTCGGTGAAGTAACAATTTCATCTTCAACATCAAGGATGTCAAAGATCCTACGTACAGCAGCAAAGCCTTCCTGCAACTTTAAGTTGAAGCCATTCAGCTTTTTTACCGGTTCATTCAGCATAAAAAAACTAATCACAAACGAAGTGAAATCCCCCGGTGTTATTTGACCGTTGATGATCAAATAACCGCCATAAGCTACAATTGTTGCTCCTGCGGCGGCACCGATGATTTCGATGATCGGATAAGAGTAAGAATCTATCATGACGGAGCGCATGTGATTCTTATAAAGGTCATCGTTGGCTGCTTTGAAGCGTTTGCTTTCGTACTTTTCCATGCCAAAAGCTTTGACCACACGTACACCGGAAATCGTCTCGACCAGCAAACTGCTCAATCCGCCAAAACTGATTTGCCTCTTACTAACTGCGGCCTTGTTACGCTGACCAAAAATCAGGATAAAAAAGACTGCAACTGGAATCAAAATCAACGTCACAAATGCTAACTGCCAACTCCGGTAAAACATAATACCCAGCAAAAGAAAAAATTGCGGAATATCACGGAAAGGTCCAGTGACTCCAACCTGCAACATGTTTTGGAAAACGTGCAAATCGTTGGTGAAACGTGAAATAAGATCGCCGGTTTTGGAACGTGTGAAAAAGGTGAGAGAAAGATTAACGAGGTGGTCAAAAAGCTGCTGCCTCAGTTTTACAATGAGGCTCTGGACAAGGTGACCCACGCTGTAGTTGTGACCAAAAAAAAACAAACCCTTGATCGCAAAAACAATCACCAATCCGAGACCGACCAGAAAATACTGTTTGAGTTCGGGATTGTCACCATAAGCAATGGTGTCGACTATATCTTTGGCATAATAAGCAGGAGCAGCAGTGAAAATATTGTAACCTGCCATACAGAATATGCTGAAAATAACCCAGCTTTTGAGCGGAGCAATAAGGTCAAAAAGCCGCCTTGCAATATGACGTGATTGTTCTTCCTTCATAGCAAATTAACCTTGTTTAGAGTTTTTGACACAGACATTCAACTTAGTTTTTGTCTGTCATCTCCCATGTTGTTCCTTCCGTAGAGTCTTTGAAAACAATACCCAAATCTTCCAGACGTTCACGGATCAGATCAGCACTCTCAAAATCTTTATTTTTACGAAAGTTAGCACGCAGTTCAATTAAGATCTCCATCACCTCATTCAGGTGTAGATCATTCTGTACATCATCAAGGCACTCTGGAATTATCCCAAGAACACCTCCGCCTAAAGTAGAAAATAAATATTCTGCATCAGCAACTGCTTGCGGATCAGGACGTTTTTCTGCAAGCAAATTATTTGCTTCACGGCTTAAATCAAACAGTACCGCAAATGCCTGCGGTGTTGAAAAATCATCGTCCATCGCTTCACAAAAACGTTTGCGATATTCTTCAAAATATTTCCCGGAAACTTTCACTCCGGCGGTTTTGCATTTGCGAAGATTACGGACTGTTTGATGCAGACGCTTCAGCGAAGAACCGGCTGCACCTATGGCGTTTTCACTGAAATCCACGACAGAACGGTAATGACTCGCGGCAATAAAATAACGAACCATCAACGGATCATATGTTTCAAATAATTCCAACAGGGTTACAAAATTTCCGCTGGACTTACTCATTTTTTGGCCTTCTATGGTCAGCATATTTGAATGCATCCAGTTACGCGCAAACGGTTTTGCAAGTCCTCTGGCCTGTGCGATTTCGCATTCATGATGTGGAAATTTCAAATCCATTCCGCCACCATGAATGTCAAATTCCTCACCCAGATAACGTGTACTCATTACCACACATTCTGTGTGCCAGCCGGGATATCCCCACCCGCTGTAAGGATCACGCCAGCGCATCAGGTGGCCGCTTTCCGCACGTTTCCAAAGAGCAAAGTCTCCGGGATGACGCTTTTCCGAACGTACTTCTACACGCGCTCCGCCCTGCATCTCATCAACGATCCGGTTTGAAAGTTCCCCGTATTTTGGATCTTTGCTAATATCAAAATAAACTGAGCCATTTGCTTCATAAGCCAGACCCAGTTCAATCAATTTTTCGATTGCTTCCAGTTGTTCCGGAATATGCCCTGTTGCCCGTGGACTGATGTCCGGACGAATCACGCCCAACCGGTCCATCACTTCAAAATGCCTGCGCGCAAAATTTTCCGCAACCGCCATCGGTTCCTGTTCCAGTTCTCGGGCGCGCTTAAGCAACTTATCCTCGCCTTCATCGCCATCACCCAACAAGTGCCCCACATCCGTAATGTTTTGCACATAAAAGGTTTTGAATCCGCAATAACGCAGATACCGCAGAATTATATCAAAACTAACATAGGCTTTAGCGTGTCCGAGATGACTGTCGCTGTAAACGGTAGGCCCGCAAACATAGAGTGAAGTCCGGCCTTCATGAACCGGTTTGAAAGGTTCTTTTTGACCAGCAAGTGTGTTGTAAATTTGAAGAGGCATATTTCCTAGTTCATCACTCACCTACATTCCAAACCAGTATTTTTGATAATCTGGAACTTTCTGCTTCATCTTGAGCAAAACGTGGTTCCTGAGATTTTACCAGTTCGATGTAGTGGTTGATGCTGACTTCAATGCGCTCAAGGAAAGGTTGAGGATAGACGCCCAGGAAAATAGTCCAGAAGACAAGAGGAACAAGGACGACTACTTCACGGAACGAAAAATCTTGAAGATTTTTTACCAGGTCTTTGCTTAGAGGACCGAAGATCACACGCTGCACCATCCAAAGCATATAAATCGCCGCAATCACAACACCGGCCGCGGCAACAATTCCATACCAGATGTTGACTTTTGCTGCACCGATCATCGCCAAAATTTCGCCTACAAAACCGTTTAATCCAGGCAGGCCTACAGAAGCCATGGAAAAGAAAACGAGAAACACCGCAAATTTCGGCATTGTATGCGCGACGCCGCCATATTCGGAAATTTCCTGAGTGTGCGTCCGTTCGTAAATCATGCCAACTGTGAGGAAGAGCGCGCCGGTAACAATTGCATGGTTTATCATTTGAATCCAGCTTCCGGAAAGTCCCTGAATGTTCAGCGCAAACAATCCCAGCACGATGTAACCCATATGAGCCACTGAAGAATAGGCAATCAGACGCTTGATTTGAGTCTGCACCATTGCCACCAGTCCTCCGTAAATAATGCCGATTAAGGCCAGTACCATGAAGACCGGGGCGAGATCATAAACTGCTGCAGGAAAAACCGGCATCGCAAAACGTAAAAATCCATATGGTCCAAATTTCAACATCACCGCGGCCAGTTGTACAGATCCCGCGGTTGGAGCTTCATAGTGCGCGTCAGGCAGCCAGGTGTGTAGTGGGAAAAGTGGAATCTTTACTGCAAACGCAGCCGCAAAACCAATGAACAGCCAGATCTGCGTTTCCGCAACTATGTCCATGCCGTACCAGTCGAGAACATTGAAAGACCATGCTCCATGCAATTCACGATAAATGTTTGCTGTATAAAGCAGTGATATGAGCATCAACAGTGAACCGAGCATCGTGTAAATGAAAAATTTGATGGTGGCATAAAGTCTGTTTGTGCCTCCCCAAATACCAATCAGCAAATACATTGGAACCAGCATTACCTCAAAAAAGACGTAAAATAACACCACGTCCATAGCCGCAAAACAACCGAGCATACCGATTTGTAGCAGCAGCATTTGTATTTGAAACTGCCAGTTGCGTTTAGCAACATTCCACGAACCCAGCAATGTAAGCGGAGTGATGAAAGTGACCAGCAGAAAAAAGAAAAGATTAAGACCATCCAAAGCCAGGAAATAATCTATGTTGAATTGAGAAATCCACGGGGAGCGCTCCACCATCTGCAAATCAGCAGTGCTGGAATCGAAATTAAACCAGAGGTGCAGACTCAGAATAAAAGTAATACTACTGCTGACAAGTGCCGCCACTTTGGTCGGAGTACCATTTCCTTCGTCTCTGAACATTAATGCGAAGGCAATGCCCAAAATTGGCGAAAATATAATTAGCGAAAGAATTGGAAGTGCTGAAATGTCCATCAGAATTAGGTACTAAAGTTTGAAGCGTTGGTGTTAATGAAAGCAGGTGATATAGTCTGCTCCGCGGATACGTTCTTCCCGCAAAGATTATCAACCGATAATAATCACCGACAACAAAATAAAACTACCTATAAAACTAAGAGAATTAGCGACTTAAAGCAAGATCATTTTGAGCTATCCGAACTTTAGTTTGAGGCACCAAATCAAACTGTAGCACCTAAACGCCCTAACAAAGGTTTCATCAACTCACCTACAGTTATATTTTCAGGAAAACTCCATTCCAGGCCCAGTAGCAAATCCAGTGGATGAACTACAGTCTGTGCCTCATCAACGCAGCGTCCGCTGGTGAGAGCACTGATGTTAACCGTGCGCACAAGTTCCTGCTCCAGCAAATCAAGTTTGATCCACCTGCGTCTGAAATCCGCAAGATATTCAACTTGTTCAAAACTACCAAAACAAGTCAGACCATTGATAAAACTCAAAGTCGTAAAAACTAAAAAGAGGCCCGGGCAGAGACGCCCTGTTTCCAGTTCATGAATTATTTTTTGCTGCGAAAGTTCGAGCTGATAATTCTGGCTCTTTAGCATTTCATCCTGAATAATTACTGCTTCCTGGCGAATTTTGTTTTTGTGAAGAACCTCAACCGTAAAGAGATGTGTCTCTGCCGGAAATTCCGCAAAAACGCTTTGTCGAATTTTTCGATCAAACAATAAACGGTGAAGAGGGTGCGTGGAACTTTGCAAAACATTCAGCAAATAATTACGGATTACTTCGTTAAGATCAAAGTAGAGCAGTGATTTTTGCGGAATTATTTGACTCAGTTGATTTGTGCAAAACTGTGAAGCCCAGACAGTGAAATCATCTCCACAGACGGCGGCTGGGGAAATTTCGCGAATTGGATCTGCAAAGAAGGGCAGCAGATTGACCAGTTTTTGCGGAATCCTGCTTTGAAAAACACGGGCATCCCTCATTTTTCCCGGAATGAGCGAGATGCGTCTTTCCACTGAGTCACGGGAACGGTCCGCATCCGAGCGTTTTAATTCTGCAAATTCAGCGGCTTGAGACGTAATAAGAGTTTCCAAATCAAAACGCTTACTATAATTCAAACATCCTGACCAGGCAGAATTTGCAAAAGGGACTCCGGAAAATGAGCCTACGAAATAAGTTTCTTGTTTGGGCAGACCCAGTAGTGCTAACTGATGTAATGCGAGAAACGTCGGCCCTTCTGTTGCTGTCAGGTGAGTCGCGGTTTGCAAAATGCGTGTTTTTTCCAAGCTGGCGCAAAATTCCCGTGCTTGTTCGTAGTTCAAACATATTCTGCAAAATTCGCTTTCAAATGCTTCCAGTAGTGCTTTTTCCACGGGCGGAGTGGAGGTCGGTTTTTCCCAAAGAGCTGCTGAATATTCAATCAGCGGTAGTTCCCACAGCTTTCCCAAAATATCTGCCAGCACAGGACGCTTTGCGTTTTGGAGCAAAGTTCGGATAGATTCTCTGTCAAGGGGCATGTGTCAAAGCTTGAATATTTTTTGTTAAATTCATAAACTCTTTAAAATTAAATTTCACCGTAAAAAAGGCACTAAAGCATAATGTTTCAAAGCCTAACAGGGTAGCACTGTGCCGCTAAAAAGTTTAACACGGTAGCCCCGCACTCCATTGCGGGGAGAAAGTAAAAAATATTTTGGATTCTACACCGCTTTTAAAAATTTGCTGTCACTATGACGGTATGTCAATTCCCAAACGTGGGCATGAAACAGATGCAGGCATTGACTTGACCGCTATGTCTGTTGAACAAAAGAGAGCGGGCGTTTTCTTTTTTGACACCGGAATTTCAATACACTTGAGTGACGGTTATTATGTTGAAATAGTCCCGCGATCAAGCATCATAAAAACTGATTTTTTCCTGGCAAACAGTGTAGGAATCATTGACCCGGACTACCGAGGACGCATCTTCCTGCCTTTCCGTTATGTTGGTGCGGCTGACGGCATGCAGGCCGCGGAAGAACTATTACAGCAGCGAATTGCGCAAATGCTGGTACGCAAACTTGAACCCTGCCGGATTGAAGTCGTTGACTCCCTGGAAAATACCGTTCGCGGAACCGGCGGTTTCGGCAGTACAGGTAGCTGAACATCCGCTTCTGCTTTAATCTTCTACTTCGCTGATCGGTTTAATTTCAATATCAAGAACTTCCCAACCGCGTGGATTTTCCCGTAAGTTTAAAGAAACCGACACCAGCTTTCCTGTCTCTTCGTCACCAACTCTTACACGTACCAGTGAAGGGTTTTCCGCATTTACCCTTAAATCCAAATGCATCTCCGGCTCCTCAATTTCGGGAGCTTGTTCCAACAGTAACCGCAAAGATGAATGAACTCGAATCGCCTGTTCCGCAGTTTGAAAAGCCGCGGTTTTTTCAATTCCGGAACGCTGAAACAAAATCGCTGCTGAAAAAAAACCAAATAAAATGATGTTACCAAGTAAAATACGCAAAATCGGCCGCATCGCTTTTTGGTCATCAAGTACAACTGTACCCCACCATTTGTCCGCCAGACGTCTCGCATAAGCATCACGTACAAGTACCACACCTTCCACAGGAAAAAGCAACAACAGCAGATTCCTTTTTAAAAGTACAATAAGCGGCGGCCGTCGTGAAAAATCATCAACCTTCCGAATTGTCATACCCAGCAGAAGTTTACCAAGACTGCGTCCGAAAACATCTTTAACAATTAATACAAAAACAATACTTCCATAGAAAGGCAGTAGGTCGGCTAAGCCTCGTGACTGCATCACTAAATCCCAATGCTCTCTGCGGAAAATCTGGACAAGGGTATTTGCGAGTAACAGAGCAAAAATAAAATCGAGCAGGAGGGCAAATAGACGTTTACCTGTGGACGAAACCTGCAGGCGCGTGCCTTTAAGCGTTTGCTGATTTTCTGTTTCAGTTTTTGTTGCAGAACTCATGCTTTCTCAGAAATTTGCTGTAGAAATTCACGAATCACCGCAGCGACTTCTTGCGGATTATCAAGATGCAGGTGGTGATCTCCAGAAACTTTCCGGTGCTGTAAATTTTTTATGTACGGTATTCGTTTAAGCAGCAGTTCTTTCCATTGATCCTGCTTGGAATTTTCTGCTTCAATCAGCAAAACAGGAGCAGTTATTTCCTCCAGGAAAGCACAGGCTTGTTCTTCAGTCAGGTAGTGTCGTGACTTTATTTTCAGCCGCGGATCACTACGCCAGGTAAAACCTCCGTCTACAGGCTGCAAACCACGTGCGACCAAAGTCCTGACAGACGACTCCTCGATTCCTCCGACATGATGACGTACTTTGACTGCGGTTTCTACATCAGGATAAATCGGAAGTTTTTTATGAGCAAGATGCTGCCATTGCTCAGCAGATTCACGTAATATTTCAGGCATTTTTTCAGCATCCTGAGCCAATGAACCTAAACCTTCAATTAAGATTAAGGAGCAGATTTTTTCCGGAATTGTACCAGCAAGATAAGATGCAACTCCGGCTCCCATCGAGTGTCCGAGCAGGGAAAAGTGCTCCCAACCCAAAACATGCAGCACTTCCAGTACGTCCACGATTATGTCGCTGAAATGGTAAGACGAACCGGAAGACCGGTGTTCAGATAATCCATGTCCAGGCAAATCGAGTGACACCAGCCGAAACTCTTTTAAATACGGTGCCAAATGATCAAAAGTCGCCGCATTATCCAGCCAACCGTGAAATGCGAGCACGGGCATTCCTTCAGGATTCCCCCAGCATTTTGCGGATAAGCGCAGAGTTGAAGTCTGGATTTCCAATTCTTCCGGAACCCCGGCAGGAGCCGGGTAAAAGTAGTTGTTCATCTTTTTCATCTTAAATTATTATACCGTAAAAATTCGTTTACAGTTTTTTGGAAAGCTGCGGGCTGTTCAACATGCAGCCAATGTCCGCAATTTTTTAGCATCGTAATTCTGCTTTCCGGAAATTTTTTTCGGATCAGCGCATGATACTCGAACTTAAGATAAGCAGAATTTTCTCCACCTATAAATTGTACCGGGCCTTTGAAAACACTATTCAGTTCCGGATAGTTTAACAGGTACGGCATGCCTGCGGCAATCTGCTCCAAACCGATACGCCACTGAAATTGTCCATTTTGACGATATAAATTAGTCATCAAAAAAGAAAGCAGGCGTTTTTCAGGAATTTTAAGTGCCAGCTTTTTTTCAATATCGCTGCGTGACATTTCCGCCGCTAAGTGCAGTCCCTGCATTGCCTCTATGAGTTTCAGCTGTTTTTGCTGATGATCATAGCAGACCGGCGCGATATCCACCACAATCAACGCCGCAATTCTATCTGGAAACTGAAGCGCAAGCTGCATTGCGGTTTTTCCACCCATGCTGTGACCGAGGAGGATAACGTTTTCTAATTCGTTTTCATCAAAAAAACGGACAACATCTTCTGCCATTTGCTGATAACTCATCGAATCCGCATGTGGTGAATCACCATGATTACGTGCATCGAGTGTCCAGACCTGAAAGTCCTCCTCAAGAGAGCCAGCGAAACTACGCCAATTTTTTCCGGAACCGAATAATCCGTGAAGCACAACAAAGTCTGGGCCGTTTTCTCCAACTTTTCTGGAATACAGTGTTAATGTCTGCGTAAATGACTTAGCATTTTGCCTGCCTGACGAATTCATTTAGAAATATTCTTTCTGGTTGAGTTGTTTTATTACGTCTCCATCAGAGCATAAAATGAAAGATTGCTCAATCCATTCCGTCTGCTTTTAGTGACTGCTGAGACAAAAGAATTCGATGAAGACAGGACTTTCAGTCTAAACCATAACACGCTTAAAAGTGGCATACTTCCTCTGTTTCAGTTAAAATGCAGACTAATAATCTTAAAGCTAAAATAAAAATTGAAGACTGAATATTTTGCAAAACTTATCATAGGTGCCTTGTATGCTGATCCGCATTGGCTGGAGCAGGCCAAGATGCAGATGCGTGGTCAGAACTGGATCATTCAGCAACAGTCCGTAGAGTTCCAGTTTGACAAAACGGATTATTATGCCCGGGAAATGGGTCCTGAACTGAAACGCTGTTTCTTGAGTATAGAGGGTCTACAAAGCCTTGAGTCTGCTTTTGACTGGAAACTCAAGACACTGGAAATTGAAACCCGCCTGAGTCTTGACGGTAAAAGAAGAATTAATCTTGATCCGGGTTATCTTGATTTTCACCGTGTAGTTTTGCTTTCCGGAAAAGAAGGTCCGCAAAAAATATATCTGCGGGACGGAATTTGGGCTGATCTTGTTTTGCTCAAAAACAAAGGTGGATTTCGTGAATTAGCCTGGACCTTTGCTGATTTAAAGGACGGTTGTTACAATGATTTTTTTATGCAGGTTCGTGCAGAATATAAAGCTGAAATAAAACTCAACAAAGAGCATCATCAAAGCTAAATCCTTTTACCAGCAAACATCGGCAAAAATGTTGGAGTTACTCTGCTCCAAAATACATTTTTCAAACTTTTCAGTTTTGCATCAGCAAATTAATTATCAATGGATAATTCCTCAGCAATTGTGGTAGTGGCCGGACCAACGGCAAGCGGCAAGAGTGATTTGGCGCTGCGTCTGGCACAGGAATTTGACGGAGAATTAATTTGCTCTGATTCTATGCAGGTCTATCGTCAGTTTGATATAGGCACAGCGAAACCGACATTGTCAGAACAAAAACTAGTCCCGCACCATCAACTTGATCTGATTGAACCGGACGGAAATTATTCCGCAGGAAAATACGAACGTGATACTGCCATAATTATTCAGCAAATACAGCAGCGGGGGCACCTACCGATTTTGGTCGGCGGTACTGGTTTGTATTACCGTGCGTTGATGTACGGAATCAGTAATATTCCGAAGATTCCGGAAAAATTACGTCAGGAACTTTTCAGCCTGCAGGAAGAACACGGCACCTCATATTGCTGGGAGCAGTTGCAAAAACATGATCCGCAAATTGCAATGCGGCTGCACCCAAACGACACTTCGAGGATTATGCGCAGTCTGGAAGTTGTACTGGCCACCGGAACCAGCATAGCCGATTTTCAGCAGCAGCAACCGTTTGCTGAAGCACGTTATCCTGTGCTTGCTATTGCATATGAATGGGAACGGAGCCTGCTCTATGAACGGATTAATCAACGTACCCGTAAAATGCTGAAATCCGGCTGGATCGAAGAAGTCGAAATGCTGTTGGAATCCTATCCACCTGAACTGAAACCTCTGCAGGCGATTGGTTATCGGGAAATTGTGGAACATCTTCAGAACAAACTGAAACAGGAAGCGCTTGTCAAAAAAATTCAGCTACGTACCCGACAATATGCAAAAAGGCAAATGACATGGTTCCGAAGAGAAGCAAAAATAGCATGGCATCAACCCGACGATGAAGCTGCAATCTTGGACAAAATCAAAGTTTACCTTGAATAATAGCCACTTTATAGGAGAAAATAATGGTGATAATTTCGCCTTCAAATTCACAAAAACGCAAAAGGAGACTTCGTGAGACAATATTCGGTTGATCATCAAAATTACCACATCTTCAAAACTGAGACTGGCGAAAAAAACCCGTATGTTCATTTTCAATGGGGTAAATTTGATTTCCGCATGACCTTTAATACCTGTAACAAAGATGCTGTGCGGGAAAATCCAAAAAAAGCTTTTTCCTCAGCAAATGGTAAACAATATCTGGCAGGACTTTTTGAAGTACTTTACCAGAGTGAGTGGTTTGAATTTGTCAAACCCACTGCCCACGGTATGCAGTTGGAGGAAACATTGTGGTCAAGAAACGGTCAGGATTATTATGTGGAATTTCCCAAAGATATAAGGAGTGTCGCCCAGGTAATCTGCGCCGAAGAACTTGGAATGTCTCCACTGGAAGCTGTTTCTGCATAAAATATTATGCAACCAACTAACTGATAATAGGTTGTTTCAGGCTTAAATAATTAGCATACTTAATAACCATTTATAGTACAACCAATGATGAAAGAGCATTCCCAATATGCGGAGACTGCGAAGAAAGTCCACATTCAGACTTTTGGTTGTCAAATGAATGAATACGACACTGATAAAATGCTGGAAGTGCTGAAGCACGAAAATTACAGCCAGACAAATTGCCAGGACGAGGCGGATTTAATTATTCTTAATACCTGCTCTATTCGTGAGAAAGCTGAAAACAAGGTCTATAGTGAGTTGGGACGATTAAGGGAGCTCAAGTCAAAAAATCCAGATTTAAAAATAGGTGTCGGCGGCTGCGTTGCACAGCAGGAAGGAAAGGCCATTTTACGACGGGCAAAGAATGTCGATTTTGTCTTTGGAACAGACAATTTGTTTGAACTTCCGGAGATGCTGAGCAAGGTCGCTGAGGGACAAAAGATTTCGCGGACTGAACGTCATGCACGCCAAAAAGTACGCAACTTTATTCCAGATTATACATTTCAGCAATCAAAAAATTTCGGTGTTAAAGCACAAATAGCAATCACGAAGGGCTGCAATAATCACTGCTCTTTTTGTGTAGTGCCTTTTACAAGGGGAGTGGAAGTCAGCCGTGAACCGGAACACATCATCGCAGAAGCTCAGCGGCTCGTTGCTGCAGGAACTAGGGAAATATGTTTGCTGGGACAAAATGTGAATTCATACAAAGCCAACGGCACCGATTTTGTGGAACTATTACGGCGTCTTGACGAACTTGAGAAGCTGGAACGTCTGCGTTTTATTTCACCTCATCCAAAAGATTTTCATGCAGAATTGGCTGATGCCTTCGTAACTTTGCCTTCACTTTGTGAGCAAATGCACTTACCACTGCAGTCCGGATCTGACAGAATCCTTCGCAGAATGAGACGCTGGTACACGATAGAAACTTTTTATGAAAAAGTAGCCCTGCTGCGTGATCGGCTTCCGCGGGCTACACTCTCAACAGATCTGATCGTAGGTTTTCCAGGTGAAACTGAGGAAGAGTTCGAAATGACCATGGAGGCAGTCCGTAATGTGCGTTTCGATTTGATTTACTCTTTTAAATATTCTGCGAGACCAGGAACACGTGCTGCAAAATATCCGGAACACCTAGCAGAAAACGTTAAATCAGAGCGGCTGAAGAGACTCCTTGAAACACAGGAAAAAATCGTTCGCGAAAAAAATGAAGCCTTGACAGGCTCTCTTCAGGAAGTGCTGATTGAAGGAAAACATCACCGTAAAGAAAACACCGCAACCGGACGTACACGCGGCTACCACTCAGTGTCTATTAAAGACTGCAGAACAAAAGCAGGCGAACTTTTACGGGTACGTATCACAGGCGCAAATCCAAATTCCCTGATTGGAGAAGCACTTTCCACAAGCCCTGTTTCAGGATAATCTCCTTAAATGCCTGCCGAATTTTTCATGATAATAATAAAGAAGGGTGAGCGTTCTTAGTCCTTTTCGGTTTGAACACGTGTCTGTGGGGTTGGCGCAATACGCGGTGACGCCTTACGACCGCACAAATCATGATCGGTGTAATTTATCACACGGCGTAAAGGTGGTTTTTCGGAAAATTGAATGCAGCTGTCCCCACTATTTTGCCAAACAGTTTCGGTACAACTGACGAAGACAAATGAAGTTATCATTAAAATAATTGACTGAAATAATAATCTGCGGCCTGAATATTTCTTTTTAAAGCATGAAATATTTTTTTGATTTTGCATAGGATGAGGTTTCGCCTGGTGAGGCATCTTGTGATTTTGCTGCGCTTAAGTCAGACTTTTTCTGAAATTTAATTCTAACAGTAATTATCCGTTTTGAACAGATTTGGGTTTTATCTACCAGAGCAATCCGGATGCCACGTTTGTTTAACCTTCTATTTGTGAGTAGTTGTGAACCATGTAGGAGTAGGTCTTTCAAAAGAAACTGATCCGGATCTTGCGATCGCAGAAGTAATAAATTCCGCGGTCACGCAGGCAGAGCTTCCGGAAGTGAATTGGGTGCTAATTTTTTTTACAGAGGAGCATTTTATTCATGCAGGACGTTTACACGAACTGATCCTAGAAAAAACACAATGCGAATGCATCACTGGCTGCAGCGGAATGGGAGTGATTTCACCTGAGGAAGAAATCACAAACGGTCCGGGATTGGTGTTAATGGCCGGTTATACTCCGGGAATACGTCCACTCGCATTAGCAAAATATCAGGAACTCGAGTACAGCGCCGGAGTTACACAACAACTGAGTGAAGCTCTCAATGACTTAGCTGAGGAGCAGCCCCTCTTTTTCTTCTTTCCGGATGTTTTTCAGCATCAGCCTCACAACTTCATCAACATGTTTAATTTCCTCAATAACAAAACTTCAGTTTTTGGGGCAGGCTCCTGTAATGACGGGAGTCAGGAAACTTCAATTCAATTTGGCCCTGATATTGTCACTCTCAATGGCGCGGCAGGCCTGGCCTTTGAGAGAATTCCGGAGTTTCGTGCAGGCGTAACTCAGTCTTGTGCAACCCTGGGGGAACCGATGTTTGTCACTGAAGTAAAAGACGATCTCATTCTTTCTCTTGATGGAATTCCGGCTTTGGAAGTCTTTACTGAAATTGCAAAAGAGTTAGATTTTAAGGATATGGAGGAAGCAACTCAGCAATTATTGCTTAGTTTCCCACTTGATCCGGAAAAACCTGTTTTCAACGGTGAAGGTGCTCTGGCACGTCATGTTACCGGAATTGATATGGCGACACAGGGCATCACAACAACAGAAATTGTACATCAGGGAGGGGTTCTCTCTTTTGCCTATCGCAGCCCTAAAACCGCAGAAAATGACTTAAGGGAAATGCTCCTGCGCTTAAAAAATCAAAACCCCAGCAGGCCGACTTTTGGAATGTATTTCAACTGTGCCTCCCGTGGTGAAGCACTTTATGGAAGGCCAAATGTGGATACACATTTAATCCGGGAAACACTTGGAGATTTTCCGCTGATAGGTTTTTTTGGTGCATACGAAATGGCTCAGATGCCGCAGGGAGTTCAGTTATATACATACACCGGTGTACTCGTTTTGGTTTATCTCTAAATTTTTTGACTGAAACACGCTGAATCCAGCTATAATCATGACGACTCAAACCGTGACTGTTAAACATTACTGCCCGATACCTGAAACAAAACAAGCTTAATTTATTCAAAGGTGTATTTTGAAAAAACCGTCAATTTTATCAACAGTTTTTTATAGTGAAAAAGGTGTTATTTTTCAGCGTTATTTTTTGGGAATTACGCTTTGGCTTTTCTTGGCAGGCTGCGGTTATGTAATTGAAGGCAGTAATCCGGTCTTACCAAATGAAGCCCAAACCCTCGCACTGCTTCCTATCCAAAATCAAACCTTTAATGCAGGACTGGAAACCGATTTGTCGGAGCAGCTCAACCTCTTACTGCGTGCAAACAGTTCGGTGAAAATCGCTCCTTACGGAATTGCGGACCTTCAGTTGAACATCACACTGCTCAATTTAATAACGAGTTCATCAGGTTTGAGTAATGAACAAATTTCATCCGGAGTTAAGGCGATTATTCAGGGTCAGGCCATCCTGGAAGACAGACGTACAGGCCGCAAAGTCTGGGAGGAGTCAACGCTCGAAGTCAAACTGACTGAGTCCGTAGAAAATGAAACAAACTCTGTTTCCAGTTTTTCTCTTTCCGGAAGTATACGTGAATTAATCAAGCTCTTTGCTTTAAAAATATATGAGCGTCTCTTTACTACTTTTTAAGTTTAAGAGATAGTTATCTGCAGTAAATGCTTTCCTTATCTGTATAATTGTACTATACTAAATAGTTAATATCATATTTTTTTCACTCAAGAGTTTTTCCATGAGGAATTTGGAATGCAAGAAGCACAACTAGAACAGATAAAAGTCCGTTTGGAAGAAATGCAGGCGGAAATACTTGGCGAATCTGAAGAAACTGTACACGGTATGCAGGAAGAGAGCACGCTCTATCCAGATCCTAATGATCGTGCGTCACTTGAAACAGAGCACATCAACAATTTACGCATACGTGACCGTGAACGAAAACTGCTGGGCAAGGTTGAAGAAGCATTGGACCGTGTAGAAAACAAAACATTTGGATACTGCGAAGAATGCGGGAATGAAATTGGAAAAGAACGTTTGTTGATACGTCCCGTAACCACTTTTTGCGTTGCCTGTAAAGAGTCCCAGGAAGCAGTAGAAGACAATAAGTGATGCTGAAAAAAGCTCCTCTTTAGTATCCTCCTAAAATAATAATTCACAAAAAATAAGCTAAAAACAAAAAAGGCGGGCCAGCTCTAAGAGCCGACCCGCCTTTTTTTATTCGGACAGGGTGCTGAACGGAAATTACATCATTCCGCCCATGCCTCCCATTCCGCCCATTCCGCCCATGTCAGGAGCACCACCCGGCATTCCTCCACCGGCTGCTTTTTCTTCAGGAGCATCATGAATCCCTGCTTCTGTGGTCAGCAGCAATCCGGCGACGGATGCAGCATTTTCCAGAGCAGTTCGAACAACTTTAGTCGGATCAATAATTCCGGCAGAAATCATGTCGGTGTAAGTTTCAGCAGCGGCATCAAAACCTTCGTTTGTGCTGCTGGCTTTTACTTTATCGACAATCAATGCGCCTTCGAGTCCCGCATTTGTCACAATCTGACGCAACGGAGCTTCAAGTGCTTTAAGAACAATTTCAGCACCAACTTTTTGATCGTGTTGTTTAATGCCTTTAATTGTTTTTTCAACTGTGTCAATTGAACGGACCAAAGCGACTCCGCCTCCAGGAACAATGCCTTCTTCAACTGCTGCGCGTGTTGCGTGCAGTGCATCTTCAACTCGAGCTTTTTTCTCTTTCATCTCGATTTCAGTTGCAGCACCAACGTTAATTACAGCGACGCCGCCAGCCAATTTGGCCAGACGTTCCTGCAGCTTTTCACGATCATAATCCGAAGATGTATCTTCGATCTGTGCACGAATTTGACTGATACGGGATTTGATTCCTGCTTTATCACCACCACCGTCAACAACGGTCGTGTTGTCTTTGTCAATAACTACAGACTTGGCTTTACCAAGTTTAGCAAGTGTCAGGTCTTCGAGTTTCATTCCCATATCTTCGGAAACGACATCTCCTCCTGTAAGAATCGCGAGATCTTCGAGCATCGCTTTACGACGATCACCGAAACCTGGAGCTTTTACAGCTGCACACTTCAGGGTACCTCGTAGTTTATTGACAACGAGTGTTGCTAATGCTTCCCCTTCAATGTCTTCCGCAACGATCAAGAAAGGATTGCCTGTCTTTGCGATTTGCTCAATTGCAGGAAGAATGTCCTTCATGTTAGTGACTTTCTTTTCCACCAGGATGATGTAAGGATCTTCGAGCGAGACTTCCATACGCTCTGAATCAGTCACAAAGTAAGGTGAAAGATAGCCGCGGTCAAACTGCATTCCTTCAACAACTTCCAAACTTGTTTCAGCTGTCTTTGCTTCTTCAATGGTTATCACACCATCCTTACCTACTTTTTCCATGGATTCAGCAATAATGTCGCCAATTGTGGCATCATTGTTTGCTGAAACAGTGCCCACCTGAGCGATTTCCTTGGAATCGGAAACTGATTTGGAAATACTGTGCAAATGTGTAGTTGCAGCAGCAACAGCCTGGTCAATTCCACGCTTGAGATCCATAGGATTTGCGCCTGCGGCCAGGTTGCGGTGACCTTCTGTCACAACAGCTTGTGCCAACACAGTAGCAGTGGTGGTTCCATCACCAGCGACATCTGAAGTTTTGGACGCAACTTCTTTAACCATCTGCGCACCCATGTTTTCCAGTTTGTCTTCCAGCTCAATTTCTTTGGCGACTGTCACGCCATCTTTAGTGACCAGAGGTGCACCAAAAGATTTATCAATTAATACATTGCGGCCTTTTGGTCCCAATGTCACCTTGACTGCATTTGACAAGGCATTTACGCCTTTAAGCAGTTTTTCGCGGTTTTCTGCCGCAAAAATTACTTGTTTTGCCATAATTTACTCTAATTGTTAATTTGTTAATGGTTTATAAGTATATTAAATTAAGCCAAAACGCCGAGGATATCGTCCTCACGCATTATGATATAATCTTCGCCATCGACTTTTACCTCGGTGCCGCCATACTTGCTGAATAAAATCTTGTCACCTTTTTTTACTCCCATTTCTTGAATGGAACCATTGTCAAGGCGCTTACCCGGGCCAACTGCGACCACCTCACCTTCTTGAGGCTTTTCTTTAGCTGTGTCCGGGATAATAATGCCGGAAGCTGTCATTTCTTCGGCTTCGACGCGCTGCACAAGCACGCGGTCCTGTAAGGGACGAATCATAGTTCTCCTTGTTAGGATTATAATTAAATAAAATTAAATTGAGCTTCAACAACAAAAAGCGTATGCTGAGCGGTTCAAGTGAATCAGAAATTACTAAAATCTTCTAAATTCATTCCAGTTAGCTAGGTTAGCTTAAACACAAGTACAACGCAAGTAAAAAATAGCACTCACTGATGAGTAGTGCTAATTATTTAATTATCTGATCTTTTTCTGTGATTTGGGAGAGGGCCAACAAGGAAAAAATTATTAAATGGATATCAACGCAGATCAACAAGAAATCCGGCTGAGCAAGCTGGAAAAGATACGTCAATTAGGCACAGAGCCTTACCCATATTCATTTCAACAGAGCCATACAGTTCCGGAGGTCATAGAACAGTCGGAACAACTGCTGAAAAACGGGCAAACCGTTACAATTGCAGGTCGCCTGCTCGCGGTACGCGGAAAGGGCAAGGCAAGTTTTGCTAACATCCAGGCTCAGCACACACGTCTGCAAATCTATGTGAGGCTTGACTCGGTAGGAGAAACTGTATTCGAAATGTTTAAGTTGTGTGACATCGGAGATCACCTTGGAATTTCCGGAACTTTGATGCATACCAAAACCGGAGAACTAACTTTACGTGCAAGTACAGTTGAACTGCTTTCTAAATCCATTCGTCCCATGCCGATGCCGAAAGTTGAGGAAAAAGACGGTGAACGCATTGTGCATGATGAAGTTACAGATAAAGAATTACGCTACCGTCAGCGCTATCTGGATTTAATCTTGAATCCGAAAGTTGCAGATGTTTTCCGAAAACGTACCTTAATTTTTCAGACCATTCGTGATTATTTATGTGAAGAAGGATTTCTGGAAGTAGAGACTCCTACACTCCAGGCAGTATACGGAGGTGCGAATGCCACCCCTTTTGTAACTCATCACAAAGCTCTCGACCAAGAATTTTATTTGCGGATTTCCAATGAGTTATATCTGAAACGTCTCATTGCGGGAGGGTTCGACGCAGTCTTTGAATTTGTGAAAGATTTCCGTAATGAAGGTATTGACCGTACTCATAATCCGGAATTTTCGGCACTTGAATTTTATCAGGCATATGTTGATTATAACGAAATTATGCGTCATACAGAAAACATATGTGAGCGCTGCTCAATTGCGGTAAACGGTAGCACAGTAACAGAATATGAAGGCCAGACGATTGACTTGAAAGCACCTTGGCCGCGTTTAAGTATGCTGGATGCAATTCAAACATTGGGCGGAATACCTTTTGAGAAGCTGAGTGATACCGAAGTGCAAAACCTACTCAAGGAAAACAGCTGGGAACTGGACGCAGATTATAATCGGGGACTGGCAACTCAGCTTGTCTTTGAAGAAACGTGTGAAACCCAACTAATTCAGCCTACTTTTATCACTGATCATCCGAAAGAAACAAGTCCGCTTTGTAAACAAAATCGGGAAAATCCGGATTTGCTGGAACGTTTTGAAGCTTACATTAACGGTTGGGAAGTAGCTAACGCGTATTCAGAATTGAACGATCCTGTGATTCAGCGTCGACTGATGGAGGAGCAGGTCGAACGCGGACGTGGAGGAGAAAAAGAAACTCAGCCACTGGACGAAGATTTTTTACGTGCGATGGAATATGGAATGCCGCCGATGGGCGGAGTTGGTTTTGGTATTGACCGAATTGTCATGCTGCTCACGGGACAATCCACTATTCGTGACGTTATCTTGTTTCCTACCATGCGTCCAGAAGCTTAAGGAGGTACGATGTCAAAAACGGAAGCTGAAACAGCAGAAAAATCTAAAAGCAAACTCTCCGTCGCAGATTTAGCTTTTGAAAAACAAGGTGGTCTATTGCCGGTGATTGCTCAGGATGAAATTTCGGGTGCAGTTTTGATGCTGGCTTATGCAAATATTGAGGCAGTTAAAAAAACTCAAGAAAGCGGATTTGCGCATTACTGGTCACGTTCGCGAAACGCACTCTGGAAAAAAGGTGAAAGCTCTGGACATTTGCAGAAAATTGTGGAAGTGCTGGTGGACTGTGATGAAGATACACTGCTTTATAAAGTGCAGCAAAGCGGTGCTGCCTGCCATACTGGCGCAGCTAACTGTTTTTTCCGAAAATTGCCAATCAACACAAAAAGCAAATAAGAATGAACTGGGATATTCAACTGAATGAAGAAGTAGACATGCTGCGGGAAACCGTGAGGCAATTTGCAGAAAAACGTATCGCACCGATTGCTGAAGATGTGGACCGTGAAAATGAGTTTCCTCAACATCTGTGGAAAGAATTAGGAGATTTGGGATTATTGGGAATGACAGCTTCTGAAGAATATGGCGGTTCCGAAATGTCTTATTTAGCCCATCTGGTTGCTGTTGAAGAAATATCAAGAGCATCTGCTTCCGTTGGCTTGTCTTATGGTGCGCACTCAAACTTGTGTGTCAACCAACTTCAGATCAACGGCAGTCGCGCGCAAAAAGAAAAGTATCTGCCGAAACTTTGTTCCGGAGAAAACGTTGGCGCACTGGCCATGTCGGAACCGGGAGCAGGTTCTGATGTGGTGGGGGCGATGGCCTGCCATGCAGAAAAACACGGTGATTACTGGGTTGCCAATGGTTCCAAAATGTGGATTACAAATGGCCCAGACGCGGACACCTTAGTCGTGTACATGCGTACCGCACCTAAAGACCAAGGCTCAAAAGCCATGACTGCATTTATCGTTGAAAAAGAAATGAACGGATTTTCAACAGCTCAGAAACTGGACAAACTCGGAATGCGGGGTTCCAATACCTGTGAACTGGTTTTTGAAGATTGTGAAATTCCGGATGAGAATGTGCTGCTTGAAGCAAACCGTGGTGTAAAAGTCTTGATGAGCGGATTGAATCTGGAAAGGGTTGTACTTTCCGGAGGACCTTTGGGAATCATGCAAGCCGCACTTGATGTGACACTGCCTTACATTCATGAACGTTGGCAGTTTGACCGGCCTATAGGCACCTTTGAATTGATGCAGGGAAAGATTGCTGACATGTACACCGCACTGCAGTCTTCACGTGCTTTTTGTTACCGTGTCGCAGAAAATTGCGAAAAGCAGCAAGTCTCACGACGGGACACCGCTGCCTGTCTCTTGCTTGCTTCGGAGAACGCGGTCAAAGTCTCTCTGGAGGCAATCCAGTCTTTAGGCGGTAACGGTTACATCAATGATTATCCGACAGGCCGGCTGCTGCGAGACGCCAAGCTTTATGACATCGGTGCAGGCACCAACGAAATACGTCGGATGCTGATCGGTCGGGAGCTTTATGATGAGTCTGCTTAGTGTGCTTATGCCGCGCCAATCTGCCGGTTAAATTCCAGTATCAGTTCATCAATTTGTGGTGCGAGGGCAAAGATATTCTGCCAGTATTCTGCATGCCCATACCATTGATCATTCAGCTCCGACAGCTCACGGCCCTGCTGTTCGATCCAGGTGAAATATTTGAGATTATGAATCCGCTTCTTTTCATAATGCGTTAATTCAAGCACATTATCAATTCCTGAGTCCATCAGCAACTGCATGTCTTTGTGAGCATCAATGTTTGTGTATTGACCACGTTCCTCAGCCAGTTCTTCGATACGTGAACCGTAGAGTTCCATCGAATCCGTGAGTATTGTCACCACGTGATCATCCTCAGTCAGTTCATAATATTTTGCGAACTTGATTGCTGCGAGCACATTTCCAATTCCGGAAATACCAAGCAGATCCAGTTGCTCCGCCAATGAGGCATCAACTCCATAATGCGCAAGACAATCCCTTCCTGATACTTCATTGAAAAGCCTCAATAAACGGACAGTAGCCTCATCATCCACGCCAATCACCATGTCTGTGTTTTTACAATCATGAATCCATGGCACATGTTTATCACCTATTCCTTCGATACGGTGATCCCCAAAACCGTTATTCAGCAAAGTAGGACACTGCAGCGCTTCCGCAACTGCTAATTTTGCTCCCGGAAATTTATCCTTCAGATAATATCCAAAGGCCATTGATCCTGCAGATCCGGATGATGAAATTGCACCAGCGACTCTGCTGTTCGGCCTCATTTCCTGTTGCAGGGCTTCTTCCGCGGCTTTTCCTGTTACCATATAGTGCCAGAGCGGATTCCCAAACTCTTCAAACTGATTAAAGATTTGAATATCGCTGCGTGTGTTTTTCAGCTCCCAGCATTTGTCAAAAATTTCCTTAACGTTGCTTTCGCAACCCGGAGTTGCAATCACTTCTCCCGCGACTTTCTCCAGCCATTCAAAACGTTCCCGTGACATATTTTCAGGTAAAATCGCAATCGAATCACAACCGAGCAGTGAGGAAACATAAGCACCGCCTCTGCAGTAATTGCCTGTTGAAGGCCAGACAGCTTTCGTTTCCACAGGACTGAATTGCCCGGTAGTCAAAGCTGGTGCCAGACAACCATAAGTCGCCCCAACTTTGTGCGCTCCTGTAGGAAACCATTTGCCGACGAGAGCAATTATTTTGGCCTTTACTCCTGATATTTCAGGTGGAATAACGATATAATTTACCCCGCCAAAACCACCGCCTTTTGCAACCGGTTCATTCTTCCAGGTGATTCTAAACAGATTTGCAGGATGCGAATCCCACAAACTGATATTTTTCAGTTCGTCTTTGATCTCATCCGCAATTGTTTCCGGGTTCTGCATCTGCCCCAAAGTAGGCAGTTTGATGTTAAGTGACTTGCAGTGCTTCGCGTTTTGCTGAATCTTTTCTTCATTAATTGTTAAATCAATCATATTTTTTACTCAGTTAGGATAAAGTTAATGTTCGAAAATCCACTAAAAAAAGAATCATATTATTCTGTTCTAATCAGTGTAAATCTACAGCTATTGCAATTTGCATTTTAAACTACTGCTAAAGTTCATCAAGGGAGTTGACAGATTTTTCCGGAACAACAATTTTAGAAGTTGCAGAGTTAATATCTTTGAGTCCATTTCCTGTGAGTAAAACAACACAGGTTTCGTTTGAATCCAAAGCTGCTTTCTGTTTCAAAAATCCTGCATAAGCAGTTGCCGCTGCCGGTTCCGAAAAAAGACCGCAGGTGGAAGACTGTTCTTTTTGCGCGCACAGGATTTCTTCGTCAGTCACCGTAAAACAATGTCCGCCAAATGCTTTTAAATTTTTCAGTGCAAGGTGGCCGTTGCTTGGTGTGTCGACAGAAATTGAATCCGCAACTGTCTTTGCTGCTCGCACCGGACGTTCCGGTTGTCCGTCAAAATCTCCTGACTCCATTGCACGGCAAATAGCGTCACTTCCGGAAGCCTGAACCGCATGAACAACAGGGATTTTTTCGATTCGGCCCAGTTGCAGCAGATCCCGGAAACCTTTGTAAACTCCGGACAGGATCACTCCATCTCCCACACTTACAAAAATATGATCCGGTGCTTTTTTCAGCTGATTGAAAAGTTCGATAGAGACAGTTTTTTTACCTTCAATCGTCATTGGATTGTAGGCTGTGTTACGGTTCATCCCACCGCGTGTATTTGAGTATTCCAGTGAAAGTGAAAATGCCTGATCATAATTTTTATCTGCCAGCACCAAATCTGCGCCGTACTGCAGCGCCTGAATCATTTTCGCCGGAGGTGCGGTTTTTGGTAAAAAGAGCTTAACCTTAAGCCCAGCAGCGGCACCGACACCGGCCATTGAAGATCCGGCGTTGCCGGTAGAAGCGACCACAACTTCACGGATGTGGTGTTTACGTGCAAACGCCGCCACCAAAAAAGAAGCTCTGTCTTTCAGAGATCCTGTTGGATTAACTCCATCATCTTTCAAATACAATTCCGGGAAACCGTATTTTTTCTTTAGATTTTCCGGATGCCAAAGTGGAGTGTTACCTACAGGAATTGCAGGAAAATACTGACGTTCAACCGGTAAAAAATCCAGCGGATCATTACCCTCCAAAGTTCCGCTAAGTTCTACTTCCAACACACCGTTCAGCGGTTGTCCGGATTTGTGCGTTGAAGAGCACTCAGGACAAAGCATTAATTCCGGAACTATCTCATAGCTTGCTGAGCACTGACTGCATTTGTAGTTAAAACTTAACAACTATCAATCTTTCATAACGTGATTTAAAAGGCACTGAGGTTGAATTTTCACCAGCATCAGCATACTAAAAACAAGCTCAAAAAACGAGATATTTTCTCTCCGTTAATGCAATTTACTCTATGATGAATAGCTGAACTCCAAAGTCTGGAGGGGCAAGAGTTCTTCAAGTTCTTCAATTAAAGCAGAGCTGAAACTTATCCGCTCTTCCGGAGTGATGCTCACAGAGGTAGCTTCAGGTGCCTGAACTGAAATAGTGAGCGGTTTTTCTCCGGAATATTTTTGTAGTGTACTTCTCAGCAAACTTAAAGTTTCCTGAGGCAGGAGATCTGAGCCAATTTTGATCGACATACTTTTTGCTTCTGTTTCTCTGATTTCACTCAAGCGGCGTATGTTGTCCACAAACATTCCCACTTCTTCATCACGAAAATTTACCCTTCCCGAAATCAATAGCGGTTCATCACTTTCGAGCAACTCTCCATCCTTTTCATAAACCGTAGCAAAGACGGGAAACTCTAGAGTCCCACGTGTATCTTCCAGAGTAGCAATGGCAAATTTTGCATTGCTCTGGTTCAATCGTACTGTGTTATTGACGATAATTCCGATCAGTGAAACTTTGTTTTTTTCCGCGTGCGCACCTTCTTTTAATTTGTCCGTGGTAGTAGCCAGAAGTTTCATTTCAGATATATAACTGTCCAGCGGATGCCCTGAAACATAAAATCCCAGTGCCGCTTTTTCCTGCTTGAGTCGTTCCCGTTTAGGCCAGTTACGTACTTCCGGAAACTCAAGCTGTGTTTCAGTCGCTTCTGCATCACCTGCATCCATCAAGGAAAAGAAGGAATCCTGCGATGGTTCTTCCGCACGCTGAAATTCCTGGGC
>MPMA02130308.1_pt1 | contig 33002 bp, 30 predicted proteins | sample 1617361 | NCBI WGS metagenome assembly MPMA02 (sample SAMN05944807, study PRJNA350692) | marine metagenome | biome: marine; feature: ODZ; material: water; isolation source: 180 m water sample filtered on 0.2 um supor filter | place: Pacific Ocean | collected 2012-04-08 | depth 180m m | reverse complement strand
TCTTTCAACGAAACGTCCAATCCGGCATAGTACTTCATGGCTGCTCTCCTTAACGCTTCTTGTGGCTGGAACATCCAGACCACGTTCCAAAAGCTCGGAGAGTAGCCACCCTCAGCGCCGATTACCCCATCTCTGTGGTTAATCCCTGATCGAGAATTACGCTAGGGCGCCCGGTAATCCGGCAGCTCTGGCTCCAGCAACACCGTGTTCGAGGGCGGGCTGGGGCGACCGGCCGGGTCGTAGGCGCGGACGTAATAGTGATACCTGAGGCCGGCCATGGCGCTCTTGTCTTTCCAGCGCCTCGACTTGGAGGCCTCGATCACCGACATGGCGCCGTCGTCGGCGGCGCGATATACGTCATAGCCGGCGACCTTGCCCTCGGCCTTCGACCACTTGAGGCGCGCCTCGCCGCTCTCGAATTCGACCAGAAGGCCGCCGCCGTCGGCACCCCAGACCGGGCCCTCGCCGGGCGCGTCGGGTGGTGCCTGGACCGCTCCCTTGGGCCAGAGGTAGCAGTTGACCGGCTTGTGTTCGCCATCCAGCGTCTTGCAGATATTGCAAAAGTCGCAGACCACGATGCGCTCGGCCTCGCCACGCTTGACCTTGTTGGGCCAGTCGGGATCGGCCAGCAACTGGCGCGCGATGCCCAGGATATCGGCGCGGCCATCCACCAGAATCTGCTCGGCGTCCTCGGGCCGCCAGATCTTGCCGGCCGTGACGATGGGGGTAGCGAAGCCCTTGGCGTTGATGAAGGCCTTGATCTCGGCCGCCAGGTCGACATGCGTCATGTCGGGGTGCCAGGCGTCGGGCATGGCGCGCTCACCGGAATAGCCTGAGTAGGCGTGCAGCACCTTGCCCGGGTGGTGCTCGGCGTCCTCGAACTTGCCGCCCACGGAAAGCGAGATGTAATCGCAGCCCAGTTGGGCGTGACGCAGCGCGATCAGCTTGCCTTCCTCGACGGTATAGCCGCCGCGGATGAATTCCTCGGCGTCGATGCGCACGCCGATGGCAAAGTCATGGCCGGCCTGGCGGCGGGCCTCGTGCATCACCCGGCCGATCAGCCTGAGCCGGTTTTCCAGGCTGCCGCCGTAGTCGTCATTGCGCGTATTGCGCCTGGAGATGAACGAGGCCAGCGTATAGGCGTGGGCCGAATGCAGCTCGGCCCCGTCGAAGCCGGCCTCGCGGGCACGCGCGGCAGCAGCCCCGAAATGCCCCACGATGGCGTCGATGTCGGTCTCGTCCAGCATGTCGATGGTCTGGCGCCAGCCCGAGCGCGCGATCTTCAGGAAATGGATGATCTGGGGCACGATCTTACTGTCCGAGGTGTCGTGGACGCGGCGCACCATGTCGCTGAGACCGGGCAGGTAACTCTGGTCGCTGATGCGCAGCAGCGGCCCCGACTTGGCACCGTGGACGGCCATGGCCTCGACCACGATCAGGCCGGCACCGCCCTCGGCGTAACGCACGTAGCGCTCGGTGATGTCCTGGTTGACCAGGCCGTCCTCGCCCGAGAGCCGCGTCACCATGGCCGGCACCAGGATGCGGTTGGGCAGCACGCAGCCGTTGATGTCGAGGGGTTCGAAGAGTTTCATGAGAGCGGTTTGGGCCATTCCTTGATCGAGGTCAAAAAAGGGTCATTATTCGCCGCTCAGCGGCCCTTGAACACGGGCTGGCGTTTTTCGCGAAAGGCCGCCTGACCCTCGCGAAAATCCTCGCTGGTGACGCACTGGCGCAGCCTGGCGGCGACCATCTCGAGGTCGGCCAGCGATCCCTTCTGGACGATTTCGTGAATGCCGGCCTTGGAGGCCCGAACAGACAAGGGCGCGTTGCCGGCGATGGTTTCGACCAGGCGCTGGGTCTCGGCCTCGAGCTCGGCCACCGGCACCAAGTAATCCACCAGGCCGATGCGATAGGCTTCCTGGGCGTCGAAGCGCTTGCCGGTGAAAAGGATATCCTTGGCCGCGGCCTGGCCCACGGTCTCGACCAGGCGGCGCAGGCTGACGAAATTGTAGGCAATGCCGAGCTTGGCCGCGGGGATGGCAAACTGCGCATCGTCCGCGGCAATGCGCAAATCGGCGCCACAGGCCATGGCCACGCCGCCGCCCATGCAATAGCCCCGGATCATGGCGATCACCGGCAGGGGGCAGCTTTCCAGCGCCGCCACGGAGGCGCCGAACGCCTCGTCCACCTTGGCCGCCGCCAACGAGGTATCGGCCTCGGTGGCAAACTCCGAGATGTCGGCACCCGAGATGAAGGCCCTGTCGCCGGCACCCCGCAGCACCACTACGTGCACCGCATCATCGGCTGCGAAAGCGGCAAGCCGCGCCGATATGGCCTGGCACATTTCCGAGGTCAGCGCGTTGCGCCGCTCGGCATTGTCGATGGTCAGCCAAGCGATGCCGGCCTTGATTTCACCGCGAATGCGGTCGCCCGGGTCGTCCCCCGTGTCGTCCATTGTGATCCTGTAGGGATAGGTGAATACTAGCCGCCGCAGTGTAGCCCGCATTTCCCGCCGGGTCATGGCCTCCGCGCCCCCTGCCCTCCCCCTGCTTGCCCCCTGTGGCCCGAGGATGAATATGAAACCACGCACCGTCGTCTCCATGGAACAGGCGCTGTCGCTGACCTATGCCACACTGCGCTTCAAACATCTGGGCTGGCGCGTGATCCGCGTCGAGGCCACGAATGAGGGCGGCAACCCCTATCCCGGCGATCCCAACCGCTACATCGGCACCCAGGTCGCCGACGAGGGCCGGCGCTCCTATTACATCGCCCCCAACGTGGGTAAGGAGGCCATATCCCTCAACCTCAAGAGCGCCGAGGGGCAAGAGGCGCTCAAGCGCATCATCCACGAGCTCGACGCCGACGTCTTCTGCTGCAACACCGTGCCGGTGCGATATGAACAGCTCGGCATCGACTACGACACCCTCAAAGCCGTCAAGCCCGACCTCATCTGGGCCGCCATCTCGGCCATGGGGCCCGACTATCCCAACGTGCCGGGCTACGACCCGGTGATCCAGGCCATGGTCGGCTACATGGACGTGACCGGTTTTGCCGACGGGCCGCCGACGCTGGCCGGGGTGCCGCTGGTCGACCTCAAGGCCGGTGACGAAGTCTACGCCAACGTCTTGATGGCGCTGCTGGAGAAGGCCGAGAGCGGCCGCGGCCGGCGCATCGACGTCTCCATGCTGCAGGCCGCGGCATCGTGGCTGATCACGCTGTTGCCGCTGGTCGACATGGGTTGCGAACCCGAAGAGATCTCGCGCTGGGGCAATGCGCATCGCAAGTTCATCCCGACCAACGTCTATCCCACCAAGGACGGCTTCATCTACCTGGCGCTGGGCAGCAACGTGCAATGGAAGCGCCTGACGGCGCTGGAGAAGTTCGCCCCGCTCAGCCACGGCGGCCGGCGCGACACGGCCGAGGTGCGCTACCAGGAGCGCGAAGACATCTACCGCGAACTGGGCGCCATCACGGCCCAGTACGATCGAGCCGAGATCGAGCCCGACCTGACCGCCGCCAAGATCCCCCAGGCCGCCATCCAGACCATCGACCAGGTCCACGCCATGGAGGCCATCCAGAGCAAGATGACCCACACCACGCTGCCCGACGGAAAGCGCATCGGCATGATACCGATGGCGGTGGATATCGAGGCGGCGGGCATGGAATACGCCTTTGCGCCGCGCCACGGCGAACACACCGACGCCGTGCTACAGGAAGTGGGGTATTCGGCCGACGACTGCGCCCGGATGCGTGAACAGGGCATCATCGATTGACAATGCGGGCCGAGGCCGACTCGTCGGGCTAGCACTGGAAGGCAGATGGAAACCCCGGACGAGCTGAAGGAACGCCTGCACCAGCAGGGCATCGAAGTGGACGACGAGGCGGCCCGGGCCGTGCTGCGCTATGTCACGGACCAGCGCCGGGTGCTGGCCCAGGTGCTGGCCCGGCTCGGCGGCAGCGAAATCACATGAGCGCCGATCCTTGCGAGCTCTCCCTGGTTGCAGCCGTCCAGGCCGTGCGCCGTGGCACGATTTCGGCGCTGGAGCTGACCGAGGCCTGCCTGGCCCGCATCGCCGCCCGCGACGGCGAGCTCTGCGCTTTCATCACCCTCGAGCCCGAGCGCGCGCGCCAGGCAGCACTTGCCGCCGATGCCCAGCGCCAGCGTGGCGAGGCGCTGGGGCCGCTGCATGGCATACCGCTGGCGCACAAGGATCTCTTCTGCCGCGCCGGGCGCCCGACGACCTGTGGCTCGAGGCTCTGGACGGACTTCGTGCCGGACTACTCAGCCTCCCTGCTGGAGTTCCTGGAGGCGGCCGGGGCCATCGATCTCGGTTCCCTCAACATGTCGGAATTCGCCTTCCATCCCGACGGCATGAACGTGCTCAAGGGGCCGGCACGCAATCCCTGGGACCCAAGCCGCGTCGCCGGAGGCTCCTCGGGCGGCTCGGCCGCGGCCCTGGCGGCGGGCTTCGTTTTCGGATCACTGGGCTCGGACAGCGGCGGCTCGATCCGCAGCCCGGCGGCGCTCAACGGCGTGGTCGGGCTGCTGCCCAGCTTCGGCCGCCTGAGGCGCCGCGGCATGGTGGTCTCCAGCGCCTCGCTCGACGGCCCCGGACCGATGGCCCGCTCGGCCGCCGATTGCGCCCAGTTGTTTAGCGTGCTGACAGGCGCCGCGCCGGCGCCCTCGCTGGCGCTGGCCGGCCAGCGTATCGGCGTGCCGCCGGGCGCGACGCTGCAAGGACTGCCCGCTGCCCTGGGCGCAGCCCTGACCGGCGCCATCGAGACCTGGGCCCAGGCCGGGGCCCGTATCGTCGAGGTGACACTGCCCGATCTCGCTTCCCTCAACGCCCTGGCCGGCATCATCTTCGCCTGCGAGGTGGCGGCGACGCACGCCGACAGCCTGCGCCGGCAAGCCGCCGATTTCACCCCGGCGGTGCGTCAACGCCTGCTCATCGGTTTCGGTTTTACAGCCGACGACTATTTGCGGGCAGTGGAAGTGCGAAGCGCGGCGCAGGCCGAATTCCTGGCCCGCGCCTTCGCCGATGTCGACACGCTGTTGCTGCCCAGCGCCGCCGACGTGGCGCCCAAGCTTAGCGAGGTCGAGGCGCGGGCGGCCGAGCCGGTGCTTTCCGGCGCCGCTTTCGAGCTGGCCACGCCGGCCGACCCCAGCTATTTCACCCGGGCCATAAATTACCTCGGCCTGCCGGCCCTGGCGCTGCCTTGCGGCTCGAGCCAGGACCTGCCGCTGGGATTCCAGCTCGTCGGCCGCCCCTTGGCCGACGAATACCTGCTCGGTCTGGGGCAGGCCTTCGAGAAACTAGCCCTCATTTCTCACCGGGTCACGGCCTGCGTCGCCCCCAGGTGATGCGATCCGCTAGGAAATGGCCGATGCGCGTAGTGGGACTACGCGCTTCGGCCATTGACGACGCGGGCGCGCGCCTGGGGGCGACCCTTCGGGCGTCGCTGTGGCGCCGACAGGATGCGTCGAGCTGCTTGCCCGATGTCCCACATCGCGCGGCGCAGCGCGCCTACCCTGTCGACGCCACAGCGACGCACAGGCCATGACCCGGTGAGAAATGCGGGCTAGCCTAGCTCGAATCGCCGAGGTGGTGGTTGAGGTAGGACTTGAAGTCGAGGTCGTCGCGGATCAGGTGATCGACCAGGATGTGGGCGAAACGGCCGGCGCAATCGTGTTCCTGGCCCCGTTTGCACTTGGCGCCGCAGCTCGAGACGATGGCATAGATGTTGCCAAAATGCTGGCGGTGGGTTTCGGTGTGGTCGTCGAGGCGGGGAAAACCGCTGTCGCGCAAGATCGTCTCTTCCGAGGCAAAGTGCGAACCCAGACGGTGGCGAAAGGTCTCACAGATCTCGAACATATCGGCACTGCGACCCTCGCCGCTGGCCGTCAACAATTGGTTGAGGGATTCCAGCACCTTGCGGTGTTCCTGATCGATTTCCCGGTGACCGGTCTCGAAACTTTGCAGCCACTCGATGGGCGGGGAATGTTGGTCTGTACTCATGTCCAAATCGGTCTGGTCAGGCGCCACCATGGCACCTCTGCAGGACCTCTCTTACGGCAAGCCCGGGACTAGGGAAAGCCCCTGTTTCGCGCATCAAATAAAGCCCCTGTTTCACCATGAACCATGCTCGAGCCAATGCTCAACCAGCGGCAGGCGGTCGACGCCCCAGAAGCGCTCGCCATCGACGATGAAGAAGGGCGAGCCGAAGACGCCCACGGCAATGGCCTGATCGACGGCCTCGGCCAGCAGTTGCTTGACCGCCGGATCTTGCAGCGCCGCCAGGGTTTCCTGGCGCTCGACACCGAGCAATGCGGCCTCGTCGGCCACTACCTCGGCGCCGGAGATATCACTGCCCTGGGCCCATTGCCGGGCCAGCAGCGCCTGGGCCAGGTCCTTGGCCAGGCCGGCATCGCGCTGGCGCAACCAATAGTAGGCGCGGGCCGGATTGAGCGGATTGGGCTGCCGCGGCGGGTGAATGTAGGGCACGCCCAGGTATTTGGCCATGCGGGGCGAATCCATGTGGATGTAATCGCCCTTGAGCGGCGTCTCCAGCGGCGCCTTGAGACCCATCACCTTGAAGATGGTGATGCCCAGCAGGATGGGCCGCCAGGTCACGCCACGTCCGAAGCGCGCCGCCAGATCGTCGATCTTGCACGACCCCATGTAGCCGTAGGAGGAAAGGAAATCGAAGTAGAAATCGATGTTTTCTTTCGATTTAGTCATGTGCCCTCCTAGGACCAGGTGATGTCGATGCCGGTGTCGAAGACGCCGAGCGCCGCCAGCACCCGCGCCTCGATGGCCTGGCGGTCGCCGCCGCCGCCCAGGGTAACCGCCGCCTGCCAGGGCGCCTGGCTGCCCGGACTGACCTCGACGGCGACGGCGATGCCGACCTCCGCCAGCGGCGCCAGGGCGGCAGTGAAGGCCCGGCGGGCGGCATCCAGCCTGAGCGCCGGCTTGAAGATCTTGGCCACCGCCGTCAGCGGCATCTCGTCGAGCAGATAGACCGCCTTGGGCAGCGCCGGGCGTTCGGCGATGCGGTCGGCCATGAAATCCTGAAGCTCTTCGATCGTGGCCCTGGCCTCTGGCTTGAGCACGGCGTAGATCAACGGCAACTCGCCGGCATAGCCGTCGGGCTGGCCGACGGCGGCGCAGGTCTCGACGGCGGCATGGTTTTGCAGTGCCTCCTCGATCAGCGCCGGGTCGATGTTGTGGCCGCCGCGGATGATGATGTCCTTGGCCCGGCCGCTGATGGCCAGCCAGCCATCCTCGCTGAGGTGGCCCAGATCGCCCGAGATAAACCAGCCGTCCGCGGTACGCCCCGAACCGGCGGCGGCACCGAGATAGCCGGGCGTGACGTTGGGGCCCTGGTAGACGATGACGCCGGTCTCGCCCGCCGCCACGGCCTCGCCGACGCCCTCGTCGGCAAGGCTTTGGCGCACCTCGACACGGCCCCAGGGCAAGGGAATGCCGGAATATTCGTAGCGCGGCGGCCCGCCGCTGGGGGTCAGCACGATGAGGCCGCTGGATTCGGTCATGCCGTAGCCCTCGAAGATGTCGATGCCGAAGGCCTGCTTGAAGTTCTGCTTCAGCGCCACCGGGATGGGTGCGCCGCCCGACTGGGCGATGCGCACACTGCGGATGTCGGAGCCGTCGGCCGGCACGTTGAGAAGCGCCGCCAGCGAGGTGGGAATGCCGCCGATGACGGTAACGCCGAAACGCTCGACGATGCGCCAGTGGTTTGCCATGACGCCGGGATGGCGCAGCCCGGCCGCCGTCGGCATGATCAGCTCGCCGCCCGCGGCCAAGCCGGCCAGGCCCACCACCAGGGCCCCGGCGACGTGAAACAGCGGCAGGCCGTTGAGCGATACGTCGCGCGCCCTGAGGCCGGCCATATGGCCGATGCTCCAGGCGATATGGACCTCGTTGCGGTGGCTGTGCAGTGCCAGCTTGGGCGCCCCGGTGGTGCCGCCGGTGTGAAAATACGAAGCCACGTCGTCGAGGCCGATTTGGCGGCCGCTTTGCAGCGTGTCGCCGCGAAAGGCAGCCAGGGCAGCGTTGAAATCGTCTGCCCCCGGTGCCCCTTCCCCAACCGTCAAGACGGCCCGCAGGCTGGGCACGCGGTCGCGGATGGCCTCGACCTTGGACCAGATATCGAGCTCCGGATGAGGTCCCAGCGCCACCAACACCTTGCTTTCGGCGGCGTTCATGATCTCGGCGATGTGCTGGGCCGAGAGCAGGAAGTTGATGGGGTTGACGGCACCGGCCGCCTCGGCCCCCCAGAACGCCAGATGGGTCTCGATCAGACCGGGCAAGAGAAACGAAACCACGTCGTCGGGGCCGACGCCAAGCTCGGCAAAAAGATTGGCGGCCTGGGTGACGCCGGCAAAAAGCTCGGCGTGGGTCAGGCGCCGGGGGTCTGCGTCAAGCTCGGGACCGGGCAGAAAGGTCAGGGCCCAGCGCTCGGGCACCGCCTCGGCGCTGGCCCGCAGCAAGTCGTAGGTGCTGCGGGCCTCCACCGCCTGCTCGAAGGGCAGCTTCTCCAGTTCCGCCACGTCGGCCGGCCCCTTGACCATGCCCCGGTCCTTTCTCCCACCGCCAAGTATTTCGGCTATCCTATGGTCAAAGTGCGACCGCGGGGAAAGGAAGCGACATGAAGGAGACCTGGAAACAGACCAGTTGCCCCCTTTGTTTCGTCAACTGCGGTCTCAAGGTCCAGGTCGAGGGAAACCAGATCGTCAAGGTCCTGCCCGACAAGGCCAACCCCCGCAGCCAGGGCCACATCTGCGCCAAGGGCCGCAACATCAACGCCCACCAGCGTCACGCCGGGCGCCTCAGCGCTCCGCTCAAACGGCTGGGCGAGGATTTCGAGCCGATCTCCTGGCAGCAGGCTTTTTCCGAGATCGCCGAGCGCCTGCAAGCCATCGTCGGCGAGCATGGCCCGCGCTCCTACGCCTACATGGGCGGCGGCGGCCAGGGCAATCACTTCGAAGCGGCTTTCGGCGTCGCCTTCATGCGGGCGCTGGGCTCGCGCTACCATTTCTCGGCACTGGCCCAGGAGCACAGCGGCCGCCACTGGGTGCAGGGCCGCACCGTGGGCCGCCAGCCCATGAACTTCATCGCCCACGCCGAGGAGGCCGACATGCTGCTAGGCATCGGCTGGAACGGCATGGAAAGCCATGGCATCCCGCGCGCCCCCTACCTGCTCAATCAGTTCTCCAAGGACCCCGACAAGCTGCTGGTGATCGTCGACCCCAGGCGCTCGCGCACCGCCGAGAAGGCCGATATCCATCTGGCCTTGCGGCCCGGCAGCGACGCCATGCTGCTGCGCGCCATGATCGCCATCATCCTGCAGCAGGGCTGGCAGCACGATGGCTATCTCGCGGCCCACGTCACGGGCCTCGACAGCACCCTGGCCGAACTCGCGGGCTTCGACGTGGCGGCAGGGCTCGAGATCTGCGGCCTCGACTACGCCACCGTCAAAACCGTCTGCCGCGAGCTGACCCGCCGCCGGGCCTGCCTGCACGACGATTTGGGGCTCCTGATGAACCGCCATAGCACGCTTTCCTCGTGGCTTGTCGTCGTGCTGATGGCGCTGGCCGGCCGGCTTTGCCTGCCCGGCGGCAACGTGCTGCCGGGCCGGGTCTCGTTCCTGGGCAGCCACTCGGACGAGCGCGACGAGCGCACCTGGCGGACCAGTGCCTCCGGCTTCCCCGCCGTCATGGGCGTCTTCCCGCCCAACGCGCTGCCCGAGGAGATTGCCTCACCAAAGCCCGACCGCATCCGCGCCCTGATGGTCAGCGCCAGCAATCCGCTGCTCTCCTTCGCCGACACCACGGCCTACGAAGAGGCCTTCGCCGGGCTCGACCTGCTGGTTACCGTCGAGCTCGCCATGACGGAGACGGCGCGGCTCTCGGACTACGTGCTGCCGGCGCGTTCGGCTTTCGAATCCCATGACGGCTCGTTCTTTGCGCTCAGCTACCCCGAGGTCTATTTCCAGATGCGCCAGCCCCTGGTCGCAGCGGCCGGCGACACCCTGGAAACCTCGGAGATTTTCATTCGTCTGGCCGAGGCCTCGGGCATGGTGCCGGAAATCCCGGCGGCCCTGCACCAGGCCGCCGAGGCCGGCCCCAGTCCGGCCTACCGCGCCGCCATCGGAGCCTATCTCCAGGAGAACCCGAAAGCGGCGCCGTTTGCCGCCTTCATCGTCGCCCGCACGCTGGGCCGGGTGCTGGGATCGGTCAATCTGGGCGGGCTGTATGCACTATTGATGTCGAAGCCCAAGTCGTTCTGGGAGAACGCGGCCCGGGCCGGATTCGAAGCGGGAACGGATGCCGTGGAGCGCCTCTTCCAGGCGCTTCTCGACAATCCCCAGGGCCTGTGGATCGGCAAGTGCGACGAAGACGACAATTTCGCCGCGTTGGCCACGCCGGACGGCCGCATCAACCTGGAGATCCCAGAGCTGGAAACGGAACTGGCGGCGCTGACCCCGGCGGCCGAACGCGCCGCGCTCGAGCCCGAGCCCGAATACCCGTTGATCCTGATGGCCGGCCACCACATGCCCTATAACGCCAACACGCTACTGCGGGATCCAAGCTGGATTCGCGCCAACCGCTTCTGCACCCTGCAGATGCACCCCGACGACGTGCGAACGCTGGGCCTCGGCGATGGCCAGACCGTCACCGTGAGCACCGCCGCCGGCTCGCTACGGATCGAGCTCGAAGAAAGCGAAAGCGCCTGTCCCGGCCAGGTTGTGCTGCCCCACGGCTTCGGCATCGTCAACGCCGACGGCGTCCATGGCGTCAACGTCAATCGCCTGACCTCGAGCCAGCACCGCGACCCCCGCGTGGGCACGCCCTATCACCGCTTTGTACCCTGCCAGGTGACGGGGTGACGGCATGAGCGAGCTGACCAAAGCCGCCAAGGCGGTGGCATTGGAGAACGGCGCCGACCTGGTAGGCGTCGCGCCGGTGGCGGCCATGCCCGAACACGCCGAGGCCATCGAGGACATGCTGGAGGGCGCCCGCCAGGTGGTGGTCGTCGCCTCGCGCCATTCCCTGGCGGCGATCTCGTCGGCCAGCAACCAGGTGCGGCAGTACGACACCATCCAAGCCTACGACCAATCCGCCCGGGCCAGCCATGCCGTGGCCCGCCAGCTGGAGGCGGCGGGCCAGGCGGCGCTGGCGGTGCCGGCCTTCATCCCCATCGACATGGCGGCGCCGGGCAAGGGCATGCGCGGCGCTATCTCGTGGCGCCAGGCGGGCTACCTGGCGGGGCTGGGCAGCTACGGCGAGAACGGCCTGCTGGTGACCCGCCGCTTCGGCAACGCGGTGCGCCTGGCCGGCGTCGTCACCACGGCCCCGCTCGAGCCCGACGCGCCGCTCGAGGAAGACCTCTGCGACCATTGCATGGGCTGCGTCGAGGATTGCCCGGTGGGCGCCCTTTCCGGCGGCGGCAGCATCGACAAGAAAAAGTGCGGCGACGAGATCTTCCGCTACGGCTTCCGAGCCTTCCAGGCCCTGATGCAGGATCTGCTCGAGGGCAATCGCGAAGAGGCGCACGACATCGTCACGGGCCAAGGCTTGCGCGAGATCTGGCAGAACTTCATGACCGGCAATTATTATTACTGCTTCAACTGCCAGACCCATTGCCCCTGGCCGGGGGCCACGGCGACGGAAATCTAGCTCTCGGCGATCGGCTCGCCGCTGTCGCGCTCCTTCACCGCTTGTTGGAATCCGACCTCCTCGGCGCGGCGCTTCCAGGCCTGGTCCTCCGGCGTGTGGCGCACCATGCCGTCAAACAGCGTCGCCAGCATCTGGGTCGTCGCCAATCCCATGTTGTCGAAGGCCGAATTGATCATCAGCTTGTGCATCGTGAGCTGGTTCTTGGGAATGCCGGCCATGCGCGCCGCCAGGCGCTCGGGCCGGTCAAGCGTAATACGGGCGATAGGGCCATCGCGGGCGTAGCAAACGGTGTGCAGGTCCATGGCGGGCTCCCGAGTTCAAGGAGCCCGATTGTAGCCCGGCAGAACCGCCTCATACGAAATCCGAATGATTAATTCGGATTTCGTATGGTTTTTTTTTGCTCCCTCACCGGGCGTGCGCGTCCGCGCACTTGGCCGCCGCCTCAATGGCGGCTTGATACCGCACCCGAATTAATCATTCGGATTCGGTATCAGTGGCTTTTGCGCTCGTTGATGCTGTCGATCTTGGCGTCGCTGAGCTCGGCCTCGCGGATATCGGCCTGGCGCATGTCGACGTGGATCAGGTTGGCACCGCGCAAGTCGGCGCCGGTGAGCTTGGTTGGCCACAGATCGCCGGTGGGCCGGCCCTCCTGGTCCTTGAGCTCGACCGGCTTGAGGTTGGCGTGGCGCAGGTCGGCGAAGCTCAGGTCGGCCCGGCTGAGGTTGGCGCCGGCCAGGTCGGCATGACGCAAATCGGCGTTCGAGAGATCGGCGCCGGTAAGATCGGTCAGCACGAAAAGCCCGTGGCTGAGCTTGGCCGCGGTAAGCCGGGCACCGCTCAGGTCGGCGCCGGAAAAATAGGCGGCGCGCATGTCCAGCCCGGCCAGATCGATGCCCGGCAGGGTGGCGCGCTGGCCGCGGCCGGCGTTGCTTTCGACCCACAGCGCGTGGTCGCGCAATGTCCTTTGCAGCTCGACGGACAGTTGCCGGCTGCCGGGGCTGACGCGGGCGTCCATCAGGTCGGTCTCCGCCAGCGAGGCCTGGGCCAGGATGGCACCGCGCAGGTTGGCACCGCGCAGCATGGCCTTGTCGAGCCGGGCGCCGGTGAGGTCGGCGCCGGAGAAGTTGGCGCTTTCGCCGCGCGCGGCTTCGAGATCGGCCCCCGAGAGATCGGCGCCATGCAGATCGGCCGCCGTCATGGTGGCGCGGCGCAACACGGCGTCTTTCATCGAGGCATGCTGGAAACAGGCGCGGGCGAACTGCGCACCTTCCAGATTGGCGCGCTCGAGGCTGGCCTCGGTAAGATCGGTGACGCTCTCGCTGGCCGCCCCCATGACCAGGCCCGGGCGCAGGTCGGACTCGTGGAAACTGGCATCTTGCAGCTTGGCGCCCCGCAGCTTGGCGCCCCTCAAGTCGGCCCGGTCGAACTTGGCTCCGTTCGAGGCAGCTCCCGCCAAATTGGCCGAGAAGAGATCGGCGAAGCTAAAATCGCAGCCTTCCAGGGTGGCCCCCGAGAAGTCGATGCGGCTGAGGATGGCATGCTGGAAGTTGAGATTGGTGAGACGCAGGCCCTTCAGCTTGGCACCCGCCAGCACGGCCCGTTCGCCGCCCACCAGCCCTTGCACGAAGCGGTCGTGCTTTTTGATGACGTTGACGAGTTCTTCAGGTGTCACGCGAACACTCCACAAGTGGAAACAATCAGCCCGCCCCCCGCTTGGGCGCACTGAACCCATGTTACCCTGCAGCACGCTACACCCGCGGGCGCCCACCTACAAACAAAATCCAGGGATAACCCTGGGTTATTTGAGGCTGTTCGCCGTATTTCCAAACGTTTCAGCCGAGCACGCCTTCGTCCTTCATCATCTCCAGGGTCTGGCGGAAGGCCGCTGTCGTGAGGCGGCGGTCCTCGTCGTCGTGGGTGGCCGAGACGATGCCGCCGGGCCAGCCGTTGATGTCGACGCCCATGGCCATCATGCCCAGCCGCAACTTGTTGACGATCTCGGGGTCGTTGAGGCGCAGGCTGTTGGGATCCTGGGCGTAGGGGTCGAAATTGCCCGGCCCCACGTCGTCGCCGTCGGGGTTGGTGAAGATATGGAATCCGGAATAGGTGCCGTAGGCAGCCCAGGGCAGCCCCACGTCCTCGATGGCCTGGTTGAGATCGTCGCGAAGCGCCGCGGCAAAGGCGTTGGCTCGGGCGCAGGCGTCGGAGGACTTGATGATCTCCAGCGTCGCTACCGCGGCGGCGGCCGTCACCGGGTTGGCGTTGAAGGTGCCGAAGTGCAGGATTTTCTCCTTGCCGGCCGCCTTCGTTGCCTCGAAATCCAAGAGATCGAGCACATCGCGCCGCCCCGCCACGGCACCGCCGGGCAGACCGCCGGCGACGATCTTGGCCAGCGTGGTGAGGTCGGGGGTGACGCCGAACTCGCCCTGGGCGCCGCCCGGCGAGACGCGAAAGCCGCAGATCACCTCGTCGAAGACCAGCAGGACGCCGTGTTTGGCCGTGACCTCGCGCAACTCATGCAGGAATTCGGGCCGCAGCGGCAGACGTCCCCAACTGGCGCCGGTGGGCTCGAGAAAAAGCGCCGCGATCTCGTCGTCGGCCTCCAGGGTCTGGCGCACCAGGTCGATGTCGCCGGGCTGTATGGCAACGACGTCGTCAGCCAGCGAGGGCAGCACGCCGGTCGGCGTCGAGCCGTCGAAGTGGGAGACGTAGTTGGCCGCGAAATGGTCGTGCCAGCCATGGAAATGATAACGAAAGCGCACCACCTTGTGGCGCCCGGTGAAGGCGCGCGCGAGACGCAGCGCCAACAGCGTCGCCTCGGTGCCCGAAGCCGTGAAGCGCACCCGCTGGGCCGAAGGCAGCATTTCCTGGATCAGTTCCGACCAGCGCAGCTCGAGCTCGTGGCAACCGCCGAAATGGGTGCCGATGTCCATCTGCTGCTTGACCGCCTGGGCCACCTCGGCCCGGTTGTGGCCCAGCAGCAAGGCCCCGTGGCCGCCCATGTAGTCGACGTATTCGTTGCCGTCGACGTCCCACTTGCGCGAGCCCTGGGCGCGCTCGATGTAGACCGGATAGGGGTCGATGTGGCGCACGTCGTGGACAATGCCGCTGGGCAGCGTCTGCCGGGCCCGGCGGAAGAATTCGGCCGACTTCTTGGTCCGCGCCGTAAAGGCCGCGACGATGGGCGAATTGGACTGGATCTCGGCGGGATTGGACATGCGATTTCCTTATGACGAAGGGGCCGGTCTCAGGGCTCATGGCTGCATCGTACAAAGCCCCGGCCGCCGGGCCAAGGTGCTGCAAAACCGAGGCTCCTCACGATTTCAGCTTGCCCTCGATCCAGCGCGCCACGGAAAGCAGGCGGCCGTCGCCGCGCAAGGGGCCGGCGACTTGCAGGCCCATGGGCAGGCCGGCCGGGCCAGTGAACACCGGCAGCGTCGCCGTGGGTACGTGCAGGAAGGTCCAAACGCCGTTGAAGATGGGGTCGCCGGTGGCCTCGAGGCCGGCCGGCGCCTCGCCCAAGGCTGTCGGTGTAAGCAGGGCGTCGTAGCGCCCGAAAGCCTCGGCCAGCAAGGCCCGGCCCCGGTCCGCCAGATCGAGCGCCGCCAGGTAGCGCTCGGCCTCCACGGTCATGCCGCTGGCCGTCATCTGGCGCATCTCGGGGCTCAGGAGCTCGGCCCGCTGTTCACGTTCCCAGCTCAGCCAGCGCGCCACCTCGAAGTGCATGACGTCCCAGTGCGCCGCCCGCAATTCATCGAAGGGCGCGGCCAGTGTGACGTCGTCGACGCTGGCGCCGGCCGCCCTGAGCGTTGCGGCGGCCTCGTCCAGCTTGGCCTCGACGCCGGCCTCGGCCTCGGACCAGGGCGCGTTGCGCAAGTAGCCCAGCCTGAGCGGCGGATCGAGGGCGTGCTTGAAGCTATCGGCGCTACGGCCGCTGCTGATAGCGGCGAACAACGCCACGTCGTCGAGGCTGCGGCCCAGCACACCGATGGTATCGAGGCTGTCGGAGATCAGCTTGAGGCCGGCCCGGGGAATGGTGCCGTGGCTGGGCTTGAAGCCGACGACGCCGCAAAAGGCGGCCGGGCGGCTGATCGAGCCGCCGGTCTGGCTACCAAAAGCCAGCGGCACCATAGCGTCGGCCACGGCCGCCGCCGAGCCCGAGGAGGAGCCGCCCGGGGTGTGTTCCGGATTGTGCGGATTGCGCGTCTTGCCGGGGTGCAGACCGGCGAACTCCGTGCTCACGGTTTTGCCCAAGACGACACAGCCCGCGGCCCGGGCCAGGGCGACGCAGGCGGCATCGCCGGCGGGACGATGGCCGGCATAGATGGGCGAGCCCATGGCGGTGGGCATGTCATAGGTGTCGATGATGTCCTTGACGCCGATAGGCACACCGTGCAGCGGGCCCCGCGGCTGCTCGCCATCGCGGGCCCGGGCCGCGGCCAGGGCCGCCTCGGGGTCGAGGTATTCCCAGGCCTGGACCACGTCCTCGCGGGCCTCGATGCGGGCCAGGCAGGCGGCCACCAGTTCTTCGCTGCTGATTTTCTTCTTGGCGATCATGGCGGCGACGCCGATGGCGCTGAGTTGGTTGAGGTGGCTGGTCATGTTCTTGCCCTCATTACCACGGCGTGCCCTGAAGTCGGCCCCAGATTAACGCCCCTATTTCTCGCTGAATACCTCGATGCCCTGCCAACCGGCCGGCGGCGGAGCGCCCTGGAATTGGCTGATGCGGCGGCGGTAGAGGGCATAAACCGGACAGTCCGGCGCGGCGTCGGTCAGGGCGCCGAGGACGTCATCGGCTTGCTGCCACTCCCGGGCCCGGTAGTGGGCCAGGGCCTGGTGGTAGCGCTCCAGCTCGTCGGCGCCGGGGGCGCCGGGGGCGTCGGGATCCAGAGGCTCGAAGATGCGTACCGGCTCCTGCTTGCCCTTGACCCGCACCCGGTCGAGCTCGCGGTAGCGAAACCCGGGGGCGGCGGCCGTGCTCTCGCTGACGATCAAGGGCACGCCGTAAATTCGCGTCAGGCCCTCGATGCGCGAGGCCAGGTTCACGTTGTCGCCGATCACGGTGTAGTTGAGGCGGCGCACCGAGCCCATGTTGCCGGCCACCACCAGGCCTGAGTTGATGCCGATGCCGGTGGCGATCTCGGGCAGACCCTGGGTCCTGAGCTCAAAGTTCAGCTCGGCCAGTTCGTGGCCCATGGCGAGGGCCGCCCGGATGGCCCGCGCCGCATCGTCACTATTTCCCAGCGGCGCCCCGAAGAGTGCCATGATGGCGTCGCCGATGTACTTGTCGACGACACCCCCTTCGGCCTCGATGGCCGTGCTCATGCGGGTGAGATAGCGGTTCAGGAGATCGAGCAGCTGGGCCGGCCGCTGACGCTCGGAAAGCGCCGTAAAGCCGCGGATGTCGGAGAACAGGATCGATACCTCGCGCTCTTCGCCGCCGAGCTCCAGGTCCTTGCTCAGCAGTTCCTCGGCCACCGTCGGATCGACCACCTTGCCCAGTAAATCGCGCACCCGGTCGCGCTCGGCCAGGCCCTGGGTCATGGCGTTGAAGGCGCCGGCCAGCTCGCCTATCTCGTCGGCCCGATCGATGGCCACGGCACTGGCGTAGTCGCCCTCTTGCACCCGCCGCGTCGCCGCCACCAGGGTCTCTACCGGCCGGGTGACACCTCGGGCGATGACGCTGGCGCCAAAAAGCGAGATCACGAAGGCCACGGCGGTGAGCACCAGCAAGGCCAGCCGCAGTCTCTGGTAGGGCGCCAGCGCCGCGGCCAGCGGGCGTTGCAGCACCACCTGCACCGCTCCCCCACCCTCGTCCCCCAGGGGCTGCATCAGACTGACGCTGTCCCGGCCGCCGAGATCGAGTACGAAGCTCCGCCCCGGCTGGCGGCCACTGCCCAGCGCCCGGGCCAGCGCCGCCGGAGCGGTCAGGGTCGAGGCCTCAACGCGCCAAACCTCGCCGCTTCGGCGCAACAGCGAGACATCGGCCCGCGTCAGCTCCTCGAGCGCTGCCACGAAAGCTTCATCGAGCCGGAACCCGATACCGATCCAGGCCACCGGCAGCGGTGCCAGCAGCGGCACCAGGACGACCTGGTAGGGCGCCTCGTCGAGCAGCATGACCTGGGCCGCCTCGCCCTCGTCGCTGTCGTCGGCGGCCTCGATGATGTCCTCGAAGTCGAGCTCCTCGGCGCCCGGCGGACGCTCCAGCGTGCTGGCGATTTCCTCGGCGTCGAGGGAATAGAGCACCATGACATCGGCTTTGATACGGGCCTGGTGGTTGCGCAGCGCCGACAGCAGCGTGCCACCATCGCCGCTGGCATAGGCCGTCTTGAAAGCAAAGTCCCCAGAGAGCAGCCTGGCCGCCTGGGTCGACTGGGCCGTGCGACTGGCCAGCAGGCGCGCGAAGACGCGGGCATCGACCTCGAGCTCGGCATTGATCTGGCGCCGCGCATTGCGGCTGTTGGCGAGGTCGACGGCGATGAAAGCGGCGCCCTGGACGAGCAGCAGCAGGCCGACGAAAAAGACCGTCAGGCGCGTGCGAAAGCTGCGGAAGCGTAGCAAGGCTCAGTTGCCGCCGGCGAAACCCTCGTCGCCGGAATATTTCTTGTCGGCATCCTTGGGCTTTTGCCGCCACCACTTCTTTTTCGGCCGCAAGCGGATCTTGAAGTCGACCTCGGCAGCCGATGATATCTCGGCATAGCTCGAGCCCGCCACCGCCAGCGCCAGGCAAAACATCGGGAGCCTGCTCACGGCCGGCTCAGTAGGTATCCGACACCGGCAGGTCGGCATCGAACGGCTTGCCGCGCCACCACCTGGTTTTCGGCTTGAGGCGGATCTTGAAGTCGACCTCGGCGGCCGAGTTCAGGGATATGCTGCGCGGGTTTTTCGCCGCCTTCTTCTTCCCTTTCATGCCGGGATGCCAGACCCGCACCTCGTATTCGCCATCCGGAAGATCGGCGATGACGGCTCGGCCGGCCTTGTCGGTCACCGCCGCATAGGGCGTCTCCAGTACCAGCACGTGGGCGACCATCCAGTCGTGGATGTTGCAGCCTAGCGCCACCTCGCCCGGCTTGTCGAAGATCACAGGTTCGGCCTGGCTGCCGCCGTAGAGGGGTCGCTCGAAGCGCTTGGCCGGCGACACCGAATAGAGGTGGTGCTTGATGTTGTCACGGTTGGGAAAATGCACCGACGTGCCGACGTGAAGGACCGAAACGAAGGGCACATAGAGCTTGCCGATCTGGTCGATGACGGCCCGCGTGGACGCCGCCGGCACCGCAGCCGACGGCGTGGCATAGATTACGGCATCCGCCACCGCGCCCTTTTCGTCGCTGACGCTGCCGCGAAGCTCGGCCGCCCCGGCCGCGAGCGCCGCGACGGCGGCCAGGACGCTGGTCATTGGGACCAGGAACATAATGCGCCACATTTTGGATCTCCCCCCGAACATCCGTGCCCTGAGATTAGCATGAATATGGCTTGCCGGCACGGTAGGGCCAGCGCCGCCGACTATTCGACCAGCACGTGCTCGGTGCCGATCCAGAGTGGCGATTGGGGCAGGTCGATGAATTTTTGCTCATCCACCACCAGTTCCTTGCGAGCCCGGCGCGAGGCCGGATCGTCGGCATTGGCGCCGAGCTCTTCCGTGCTATCGAACCAGAGCTCGGCAATGCCGTCGAAGGGCTCGGCGCCGCCGCGTGAGCGCCGCATAGCCTCGGAGACCTCGTTTTCCATGCCATGGACCTGGACGTAACGGCGGATGCGCAGGACCTCGGCATGTTTGCGCACCAGCGGGCCATGGTTGTCGAGCCAGTAGGCCAGGAATTCGGCGTGGCTGAGGTGGGGCAGACGGCGCAGGCAAAAACTGAGTTTGATCATCGGATTCCATTCTCCCCGTGCAGAACATCATCTTAGTACCCAATTCACATGCCGCCAAAGTCCGCTATTGTTGGGCCGGTTTTGCGGCCAGGAGTGCGTTGTCGTGGGTTCCATCGCCGAGATTACCGCCCAATTGACGGCGCCCGGGGCGCCCTTCGAGATGACCGAAGTGGAGATCCGCGGCCGGCCGGTGCGCATTTGGAAAAACTGCCCGCCGACCCTGCCGGCGGTGCTCGACGTCATGCGCGGCCACGGCGAGCTGCCGTTTCTGGTCTACCAGGACGAACGCCTGAGCTACGCCCAACACGACCGCCGGGTAGCCGCCCTGGCGACAGCACTGATCGAGGATTTCAGCGTAGAGAAGGGCGACCGTGTCGCCCTTGCCCTGCGCAACTATCCGGACTGGGTGGTGGCCTTCTGGGCGGCGGCCCAGGTCGGCGCCGTGGTGGTGCCGCTGAACGCCTGGTGGACGGCGGCCGAACTCGAGTACGGCCTTAAGGATTCGGGCTCGGTGCTACTGATCGCCGACGGCGAACGGGCCGAGCGCTTGGCGGGGCGTATCGAGGGGCTCGATTTGCGCGGCCTGATCTCGGCCCGCGGCGCGGCCCAGGGCTGGACGGACTTCGACGACCTGCTGGCCCGTCACCAGGGCGCCCCGCTGCCTCAGGTGCCGATCGCACCCGAGGACGACGCCACGATTTTCTATACCTCCGGCACCACGGGCTCTCCCAAGGGCGCCGTGGGATCGCAGCGCAACATCGCCACCAACATCTTCAGCCTGATGTTCTGCCGCGCCCGGGCCGTCTTGCGCGACGGCGGCGAGCTGCCCGATCCCGACCTGCCGCAGCCCAAGAAAGCGACGCTGCTGGCGGTGCCTTTCTTCCACGTCACCGGCTGCCACTCGGCCATGCTCTCGAGCGCCTATGCCGGCAACAAGCTGGTGCTGATGCACAAGTGGGATGCCGGCCAGGCGCTGGCGCTGATCGAGCGCGAGAGCGTTACCGGTTTCGGCGGCGTGCCGGCCATCGCCTGGCAGGTGCTGGAGCACCCCGAGCGCGAGAACCACGACCTTTCCAGCGTCGAATACGTGGCCTACGGCGGTGCCCCGGCGGCACCGGAGCTGGTCAACCGCATCGGCGAGGTCTTCCCGGCGGCGCTTTCGGCCAACGGCTACGGCATGACGGAGACCTCTTCGCTGGCGGCTCAGAACATGGGCGGCGACTATCTGGCCAAACCCGACAGCATCGGCCCGCTGATCCCGGTTTGCGACGGCCGCGTGGTTGGCGAAGGGGGCGCCGACGCGGGTGACGGCATCGGCGAGCTTTGGATCCAGGGCCCCAACATCGTGCGCGGCTACTGGAACAAGCCGGACGAGAGCGCCGAGAGCTTCTCAGACGGCTGGATGCGCACCGGCGATCTGGTGCGCCGCGACACGGACGGTTTCCTCTATGTCCTCGACCGGGTCAAGGACATGCTGATCCGGGGCGGCGAGAACGTCTATTGCGTCGAGGTCGAGGACGCGCTCTACAGCCACCCCCAGGTGATGGACGCCGCCGTCGTCGGCCTGCCGCACAAGATCCTGGGCGAGGAAGTGGGCGCCCTGGTGCAGGTCACGCCCCGAGCCAGGGTCACGGCCGACGAACTCAAGGATCAGGTGGCCGAACGCCTGGCCGCCTTCAAGGTGCCGGTGCGCATCGAGCTGCAAAACGAACCCTTGCCGCGCAACGCCAACGGCAAGATCCTCAAATCCGAGATCCGCGACCGCATGATCGAGCCCTCATAATACCGCCGTCATGCCGCCATCGACGGTGATGGCGGCGCCGTTGACGTAGGATCCGGCCCCGGAAGCCAAAAAGATCACGGCGCCGGCCAGCTCGCCGGGATCGCCCCAGCGGCCGAGCGGCGTGCGGCTGCAGACCATTTCGTTGAACTCTTCGTCCGCCATCAGCGGCTGGGCCATCTCGGTGGCGAAATAGCCCGGGCAGATGGCGTTGACGGTGACGCCGCGGGGGCCGAGCTCGGCCGCCAACGAACGCGTCAGGCCGATCAGGCCGTGCTTGCTGGCGACGTAGGCGGGAATGCTGGGCCGGCCGATCAGGCCCATCACCGAGGCGATATTGATGATGCGGCCGTGGCCGGCCGCCGTCATCGGTCGGGCTGCCTCGCGGGCCAGGCGAAAGCAGGCCGAAAGGTTGACCTCGATAACGTGCTGCCAGGTGGCGCTGTCGTAATCGGCGAGCTCGGCCCGCCTGATGACGCCGGCGTTGTTGACCAGCACATCGAGCCGGCCGTGCTCGGCCAGCAGGGTCTCGAGGGCGGCCGCCGTGGCGGCCTCGTCGGCCACGTCGAAGGTGGCCCGGGATGCGGCCAGGCCGCGGCCCAATAGCTCGGCCTCGCGCGCTTCCAGGTCGGCGGCGTGGCGGGAGTTCAGCACCACATGGGCGCCGGCGGCGGCCAGGGCCTCGGCAAAGACCCAGCCCAGACCGCGCGAGGCGCCGGTGACCAGCGCCACCCGGCCGGCCAGCGAGAAAAGAGATTCGATTTCCGACATGGTGTTGCCTTTCGTCGTCCGGCCCGGCGGGCCACAATGGGCCCGGGCAATGTCGGAGGATGACGCAAAATGGCCAGACTGAGCAAACTCAGCCGATCGATCGCCGGAAAAGTGGCCATCATCACCGGCGCCGCCAGCGGCATGGGCCGGGCCACGGCGCACCTTTTTGCCGACGAAGGGGTCAAGGTGGCCGTCGCCGACATCAACGGCGAGGGCGTCGAGACGGTGGTCGGCGAGATCGCGGCGGCCGGTGCCACGGCCCGGGGCTGGCAGCTCGACGTCGCCGATCCCCAGCGCATAGTCGACGTGGTGGCCGAGGTGGCCGAACACTTCGGCGGTCTCGATATCCTCGTCAACAACGCCGGCATCTCCGCCGACGTGGCCATCGATGCCGAGGACTACGAGAGCCACTGGGCCCGCCACCTCGACATTCTGCTCACCGCCCAGATGCGCCTGATCCGCGCCGCGCTGCCCCACCTCAAGGCCTCGGGCGGTGGCCGCATCGTCAACATCGCCTCGACCGAGGGCCTGGGCGCGACGCCGCGCATCAGCCCCTATTCCACGGCCAAGCACGCCGTCATCGGCCTGACCCGGTCGCTGGCCACCGAATTGGCGCCCGAGGGCATCACCGTCAACTGCATCTGCCCCGGCGCCATCCGCACCGCCATGACGGCCAACATCCCCGACGAGCACAAGCAGGTCTTCGCCCGCCGCCGGGTGCCGCTGGCGCGCTATGCCGAACCCGAGGAGGTGGCCCACGCCACGCTCAGCCTGGTGCTGCCGGCGTCGAGCTACATCAACGGCGTGGCGCTGCCGGTCGATGCCGGCCTGACCATCAAGAACGCCTGACCGGCGGGACCCGCCCCTGCTCCACGCCGCGGCAGCAACGGCCCGCGTAGGATTCGCGATTCCACACTGGACTTCCGCTTTCAACCCCAGCAGGTCCGGTGCCGGGGGCACAGTTAACCTACCAGGGACGACGCTGAATCGACGTGAATGACCCAGAACGGACGTAGGGCTCCCCTCGCAGACGTGGTCGTTGACGAGGCGGCGCAAGGAGTTGATCAAGGTCGCGCAAGGGCGGTCCAGTAGCGATAGCCGCACATCTGAAGTTCCCGAACCCGCCGGCAGGGTCAAGCCAGGCATGTAGTCCAGAAGATCCCGTAAAGAGGTTTCAACCCTGTCTCACAGGCACTGACGCTGGGCAAGCACAAGCAATCGTCGGCGGAGTTCACGGACATGATTGTCAATTGGCCTCGACGAGCTGCTGGATCAATTCGCCGGCCAACCGCTGTTCTTTCCGATCTCGCTTCATCCGCTCGTGTCGGGCCGGCCGTATCGGTTTCGGGCGTCGCGTCGCGCCTTCGAGCACATCCTGAAGCACCGCGACCTAATTTGGCTCACGCAACCACATAAGACTTGTAAGCATATCGGGGGCCTTTCACCCGGTAGCGTCCCGGCAAGTTGAGGCGCCCGCCGTTCACATCAATCGAGCAAAGGGCGGCGGGCGCCATAGCCGGTTGCCTGCTCATAGGCATGAGCGACTTGTAAGATCAGTAAGTCGGCCCCGGGACGTCCTGTGACCTGCAACCCGAGCGGAATGCCGTTGGAAGAGAAACCGCACGGCACCGTCACCGCAGGCAGGTTCAGCATCGGCGCAATATAGTGCAGGCGCCAGTCCTTGGCTTGGGCCGCTTCTTCGTCGTCATGACGGTAGGGATCATGGGTGTCGTCGGGCCAGACCAGAACATCGTGATCGTCGAAAGCAGCGGCGACATCGTGCCAAAGCCGCATGCGGCGTCCCTCGGCCCGGCCCAGGTCTTCGCCCCTGAGGCTGGAGAACCACTCGTAGCGATCGCGCAACGATGGGGCCAGTCTGCCACGGTCACGGTCGTAAACCGGCTTCACGTCGCCCGTGACACGCTCATAGGCAAGCATCATGTATGCATCCACCAAATCCTCGACATCCAGGTGACGTGGTGAGACCACACAACCCAGGGACTCGAAGACGATCCTCTGGTCATCGAAGTTACGGCCGATATCGGGGTCGAAATTGAGGGAGCCGTGATCGCGGCTCCAGCCGATCCGAAGCCCCTTCAGGTCTCGCTCGAGGTCGGGCAGACCCGGCGGGAATGGCGCCGGCATCGGCACCGGGCAGCGAGGGTCGGGACCTGAGAGCACCGAAAGAAAAAGCGCCGCATCCGCCACCGTACGTGCCATCGGACCCGGCGTGTTCATGTTGTTCCACAGTGAGGGATTGGGGATGTCGGGGATGATCCAGGTGGTGGGGCGGAGCCCCACAATGTTGCACCAAGCGGCGGGGTTGCGTACGGAGCCGCCGATATCCGAGCCGTCGGCCAGCGAACACAGACCCGCGGCAAGCGCTGCGCCGCTGGCGCCGCTGCTCACGCCAGGACAAAGATCGAGGTTCCAGGGATTGCGAGTGGGACCGAACACAGGATTGCTGCAGGTATTGATCGCCATCGTGAACTCGGGTGTGTTGAGCTTGCTGAGAATGATCGCGCCGGCCGCTTTTTCGCGTTCGACCACGAGATGATCGAAGTCCGGAACATGTTTCTTGAAGGCCACGCAGCCGAAGGTGGTGCGAAGCCCCTTGGTCTGGAAGCAGTCCTTGACGCCGATAGGGAGCCCGTGCAGGACGCCGGCGGCGGCGCCATTCGCGATCACGGCGTCGGCCGATTTCGCCTCTTCTCGCGCCTCCTCCAAACGCAGGGTCACGAAGGCGTTGAGAATCGGATTGTGACGATCGATGCGCTCGATGTGAGCGTCCACCATTTCCAGGACGCCTACGTCCCGCCGATCGAGCAGGGCCTTTTGCTCGACGGCTGAAAGCCAACAAAGATCGGTCAAATCCATCGATCACCCCTCGTGCAACCTCATTGCCGTGGCGTTACGCTCCGGAGCACGGTCGGTCCATCGCAATAGAGGCCATATGGCCACTCTTTCCAGCCCTAGGGCTAAATCGGACGCACGTTAGAGAAGATGACGGGCCGAGCCTTCCATTCGTCTCGAGAGGTCGCCATGGTCGTTCACCATCGTTTGGGGCTCCTTATAAACGGAAGCGATTGACCGAATAAGCGGCAATATCAACCTCTGGCGCCTGGCCAGCAACCAGTGATCCGATCACCGCGGCCGAGCCGCACGACAGGGTCAGCCCTAGGTGCCCGTGTCCGGTGTTGACGAACAGGTTCTCATAGGGCGAGGGGCCGATGATTGGCATGCCGTCCGGCGTCATTGGACGGAGCCCCGCCCAATCCTCGATCACCTCGCGGGCGGCAAGTTCGGGAAAGACGTCGGTCACCGAGTCTACGAGAGCGCCGGCGCGGCGCGGGTCGTGTCGGTCGTCGTCACCGACGAACTCGGCCTTGCCGACGATACGAAAGCGATCGCCGAATCGCACGAGCCCGACCCGGCGGTCGTAGTCGACGAGCGGCATGGTCGGGGCCGTGTTCCACCCCCGAAGCGACAGCGTCCGCGAATATCCCTTCACGGGATAGATAGGAAGCCCAATACCGAGGGGTCGAACGAGGCTAGCGCTGTCCTTGCCGAGTGCAAGCACGTATAGGTCGGCGTCCAGGGGTCCGTCGTTGGTTTCGACTTGTGAGATTCGCTTCCGCTCGACCGCAAGCCGGCGGATCTTCGTCCCGAAACGGAATTCCACCCCCATGCGGCGGCAGATTTCGGCGATCCCCTCGGTGAACAACGCCGGATCTCCACTCTCGTCGACGGTGCTGGGACTGCCCTTGGTGAAGTCATTGGCGGAACTACACGACGGCGGGTTGGAGATCGAGAGCGAGGTCGGCGTTGGCACCAGGGCGACGATCTGGTTTCCACGGCAGAGGGTTGTCAGCGGCAACTGATGCGCATGGAGTTCTAGCCTGCTTTTCTCATCGGGTCACGGGCAGCAAAGCCCCCAGGGTGGTAAACTCACCAAACCTGGGTTCCCGCTTTCGCGGAAATGACAAGAAGAAAACCCGGCCCTAACTTTTCTTGCCGTGGCCACCGAGGTAGACCTCGACGACGCGGGGGTCGGCCAGCACTTCCTCGGGCGGGCCCTCGGTGACGAAGCGGCCATAATCGACGACGTAGATGCGGTCGGCGAGATCGGCCACCATCTGCATGTCGTGCTCGACCCACAGCATGGTGATGCCGATCTCGTGCTTGATGCGCAGGATGAAGCGCGCCAGGTCCTCTTTTTCCTCGCGGTTGAGGCCAGCCGAGGGCTCGTCGAGCAACAGCAGTTTGGGCTCCATGGCCAACGCTCGGGCGAAGCCCGCGACCTTCTGGATGCCGAAGGGCAGCGCCGCCACGGGCTGCTTGCGGTAGCGCTGCAGCTCGACGAAATCGAGGATCTCCTCGACGCGCCGGCGATGCTCGACTTCTTGCCGGCGCACCGGACCGAAGAAAAGGCCCTCGCTCAGCAGGTTGCTCTTGAACCGGGTGTGGCGGCCAATCAGCAAATTATCGAGCACGCTGAGGTGGGGAAAGAGCTCGGCATGCTGGAAGGTGCGGGCGATGCCGCGCCGCGCCACGATGTGGGGCTTGAGACCGGTGATGTCCGAGCCCTCGAAAACGATCCGGCCGCCGCCCGGGCGGTAGATGCCGCTGATGCAGTTGAGCACGCTGGTCTTGCCGGCGCCGTTGGGACCGATCAGGGCCAGGATCTCGCCGGGCCGGGTCTCCAGGCGCAATTCGTTGAGCACGCTCAGGCCACCGAAGTTGAGCGAGAGATCCTCCAGCACCAGTGCTCCCTCAACCATACCACCTCCGGGAGCGACGGTATTGTTTGACGTCACGATAGCTGCGCCGGTCCTCGCCCTCGGCCCGGCCGAGGTAGAATTCCTGTATGTCCTTGTGACCGAGCAGGCGCTGGGGATCGCCGTCGAGCACGATGCGCCCGCTTTCGATGACATAGCCGTAATCGGCCACCTCCAGCGCCACGGCGGCGTTCTGTTCGACCAACACGATGGTCAGGCCGAGGTCGCGGCGGATGGCCACCAGGCGCTCGATGAGTTCGTCGACGATGAGCGGCGCCAGGCCCAGCGACAACTCGTCGACCAGCAGCAGCTCGGGCTCGCAGGCCAGCGCGGCGCCGATGGTCAGCATCTGGCGCTCGCCGCCCGAAAGGTAGCCGGCCAGCCGGTTGCGGGCCTCGGCCAGGCGGGGGAAGTAGTCGTAGACCACCTCGGTCCGCCGCACGCCGCCTTGGCGCGGCGTCGCCACCTCGAGGTTCTCGGCCACCGTCAGGCTCTCGAAGACCTTGTCGCGCTCGGGCACCAAGACGATGCCCAGCCCGGTGATCAGATGCGGCGGCTGGTTGGCGATCGGGCGGCCGCGATAGTGGATGGTGCCGTCGCTGACTTTGGCGTCATCGAGGCCGATAAAGCCGGAGATGGCCCTGAGCGTGGTCGTCTTGCCGGCGCCGTTGGTACCCAGTAGCGCCACGATCTGACCCTCGCGCACCTCCAGCGAGACGCCCTGCACCGCCGTCACCACCTGGTGGTAGACGACCTCGACGGTGTCGAGTGTGAGGAGCTTGCTCACCTCAGCTCCCCAAGGGCTTGTGGCGGAAGGGCCATTCCAGGAAATAGTCCCTGAGGCGATGCCAGATGGCGACCAGGCCCAAGGGCTCGAAGACCAAAAAAAGGATCATGATGAGCCCGAAGGAGGCAAAATTGACGGCGAAGATGTGGTCGGCGAAACGCGCCGGCACCGGCAGCACCTCCATGCCCCATTCGATGACGTAGGGGAAGAGGACGACGAAACCGGCACCCAGGATGGCCCCCAGGATCGAGCCCAGGCCGCCGATGATGATCATGGCGACGTACTGGATGGTAAGAAAGAGCGAGAAGGCCTCGACCGAGACGAAGCTGTGGTAGTAGGCGAAGAGGCAGCCGGCAATGGCCGTCAGCACCGAGGAGACGACGAAGGCCGAAAGCTTGTACCAATGCACCGAAATACCCAGCGCCTCGGCCGCCACTTCGCGGCCGCGGATGGCGGCCCAGGCCCGGCCGGTACGCGAACGTACCAGGTTAAGGCTGAACAGCACCACGGCAACGTCGATCAGCAGCAGCACGAAATACCAGGCCCGCGGGTCCGACAACTCCCAGCCCATGATGACCGGCGGATCGATCAAAATACCGGTGGAAAAGCCGCGGATGGTTTCGTATTCGCCGCCCAGGAAGACGACGATGAAGTGCAGCGCCAGTGTGCTCATGGCAAGATAAAGCCCCTTGAGGCGCAGGCTGGGCAGGCCGAAGATGACGCCCAGCAGGCCGCCCATGAGGGCCGAAGCGGGCAGCGTCAGCCAAATCGATGCGCCGATTTCCTTGACCAGGATACCGGTGACAAAGGCGCCGGCGGCCAGCAAACCGGCCGAGCCCAGCGAGATCTGGCCGGCATGCCCCGAGAGCAGCATCAAGCCCACCGAGCCGACGATGGCGAGAAACACCTGGTTCGCCAGATCGAGCCCGAAGGGGCCGGTGAGGAAAGGAAAGCCGAGCAGTGCCGCCGCCAGCAGCAGCACCCAGAACCATTGGAATCGGGTCTCCACCAGCACCAGGTCGGCGCCGTAGTCGGTCTTGAAATAGCCGCTGGCCCGGGACATCAGACGCGCTCGAATTCCTCTTTGGTGCCGAAAAGGCCCCAGGGCCGGATCATCAGCATGGCCAACAGCACCAGGAAGGGCACCACGTCGCTGACCAGGGCGTCGATGTAGTGGATGGCCAGGACCTCGGCCGTGGCCACGATGAAGGCGCCCAATAGCGCTCCCAACAGGCTGTCGAGGCCGCCCACCAGGGCCGCCGGGAAGGCCTTGAGGCCGATGATCACCAGCGTCGTCTCGAGGCCCGAATCGGCGGCCAGCAGCATGCCCGTGGCACCGCCGGTAAAGACCGCCATGCCCCAGGCCAGGGCGTAGATGACATGCAGCCGTATGCCGCGCTGGGCCGCCAGCAAGGGGTTCTCGCCGGCCGCCCGCATGCGCACGCCCCAGCGCGTGAAGCGGAAGAAGACGAAAAGCCCGAGATAGACCGCCACAGCCACCAGTACGGTGAGCAGGTTGACCTGGGACAGTGCCACGCCCTCGGCCAGTTGCAGCGAGCCGTTCTGCCAGCCCAGCTCTTCCAGCGGGTGGCGCAGCCGGTCGGTCCAAAACAGCACCACCAGGCCGCGCAGCAGAATGCCCAGCGCTATGGTCACAAGTACCGCCGCCACCACCATCTCGCCGGTCATGCGCCGCATCAGCAAGAGATAGACCGCGATGCCCATACACAGGCTGAGCACCAGCGCCGCCCCCAGCGCCAGTACGGGATGGCCGCCAAACAGCGAGGCCGTGGCCAGCAGCAGATAGGCCCCCAGCAGCATCAGCTCGCCGTGGGCCAGGTTGAGCACCCGGCTGACCCGGTAGACCAGCACGTAACCACAGCAGATCAGGGCGTAGATCGCCGTCAGCACGATGATGTTGGTAAAGACCTGCATGGCTTCGGGTTAGTTGGGGGGTTGGTTGTAGACCCGGCGGCTTCGCCCCAGCCCGCCCGCCGAGGGGCAGGCTGGGGCGTCAATGCTCAAGCCGTCACTTAATGTCGTAGGACGTCCAGTCCTGAAGCTGGATGATGCCCTGCTTGGCGTTGTCCCAGCGGTAGACCCGGTAGTGGTGCCGGGTACGGAAGTGGTTGCCGCTGGTCCAAATCAGATTGCCGCCGCGCAAGCCCTTGAGGTCGACGTTTACATTGTCGAGCGCCGCCGTCACCTTGGCCCGGGTAGGTGGCCAGGCGACGTTCTTCAACAGCCCTTCGAGGGCCAAGGCATGAGCCCAGCCCTCGCCGAAGTAGGTCAGCGGGAATTTGGAGCCGGCCTTGTCATAGGCCGCCTTGATCTCGGCGTGGACCGGCAGGTTGTCCTGGAACATGGCGTTGGCGCCGTAGACCAGCAAACCTTCGTCCTTGACGCGCTTGAGCTCTTCCTCGGCGTTGTTGTGGGCATAGGTGATGAAGGTACCCTTCCAGCCCAGCTTCCTGAGCGCCTGGAAGGTCTTGATCTGGGTCACCCAGGGGGCCCAGGAATAGCCCCAGTTGGCGCCGGCCTGAATGATCTTGGTGGCGAAGGGCGAATAGTCGGGTGTTGGCGGCGGTGCCGATTCGTTGGCCACCGCCTTCATGCCCATGGAGTCGGCCAGTTTGGCCGCCCTGTCGACCTCGGCCCGCGAGATCGGGATGGCCATCGAGACCAGGCCGATCTTGGCCTTGCTGCCATCCTTGGCCTTGATGTAGTCCATGGCGAAACGGGCATCGTAGCCGGCGGCGTAGGCGGTGGCGCAGGCCTGCAGGTCGTTGGCCGGCGGATAGACCTCGCGCGGGCAGACCCCGGCAAAGAGTAGCGGCGTCTTGGATTTCCGCGATTCCGCGACCATCGGCGCATAGGTGCTGGAGAGGCTGACGTTCATCATCAGATGGACGCCTTCCTGATTGACGAAGCGCTTGGCGTCGGAGGCGCCTTTCGAAGCCTGGGCCTGGTTATCTCGGATCAGGATCTTGACCGGGTGGCCGTTGACGCCGCCTTTTTGGTTGAGGCCGGCAAAATAGATCTTGATGGCCTCGGCCACCGGCGCATAACCGGCCGAGCCGCGCCCCGTCATGGCGGCGGATACGCCGACCAGGTAGGCGTCCTGGGCCAGCGCCGGCGCAGCCGGCACCAGGACCTGGACCGCCACCACGGCGAGCGAGGCAATTGCCAAACTCTTAAGTGATTTCATATACACGACACACCTCCTTCTTCTCCCTGTTGAAGTCTCTTATCCCGCTGCCGGCTGCTCGAGGATATCGCCGACCTCGGCCGCCTGGCGCCCGGCTTCGTCGTCACTGTACATGGATTCGACCATGGCGCTGAAAGTCTCGTACATCAGCCCGCGCTTGATCTTGCGCGTCGGCGTCACGGGCTCGCCCTCCTCCTCCGGGTCCAGCACCTTGGGCAGGATGCGGAAGGCCTTGACCTGTTCGACCCGGGCCAGGTCTGTGTTGGCCTTGTCCACCTCGACGGCGATCAGGCCCTGCACTTCCTCGGTTTCGGTCAGGCTGGTGAAACCGGCATAGGCGAGGTTGCGGTTGCGCGCCCAATTGGAAACCGTGTCGAAGTCGATCTCGATGAGCGCCGAGACGTACTTGCGATTGTCGCCGAATACCACGGTTTCGCTGACGTAGGGGCTGGCCCGCAGCGTGTTCTCGATATGCGTCGGGCTGAGCGACTTGCCGCCCGAGGTGATCATGAAATCGCGCGCCCGGTCGATGATCCGCAGCCGGCCCTCACGCCAGGCGCCGATGTCGCCGGTCCGCAACCGGCCCTCGGCGTCGTAAAGTTCCGCCGTGGCCTCGGGCTTTCGCCAATAGCCCTCGAACATGTCCTGGCCGCGCACCAAAATCTCGCCCGTTTCGGCCAGCTCGACCTGCCAGCCGCTGGCGATGGTACCGATGTCGCCGGGCCGCGGAAAGTGGGCGTCCTGGCCGCTGATGATGGCACCGCCGGTCTCGGTCTGGCCGTAGATCTCGACCACGTTGACACCCCAGATCTGCCACAGCGCCATGGTCTCCGGCGGCAGCGGCGCACCGCCCGAGAGCACCAGGCCGAGCTGGTCGAAGCCGATCTTGTTGAGGATGGGCCTGAAGGCCAGCTGATAGAGCAGCCCGTTGAACCAGCGCGCCACTGGGCCGAAGCGTCCCTCCCAGCGCCGGCGGGCCTGGCGGCGGGCGTGGCCGAGCGCGAAATCGTAGATGCGGCGCTTCAGCGGGCTGGTGTTCTCGATGCCGACCAAAAGCTGCGAGGCGAATTTCTGCAGGTACCTGGGCACCGTCATCAAAAGCGTCGGCGCCACTTCGAAGAGTGTCAGCGCCAGTTCCTCGATGTCCTCGCCGTAATGCGGCACGATGTCGGCCAGCAGCGGCAGCGTGATGGTGATGTCGCGGCCCATGATGTGGCACAGCGGAAGGTAAGCCACGGTGCGGTGGCCCTTCTCGCGCAACTGGGGAAAGTGCTCGACGAAGGTCTGGGTCGCCGCCAGGTGCTTGCCGTGGCTGACCAGCGCCCCCTTGGGATCGCCGGTGGTGCCCGAGGTATAGACGATGAAGGCCGGCGCCGCCGGATCCAGCGCCGCCACCAGGGCGGCAAAGCCCTCGGCCGACGAGGGGGCGAGGAGCAAGAGGTCTTCGTAAGACCGAATGCGCGGGTCTTGGTACATAAACATGGCCGTGGTATCGACCACCACGATCCACTCCAGCCCCGAGAGCTCGTCCATCAGCGGCAGGATCTTGTCGACGTATTCCTGGTCCTCTGCGATGAACACCCGGGCCCCGCCGTCGCGCATCTGGTAGGCCACCTCCGACATCGAGGCGGTGGGGTAGATGCCGTAGGTGATGGCGCCCAAGGCCTGGGCGCCCAGGTCGCAGACCGCCCATTCCTCGCAGGCATCGCCCATGATGGCGACGCGGTCGCCGGCACTGACGCCAAGCGCCTGCAGGCCGGCCGCCGCGGCGGCCACGAAATCGCGGAACTGGCGCCAGCTTCGTTCCCGATAGATGCCCAGCCGCTTGGCCCGGTAGGCCACGGCGTCGGGCGTCTCCTCGGCCCGCCGGGCCAAAACACCTGGCGCCGTCCGGCCCCGCAGATCCCGGTAACGCTCCGCCGCTGCCGCGTTCCGTTCCATGCCCACAGGGTATCTTTCTGTTGCTGCCAGTGACAAGCGGATCACTTTGCTGCTATTCATTCTATAGATCGTTCTATAGAATAATTGACAGTAGCCGATCTTCAAGGCTAGGGCCTGTTGACAATTAGCGCATGGCAATGATGGTGGCGGCGAGGTTCAAGTTT
>MPMA02185441.1_pt1 | contig 33367 bp, 36 predicted proteins | sample 1617361 | NCBI WGS metagenome assembly MPMA02 (sample SAMN05944807, study PRJNA350692) | marine metagenome | biome: marine; feature: ODZ; material: water; isolation source: 180 m water sample filtered on 0.2 um supor filter | place: Pacific Ocean | collected 2012-04-08 | depth 180m m | reverse complement strand
CCTTGCGATATTGAATGGGCTTTTGAAAAAGGAAAATTCTATATCACACAATCGCGCCCAATAACTACCTTAGCTTTAGGGAGCTAGACTTTGCGTTTTAACATTTCTTCTAAAACGCAAAGCTTAGTTTGTGCGCGCACTGGGTGGGTGGGGCAAGCACAAAGAACTACCACAGACATCACCGAAGCCACAAAGCGAACGCACGCAACACCGAGCAGGCATCGCGTACGAATGTGAGCGGCCTATGCGAGGTGCTTGCGTGTGTGAGCGGACGTTAGCATTACCACAGAACTCGGAGACGGGAGCGCCTCGGCCGACGCGAACGACGGAGAAAAGGGCGGACTAAAAATCGCCACCATGCTACACGTTACTTATAAGCCCTTTTTGGAGGAGTGAAGCGGCGGAAGCAAAACCAACATTTCCTTTCGATTTTTTGCGGCTCCCCCCTGCACCCCCCGCCGTTTTTTTGAAAGGCAAGGAAATGTTGGTTTTGATGCGCCCGAGGTACGAGCGCGCCCGAGGCGCGGAATCACCACGCAATCCGAGCGTACGCTTTAGTCCCGAGTTTCCACGCGCTCCGCGCGTGCGAAATGGGTTCGAGCAAAGCTTAGTATTTCTGCACCAGAAAGGAAATTGCAAGTCAGAGCTCGCCGCCTCGCTTTGCTCGGCGGCTCGCGCGTATTGTATTTTCGGCTCAAAACGGAATTCGCGATTTCGTTTGAGGGGAAGAAAAATTTTAATCCAATTTATTCAAAAACAATATGAGATACATACTCTACGCAAGAAAATCCACCGAGGAAGAAGACCGGCAAGTCTTAAGTATTCAGGCGCAACTTGAAGAGTTGCGCGCATTCGCCGTCAAAGAAAAACTTGAAACTGTTGCCTCCTTTGAGGAGGCGAAAACCGCAAAAGAGCCTGGAAAAAACATCGGCGCGAACCATGTTTTGAATTGAGGAGAAGAAAAATTTTTAATCCAATACGAGAACCAAAGAAAAGCCCTAAAATATGGGCTTTTTCTGCTATTTAAGCCAACCCTGTTCTTGGACTTGACAGATTGACAACAATCTGCTATACTTATAGTAGAATTCCTACTTGGTATGGGTAGGTGGCTCCTCGGAGCAACGGGGTAATATTTCCCACCTCGCACAAGGGAAATGCACATTGTAAGGAGGTCGTTATGACCAACACAGCACAGCGCCAGATCACCGCAGGTCCGTCTCGGGAGGAGCTCTTCGACGCTCTCCGGCTTCGCCACGAGAGCAGAACCGTCACCATGACCGTGGAGAGCACTGTCAGGTGGGCAGGCGACCCTCACAAGCGCACCATTTGTCGCATTTACAATTTCCAGGTGACCGTCGACAGCATCGGTGTCGAAGATGGTAGCGGCAACAACTGGCTGCTTACCCTCTCCAACAAGGACGGTCGCTTCGAAGGGTACTTCAACACCACTCGTCGCGAAGGCTGGCTGAGGCCGAAGAACTAGTCGTTCTCGCCGCAACACAGGGCGCATCATTCTCACGAGTGATGCGCCCTTTCTCTTTTCTATTGTAGGATTTTTTAAATTCATATAAGATTCAAATTGGTGTATGCTTCGCAAACTCAAATTTATTCGCCGTCAAAGAAAAACTTGAAATTGTCAGCGGTGCGGCTTCGCCGCCTGTATTTTTGGCGGGGGTTCTACCGCGCCGAAGGCGCGGTGGGTTCGCACTAATTCAAGTATCCTGCACAAGAGATCATTTTAATTAAAATGATGGGTCAACGAAATAAGGTCTGTTTCTTTTTAAATCTTTGTAATTTTCATTTCTCAATTCAAAATCTGAAAGTGCTCTATCTAGGCCACTCCTATTAATCGTATTCAAACCTGTTGCTGTATTCTCTTCTGATAAAAGATTTTCATCAGAACTAATACTTAAAAATTCCAATATGCTACCTGAGATTAAAAAGACATTGATAATCACAAAAATTAAAATTAATAAAACCCAATTACTATAAAGGTTGGCATGAAAAATCTTACTCAAACTTTTAAGAGCCCTTTTCAATTTATTTAAATATTCACTAAAATCCATAGATATACTACTTAAGTTTTAAGACTTTAATACCAGTTGACCCCTCCCAATTAAGAGTCTTGCCATCAACACCTTTGTTTGTATTAACACTAAAGTCATTGATAGTAATTTTATATGGCATTGACTCAATTAGATTTAAGAAATAGAAATTATCAGACCAAGCTCCGCCAGTTGTAAAATTCATACTTAAAATTTCAACAACCTCACTTGTCCTTCCGTCTCTTGCGTAATCTTCTACAGCGACCGAACCTATCTCAATAAAAAGATTAGATACTGCAGCTAGATTTTCAATTTCTTTTATAAAAGAAACAGTTCCGTCTGAAGAAACAAAATTAGAGTCAAGCTTTTCCCTGTCAGATACTGTGTCGTCTGTAACATTTTTAAAAGATTTTAACTGCCTCTCTTTTGCTAGCTGAAGATTAAAATCGTTTGTTAAGTTTAAAGTTTGTTTTGAATTTTTATTAATTTCCTTGAAGACAGAATAATAAACTCCACCAAGAATAAGATTCAGTAATATGAGTATCAAAATTGTAATTTTAACTCTTTTTGAAAAATTCATGTTAGTTTAAGGGTTCAAGTTCAATTTCTAGATTAAAACTAATATTTCTGTTTTTAGCCAAGTTTGATACAGGCAAGTCGACATTAATAAAATCTCCAGCTTTTTCTAAAGACTTGGAAAAAGAAATTAGACTATCACGATTCCTCGCTTCTCCCCCAACAAAAATACTCCTTTTACCGTCAGTAATCCTCAAAACAAATTCTGTTATTTTTACCAAACCAGTTTTTTGTTCAAGAACTGATTGGATCGATTCGCTTAATTTAGAAGTTTCGGGTAGAGATAAAATGTCAATTTTTTCATTCGTTGAAAGCAAAAGTGATGTTACTCCAAATTCTTTTCTCTTTTCTACATAAGACTCCAAAAAATCAATACGCTCTTTTGAAAGAGTTATTCTACTCTTCAATAGAAAATAGGATGGCACGGAAAAGGCTAGGGCAAGTAAAATAGTTATCAAAGAAAAAACTAAAATAACACCTAAAAGACGCACTAGATACTTTTTCTTAACATTACTTTTTTCTTTTGAAGGAAGTAGGTTAGACATATTTAAACCTTTAGAAAAATTTTCTCAAAGCAAGACCAATAGCGGAAGCATAACTTAGCGAGTCGCCAAAATTTATGGGCGGAATATCATTATCACTTAAAGAAACATTATTCCAAACATTGGCCCTTTCGACCTTAACCTTTAAACTTGACGAAAGATAATCCTCTAAGCCGCCCAGATTAGAGTTGCCACCAACTAAAAAAATCTTTTTTATCTGCTCTCCAACCTCCCCGTTTCTATCTTTATGTGTATGCCAGAAAATATATCTCTTATTTATTTCGTCTCTTAAAGCAGAGACAATATTTACCAAAGACATATAGAGTTCTGGATTTTCCGGATCTTTAATAAGGCCTTTTTCATTTTTAATCTTTTCGGCCTCTTTGAATGAAGTAGCTCCTGCCTTTTTTATGATTCTGGTAAGAGGTTCTCCTCCAATTTCAACCGTCGATGTATACCTGAGAACACCACGACTAACAACAGAAAATCCAGTTCGGGTTCTTCCGTAGTCGACAATCATATAAGTTTCCATGTCGTCTTTTTTTATAATTGATCTGGCAATTGACTCGGCTTCAATCTCAAAAGAAATTGGTGTCAGGCCAACACTTTTAAAAATACTTATGTAGCTTGCTACTACTTTTTGCGGCAAAACTGAAACGCCAACTTCTATTTCATTTTTATTGGAGTCCCCCGGAATAAATGTGTAATCAAAAAGGGCTTCATTGATAGATATCGGAACATTGTCTTCTAATTGAAATTCAATACTGTTTTTAATTTGCTCTTCATTTTCAGTTTTTGGAACCTTGACCTTGAAAACATAGGCTTTTTCTTCGGGAAGAGAGACTCGAATAAAAGACATGTCATATTTTTCTTTTAGCTTCCTAAGGATGTCTTCTAACTTTCCCCTGTCGTTTATATTTCCAGACTTGATCACTTCGTCCGGTATCGGTTCATTGCCAAATTTACCAACTTTCATTTTTGAACCATGAATAATTTCCATAATCTTTATAGAATGGTCAGAAATATTGAGACCAAAGGCAGGCATCGTTAAAAAACGAGGAGGAGGAAAAAACTCAAAAAAAGTTTTCTTACCCTTTGGAATATGTTCACTTAACATAGGCAGTTATTAAATTGTACCAAAATATTTATTAAAAAAGCATTGCTAGAATGCGGCAAAAGCAATAATTTTGTAGAAGAAATAGGCAACAATAACCAATGCAACAAGGAGGGCTATGAGATTTAGACGTCTCATTGCTTTCTTTCCCATTTTTTCTCCCAAAATAGAGATAATAAAAGCAACTAGATAAAATCTTGCTCCCCTACCAATAAGCGAAGCGATAGTAAAAGTGAAGATATCTATACCAAAAAATCCAGCAGCAAGTGTAAAGACCTTGTAAGGAATAGGGGTGGCGGCTGCAATTAGTATCGTCAAAAAGGCATTGTCTTGAAACTTTATTGAGACTTTTTCTATATCTGCAGAAAGATTATATGTCTCAACAATACCCTGGCCCAAAGTATCATAAAAAACATTCCCAATAAGGTAGCCAAAGAGACCACCAAGGACTGACGTAATAGTTGTTAAAGTCCCATAATAAATCCACTTTTTGTGCCTATCTTTCACCGACATTATGGCCACCATAAGAGTACTCGGCGGTAATGGAAAAAATGACGATTCCGTGAAAGAGAAGAATGAGAGCCATTTGTCAGCATGAGGACTTTCAGAATACTTTTGTGCCCAAGATTTTTTCTCCGGCTTTGTTTTTTCTTCGACGTTCATTATTTTATTGGACTGCCATTAGAGACTTTCTCTGATGGTGACAAAAAGGAGAACCCAACATCACTATCAATGGCTAATATCATGCCTTGGCTCTCATAACCTTTTAAAGTTCTCGGTTCAAGATTGATTAAAAAAGGTGCCTGTCTTCCAATAAGATCTTGCGACTCCGGAAAGTATTCGGCAATACCAGAAACAATAACTCTCGGTTTTTCTTCTCCCAAATCAACCTCTAATTTTAGAAGTTTATCAGTGTCAGGTATTTTTTCGGCGGAAATAATTTCTCCTATTCTAATATCAAGCTTTAGAAAATCATCTATACTAATCATTTTCTTTTTCAATAAAGCTTCTTAAAATTATCGCTGCCGCTGAAGCGTCTAACATTTCAGCATTGCCTTGAATCCTCCTTGCTTCCGCAGATGTTAAAAACTCATCTTCAAAATGAACCTTAAAACCTTTTTCTTTTTGAAGATTCTTACTGAATTCTTCAATCTTGCTCATTATTGAATTTGGTTGATTCTTATAATCCAAAGATTTTCCAACTACGATCTCTTTTATATCCTCTTCGATGCAAATCTTTTCAATCTTTTCAATAAGCTTGTCGTCATTCTGTAAAACATATTTCGGAAAAGCCATTTTCCTATCATCATCACTTATAGCAACGCCAATTCTTTTCTCTCCATAATCTATACCGAGAATTTTTTTAGTCATTCAAACATTCTATATCAAACTGATTGCTTTACGAAACCCTTTTGATATTATTGTCCTTATGGAAACATTTTTAGAAAACAATCTTTGGCTCTTAGCCCTTTTAATGATTTGGGTTTTGCCATGGAAAGGTTACGCTCTTTGGACTGCGGCTCAATTGAGACACAAGTGGTGGTTTATAATACTTCTTGTTGTTAACACAGTTGCAATCCTAGACATTATCTATATATTCTTTGTTGCCCGAAAAGCTAAAAGGGGTAAACCTCCTCAAGATTAAAGCTTGATTTTACCCTTTCTTGATGTAAGTTATCTTTATGAGAGCTTTTCACTTTTGTTGTTTAAATATAGGGAGAGATGACTGAGTGGCTTAAGGTGGCGGTCTTGAAAACCGTTGTGGGTTCATACCCACCGTGGGTTCGAATCCCACTCTCTCCGCATGGAAATAATTTTCCTAATTTTAGGCATAGCAATTTTAATCAAAGGTGCAGACTGGTTGGTTGAAGGCTCCTCTGCCTTAGCTAAAAAGTACGGGGTATCGTCTTTAATAATCGGACTAACTATCGTCGCTTTTGGAACATCGGCACCGGAGCTCATTGTGAGCTTAATTGCTGTCTTGGGCGGAAATACAGGAACAGCTTTTGGAAACGTTATTGGTTCAAACATTGCAAATCTTCTTTTAGTATTGGGGGCAGCAGCCCTGGTCGGCACACCCAGAATTAAGACATCAACTGTCTGGAAAGAAATCCCCTTCAGTCTATTAGCGGTCATTGCCCTTTTGGTTGTTTCAAATGACCTTATTATCGACGGGATTAGAATATCCTCCCTAACCAGAGTTGATGGAATAGTTCTTTTGCTCTTTTTTGCTGTTTTTGTTTATTACATTATTGAAGCAGCCAACAGAAGTAGAGCTGAAATTGGAGAGAGTTTGAAAATAGTTAGAATAAGCAATAGGAGAATCTATACCCTCATTATTGTTGGAAGTTTAGGACTTTTTATAGGAGGTAAATGGGTTGTTGACGGAGCCGTCTATATCGCAGGAAGCTTGGGTGTAAGTGATTTCCTTATCGGAGCAACAGTTATTGCATTAGGTACTTCCCTTCCGGAACTAGTCACCTCGGTCAGAGCAGTCATGAAAAATGATTTGGATTTGGTTGTTGGAAATATTGTCGGTTCAAATATTTTCAACATTTTCTGGATATTGGGCTTAATGTCTCTCATAGCACCAGTTGATATACCAGTTAATATAAACTTTGATATCATCTTCTTGGCTTTATCTACATTTCTTCTATTTATCTTTATGTTTGTCGGAGAAAAACATAAATTAGAAAAGAGGCAGGCAATTATTTTCCTTATAATGTATATCCTATATTTGGTGATTATAATAATGAGAGGTTAGAGAACTTCAATGAGAAAAATAATTGTTGACATAAAAGCACTGATTAAACAAAATTCACACCAGTCTCGAATAACAAAACCTTGAATATAAGTAAGATAGAGTGAAAAAACAAAAGCAGTAATTGAAAAAATTAAAACAATATCAAAAATCATAAAACCAAAGAGAGTAAAGCTTCCTAGATGAGTAGCAATAACCATCAAAGAGAGAAATAGATAATAAGCTACTCCCAAGACTTCCAAAGGAACGCCCAAAACACTGCTGTATCTACTATGGATAACCTTGTCACAATCCGTACCAATATAACAAACCATTTTTTCTTTTTTTCTGTTCTTCTTGTGATAAATAAACCAGGAAACAGCAAGGCCGAGTAAAGAAAAAGGTAAAATCCAAATTTCCACCATATAAAAACTATTATATACATAAATCGGCCAGTAGTTATCCAGTAAGTACCTAACTTTAAAATATTAAAACCTTGGATTAAAATATACCTAAGATGAAAAAGAGAGGATTTACACTGATAGAACTTATAGTTGTGGTTGCTATAATTGCGATTCTCTCATCAATAGTTTCCACCCAATTTAGCACTATAAGATCAAAAAGCCGTGATGCTAGAAGAATGTCTGATGTAATACAAATTAAAAAGGCACTCAGCCTCTATCAAATAGATGTTATACAATTCCCTGTTCATGCCAGCGCAATAACAATAACTGGAGAAGATGCTTTCTCCACAACTCTTGAAGAATCGGGAGTTATTACAGAGGTACCTTCTGACCCCCAACACCCCGAAATCTCCTACACATATCAATCGAATTCTACCGGAAGTGATTATGACATCAGCTTTTGTTTGGAAACAGAGACTATTCCAAACTACTCACAAGGTTGTGGTAATAAAATAGGTCCTTAATCCAATTCAATGCGCGATTACGAAATACATTGGGAAGAATATGAATATGATTTTTCAGAAAAAAGCACTGATTGGTTTTGGGCTCTTGGAATAGTTGCTATTTCTATAGCTGTTACAGCAGTTATTTTGAATAATTTTCTCTTTGCAATTTTAATTTTGGTTGGAGCATTCGCTTTGGCAATTTACGCAGTGAGAGAGCCTAATTTGGTCATTTATGAAGTAAATCAAAGAGGAGTAGTTGTTGAAGACAAACTTTATTTGTACAATTCCCTAGATTCATTTTGGATTGACTATACTGATGAAAAACCCAAGCTTTTAATTTCATCAAAAAAAATGCTAATGCCACACATTGTCATACCCATTGGTGATGATGTGGACACAAATCATTTGAGAGATTACCTTTTAGATTATGTTGACGAAGAGGAACAAGGGGGGTCTCTTTCAACAATTATAATGAAATATTTAGGCTTTTAACCCCGAGCTCCTGTAGTTCAATGGATAGAATGCATCCTTGCGGAGGATGTGATGTAGGTTCGATTCCTACCAGGAGCACCACGTTGGAAAAGTCAATGCCGAGCCCCGCCTTCGGCGGGGCTCGGCGACCAAATCGTACGGATTTTTCGGGGCAAAAAGAAATTCCCGATTCCGTAAAATATGGTTCGAGCCGATGTTTTTCAGAAATGTTGTCATTTCGGAAAGATTTTCGGATTCCAGTAAATTAGCGGCTTGATTCAAGGATAAAACGAACTCACGAGCCGGTTCGAGCCAAGACAACCCTTTTTGTTCAAAGTCGGTGATTTTTTCGTTTAGCTCGACCTTTTGTGAAATGAGAACATCCTTTTTGGCGGCGTATTCTTTTTGGGTGAGTGCATCTTCCAAATAGACATCAAGCAGTTTTTGAAGTTTCATTTCAATTTGTGATAACTTCTCTTTTAGACTTACCACTTCGCTTTGCGCTTGTTTTTTTGCTTGATTTTCTTCTTTGTCCAACGCCGCCAAAACTTTTTCGGTGTCTTGGCTCGACAAAGAAACTTTTTGAAGTAAGTTTTTGATTTGTTGGGTAAGCTGATTTTCTCCGAGATACTTTTCTTGGCACACGCCTCGTTTTTTCGTGCAACGATAGTAGGTGTAGACACCGCCATTTCCTTTTGCGTATTGCGCGGTAATCGAGCAACCGCACGAGGCGCATTTCATAAGGCCAAGAAAAGGAAAGTTATGTTTTCTATCCGGCCTCACTTTTCCACGTTTCGTCATAACTTCCTGACATCTATCAAAAAGTTTCTTTGAAATTAACGGCTCGTGTGTTCCCTCAAAAATTTCCCCTTTGTATCTCATTAAACCAATGTAAAAAGGATTTTGTAAAATATGCTGAACATTGCTCAAAGAGATTTTGTTTCCGGCATTGGTGAGTAGTTTCTTTTTCTCACACCAATTTGCGAGAGAAAGAAGTGGGTATTCTCCGGTGGCATACATTTCAAAAATCTTTTTCACTAAAGTGGCTTTTTCTTTATCTACATCAATTCCTCTAGTTTTAGGATTATTGGAGTATCCCACCGGAGCCCAGCTTGGCCATACTCCATTTCGTATTTTTTGCCGCAAACCTCTTTTCACATTCTCTCGCAAATTGTCTACGAAATACTTACTTTGCCCAAAAGCAATGTTCAGCATAAACAAACCTTGTGGTGTCGGTTCAAACCAAAAGGTGGGAAATTTGAGGGAACGAATCAAACCTCGATCAACAAAATGGATAATCTTTCCACCATCAACGGAATTGCGCGCGAGGCGGTCTGGGTGCCACGAAATAATTCCGTCTGCTTTTCCTTTCTCCAGCATTGCCAACATTTCCGCGAATTTTATTCGTCCGGGTTCTTTTGCGGTTTTGGCCTCGCAAAACGAGGCAACAATTTCAAGTTTTTCTTTGGCGGCAAATTCTTTGAGCTCAACAAGTTGAGCTTCAATCGAGAGCACTTGTCGGTCATCTTCCTCTGTACTTTTTCTCGCGTATATTATGTATTTCATAGTTTTGTTGGTTAATGATTAAAATTTTTCTTTTCTGCTTCTAACGGAATCGGGAACTTCTTTTTGCCCCGAAAAATCCATACGATTTGGTCGCCGAGTCCCGCCGAAGGCGGGGCTCGGCATTGACTTTTCCAACGTGGTGCAGAATACTTGAATTAGTCCGAACCGCTTTCGCCGCCTGCGGCGGCGAGGAAATCCCCCCGCGAAAATCCGGAAAGGCGGCGGAGCCGCACGAATCAAAACCGCAAAAGAACCCGTTAAAAACATCGTCTCGAACCATATTTTGTAGAAGCAGAAAAGAAAAATTTTAATCATAGGATTTAGAGATAAGAAATGGCCTGAAATAAGGGTTTTTTTGATTGTTTTTGGGCATCGATTTAATCATAGCGTCGGACTTGACAGGATAGGAGCAATATGCTATACTTAATGCATAATTTGAGGTGGTGAATTACCCTTCAAATTACCGATAGCTCTTTGATAAGACGGGAGAAAAAAGCGGAAAATCCTCTTTGCTTACTCCGTGAGTAGCGCATTGGACATCTAATTTAGGTATCTAGTGCGCTACTCATGTTGAGTGGACAAGATTCACAAACCCAAACCAAATGGAGGATTAAACCATGCGTATTCTCGTAATCGACGACAGCCAGCTCCACCAGACGAGCGCTCGGCAGACTCTCGGCGGCCACGATGTCACAATCGTCGGCACGTACGACGAGGCACACGAGCTCCTTCAGGAGCCCCGAGCGTCGTATAAGGCCGTGGACGCGGAACTCAAGCGTCGGGGATTCAAAAACCCCTACGATCAGGACGCGACCAAGGAGGAGAAGATCGCGGCGCGTACGGAACAGAAGCGGCTCAAGCAGGAGCTCTGCCCGCCTCCTTCGTTCGACACCGTTCTCTCCGACCTCCTCATGCCCGCGAGCGAGATGACCATGGGTCCGGACGGGTTGAAGTACGTCGGCCAGGAAATGCCGGTCGGCTTCGCCCTTTCGCTCATGGCGGCGCTCCATGGTGCGAAGTATGTGGCGGTCGTGACGGATACCAACCATCACGATCACCCTGCTTCCGCCATGCTCGACCCCTTCGCCTCCCGGACCCATGGTCATCTCGCTGCCAACCCACCTCGCTTCGTTATCAACGGAGCGAAGGTCGGCTACTACCACTCACCGATGACGTCCGTGGAGGGAACCACCTGCCCGGACTGCAACGGCACCGGTAGCAAAGAGGTGTGCCACTGTGTCGAGCACAACGCCGGTTCGCCGAAGCCGGATTGCGACACCTGCAAGGGTACTGGCCGTAAGTGCTGGACCTGCCACGAATCCGGCAAGCAGTGGGGCAAGGACTGGGGCAGTGTCATCGCCCACCTCACCGCTTAGTGCCAACCCACCTCGCACCTCTCCCGCCAACCCAACGCGCCACGTCTTCGGACCTCTGGCGCGTTTTTCTTTTTCATAACTCAAAGAACGAAGAATTTGCCGCCAAGACTGAAATTCGCTAGAATTTCAGTAAATCCGAACTCCGCCAAAGAAAAACTTGGAATTGTCATTCGTGCGGCTCCGCCGCCTTTCCGGATTTTCGCGGGGGGATTTCCTCGCCGCCGCAGGCGGCGAAAGCGGTTCGGACTAATTCAAGTATTCTGCACAAATTAAAACCCCGCCAGAGGCAGGATTACGAAATCTTTTTTATTGCCTTGGAGAGTCTGGATTTCTTCCTGGCAGCAGTATTTTTCTTTATGACCCCTCCCTTGGCTGCCTTGTCTATAGCTTTGTAGAGCCTTGGTAGAGCCTTCTTGGCTTCCTTTCCTTTTTTGTGTAACACAAGCTCTCTGATTTCTTTTTCAGCCGACCGCATTGTCCTTTTTCTACGTAGATTAAAAAGGTGCTTTCTGGCATCGCTTCTGAGACTTTTCTTTGCTGCTTTTATAATCGGCATACGCGAAGAATATTATAGAATATAGCTTAAAAAAGCAATATTCTTTGTCCTCTTCTCCTCTTGGGTTATCATTAGCTCATGATAGCCAAACTAAATGGGAAAGTTGTATATAAGGACAAAAATTCCGCCATCATAGATATGTCTGGAGTCGGATATAGGGCCTTTGTCTCAACTGATACCCTTTCGAAACTAAAGAATGGTTCCAATGCCAATTTATGGACTCATCTGGTTGTCAGAGAAAATATAATGGACCTTTACGGGTTTATTGATAAAGAAGAGAAAGATTTCTTTGAGCTTCTTATTGGAATATCTGGTATTGGCCCAAAAAGTGCTTTGGCAATTTTATCTTTGGCACCAGTCGCAGTTTTAAGAAAAGCAATTTCTTCGGAAGACGCATCTTATTTAACAAAAGTTTCTGGAATTGGCAGAAAGAGTGCTCAGAAAATAATCTTGGAGTTGAAAGATAAAACCGGAACAGCAACAGAGAAAGACGGGATTGGATTGAAAGAAGAAGCCGAAGCATTAGAGGCCCTTCACGCACTCGGTTATACATTAAATGATTCGAGAGAAGCACTTAAAAAAGTTGGAGATGATATTACCGGTACAAATGAGCGAATAAAGAAAGCACTAAAGATACTTGGAAATGCTTGAAAAAATTCTACGATCAATCGAGAAAATCACACCAAAAAAGTTGTACCAATTTGGACAGCCTTTTTATCATTACACTCTTTCTTTTTTAGCAGCAATTATTTACCGATTTCCATCGAAAAAAATTATTGTTGTGGCTGTTACAGGAACAAAGGGTAAGACTAGTACCATCGAAATATTAAATACTTTTTTGGAAGAAAAGGGCTATAAAACGGCTCTGGGTAGCACTTTAAGGTTTAAAATTGGATCTGAATCGAGAAGAAATATGTACAAAATGACAACTCCTGGCAGGTTTGCTATGCAGAGATTTTTAAGAAGAGCAGTTAATGAAAAATGTCAGTATGCAATTTTAGAAATCACATCGGAGGCAGTTATTCAATTTCGACATAAGTTTATAAGCTACGATGCCTTAATTTTTACAAATCTTTCTCCAGAACATATTGATCGTCACGGTTCTTATGAAAAATATGTCGAGGCAAAATTAAAAATTGGTAAAGCTTTAGAGAAATCATCCAAAAAAAGAAAAATTTTGGTTGTAAATAAAGATGAGAAGGAATCGGTAAAGTTTTTGAATCTAAACATCGCAGAAAAATACCAATTTGGTTTAACAGAACTGGAACCGTATGAAATAAAAAGGGAAGGATTAGAGTTTACATTTGATGGAGAGAAAATTATATCTTATCTTTCTGGAGAATTTAATCTATATAATATTTCCTGCGCAATTAATTTTGCCAGAACACAAAATGTTGGAATAGGAACAATTAAAAATGCCTTGGAAAAATTTAAAGGCATCAAAGGCAGAGTTGAGTTTGTTGAAGAGGGTCAAGATTTCAAAGTTGTCGTCGATTATGCTCACACGCCCGATTCACTCGAGAAACTCTATGATGTTTTTCAAACCTCAAAAAAGATTTGTGTTTTAGGAAATACCGGAGGAGGTAGAGACAAGTGGAAAAGAAAAGATATGGCAAAAATCGCTGAAAGACATTGCTCGCATATCATTCTGACTGATGAAGATCCTTATAACGAAGACCCCAAGAGAATAGTCGAAGACATGGCAGTTCATATAGAAAGGCCAATTTTTGAGGTCGTTATGGACAGACGAGAGGCTATCAGGGAGGCCTATAATCATGCCAAAACAGGCGATGTGGTCCTTATCACTGGAAAAGGCACAGATCCCTATATCATGGGCCCAAATGGCACAAAACAGCCCTGGAGCGATGCTGACGTGGCCAGAGAGGAGCTAAAAAAGAGAAAGTAATGCCAGAGCTTCCAGAGGTTCAAACAACGGTTAACGGTCTAAATAAGGTTCTAAAGGGTAAGAAAATTACTGCTATTTGGAGCGCTTATAACAGCCCACATTACAAAGGAAAAGAAAATATAAAGGACAAAAAATACTTTTTGAGGTTCAGGAAAAATACCTTAAACTCCCCCGTTCTAGGGACTGACAGAGTTGGAAAAAACATTCTAATCCATTTAAAAAATGGAGTGACTGTTTTAATTCATATGAAAATGACTGGACACCTTTTGTATGGAAAGTACGAAAAAAGAAAAGAAGAATGGGAAGCTTCCGAAAAGGGCCCGCTTCAAGATCCATTTAATAAACATATACGTTTAGTTTTCGAATTAAATAATGGAAAACATGTTGTGCTTTCAGATATGAGAAAGTTTGCGAAAGTGATGTATATAAAAACAAAAGATCTAGAAAGACACAGTGACTTGTTGTCCGTTGCACCTGACTCATTCAAATTAAGTCAGAACGAATTTGTTAAGAGATTAAGAAACAAAAAATCGGGAAAGATTAAAAGTATTTTAATGGATCAGGCACTTGTTTCAGGAATTGGAAATATTTACTCGGATGAAATTCTCTTTGAAACAAATATTCATCCAGAAACCGATATCGATGCAGTAGATAACAAAAAATTGGAAGAAATTTGGAGAGTTTCTAGAAAAATTTTAGAGAGAGGAATTAATTTAGGTGGGGACTCAATGTCAGACTATAGAAATATTAAAGGTGAAAAGGGTAAATTTCAAAACAAACATAAAGTTTACCGAAAGACCGGAGAAAGATGCCTAAAGAAAAATTGTCCTGGAAAAATTAAAAGAAAAGTTATTGGCGGCAGAAGCGCACATTTCTGCAACAGACATCAGAAATTAATAAAGACTAAAAAAAGAAAATAGAGTAAAATTCTTGGTATGAACGCTATGGATGATTTAAAATGGTTAATAATGGCCCTTTTGGCCCTTTTTTTAGTTTGGATTTTTGTTGGTTCGAAGGGAGGAGTAGGAGAACTGTTTGTAAACCCACCAGCGCCAGTTGGCCCAGGAGGAACATATGGGGGCTCAATAACTCAAGGAACAGGCCAAGACTCCTCGTTTTCTACCTCGTCAACCATTGGAGGCGGTCAAGATTTAAGAGATTTAAAGAAAACTCTGCAAAATATAAAAAATCTTGCTGGGAGTCCTTACAAAGACAAGATTACAATTTCTAGTAGTAGTGGCGCAAGGCAAACTTCTCCAGATAAAGAAAGGATTGAGATAAAGGTTAATAGAAATGTAGAAGGGGGAATTAATATTACTGGCTGGAGACTGGAGAGTGATATTAGTGGAGTCGGAGATAGTATAGGAAAAGGTTCTTATCTTCCGTATTCTGGACAAGTAAATAGCAAGGTTGAAATCTTTCTTCAAGCCACAGACAAGGCAATTATTACAACGGGCCGCTCACCTATTGGTAGTTCTTTCAGATTAAATAAATGTTCCGGCTATTTTGAGCAATTTCAAGATTTTAAACCGTCTATACCAAGGACTTGCCCAAAACCAATTGATGATTTACCCAATGTTGGGGTTGGCGCTGAGGCAGATAAATGTATTAGTTTTGTTGAGCGACTTTCGAGATGTGAACTTTATCTAGAATCAGTTCCTCTTGATATAGGAGGAACATGTCATCAATATGTAACGGCTGATGTTAATTATAATTACTGTGTCGAAGTTCATAAAAACGATCCCGATTTTTATAAAAGAGAATGGAGAATTTATCTAGAAAGAAATGATGAGCTTTGGAGAAAAAAGAGAGAGATAATAAAGCTTTTAGATCAGCAAGGTAGAGTTGTTGATGCCATTAGCTATTAAAAAGTATTATTCCAACAACGACAGAGACATTTAGAGACTCTTTTTCTCCCTTCATTTTAACTTCCACAATAGAATCAGTTTTCTTTAAAACACTTTTCGAGAGACCATTTACTTCATTTCCAAAAATAAAAGTTGTTTTTGATTTTATTTTTAGTTTTTTATAATCTTTTGATTTTTTATCTTGCTCCACAGCTACAACTCGGACTTTTTCTTTTTTAAGTTTATTTAAAACAATGTCTATATTCTTGCTATATTCCCAAGGTATTATTTTTTCTGCACCCAAAGCAACCTTCGAAATATCCTTTCTATATCTACCAAATCTGTCCTTTGGTGTTGGGGTATAGCCAGTTAAATATACTTTTGAGACACCGGCACCGTCGGCGGTTCTAAAAACAGAGCCAACGTTATATGCGCTTCTGATGTTATGTAATATTATAAAAGTTTCCATTTTGTTTGAGAGCTTATCAGGAAATGTTAGAATAACAAAGTAATGTTAAATCCTTTTCCAGAATTGTTGGCTTATGGACTATTCGCACCCCTAATACTAAGGGCTGTGCTTGGATTTATCTTTATTAATTTAGGATACCTTAAATTTGGAAAGGAAAGGCGGTCGTGGATAAATTTTTTTAGTATTACTTTACTCAAGCCAGCCAATTTTTGGGTAAGTTTTTTGGGTCTAATTCAAATTGTCGGCGGTTTGATGCTTATTGCAGGATTCTATACTCAAATTGCAGCACTGATTTTTTCCGTCACAACTTTGATTGAACTTTATGTCGAAGTTAGAGAACCGATTTTGTTAAGCAGAAATTTTGTTTTTTACCTGCTTCTTTTCGCAATTTCTCTTTCACTTCTTCTGAGCGGGGCAGGATTTCTTGCAATAGATTTGCCTCTTTAGACTAGACATTGCACCTGAATTCCATTATATTTCCCCTATAAAACCGCCACTGGCGGTTTTAAAAATACCGCCCATAGCTCAGCCTGGTAGAGCAGCTCCCTTTTAAGGAGATGGTCGTAGGTTCGAATCCTACTGGGCGGACATTAAATAAAAATAGTGTCTACTTGCTGTTTTTATGTCTTTGTCTGGGGCGAAGACATGTTTTTGTAAAGCAAAAACAGTCGAGCTGGGGTCACAAGTACTCAGTAAAATCGGAGCGAAGCAAATAATCGTGCTTAGTAACTTGTGACGACATAATAATTATGAATATCTACCAAACCCTTGATTCCTTGGGAATTAAACACAAGGTCTATGAACACCGACCGGTTTTTACAGTTGAGGAATCTTTAAAATTTAAAGACGAGATCCCCGGAGAGAGAAATAAAAATCTTTTTGCTAAAGGCGAGAGGACTGGAAAATATTATTTAATATCTATTAGAGGTGATAAAAAACTCGACAACAAGTCTTTCAAAAAGGAATTCAGTGAAAGGGTTAGGTTTTGTAACTCTGAAGATTTAATGAAGTATTTAGGACTGAAACCTGGCTCGGTCAGCCCGTTTGGCTTAATAAACGATAAGGAAAAAGAAGTTGTCGTAATTGTAGATACAGATTTGTTAAAAAACGAAAAAATTCATTTTCACCCAGACAGAAACTCGGCCACAATGGAAATATCATCGGAAGACTTTAAAAAATACTTGGAGCGAATTGGAAATAAAATAATCTATAAAAAACTTTAAAAAGACAGAATAAATTTCTCCAAAGAAATATTAAAATCTTCCATGCCTCTTCGAGATTCGTGTGGAATTCTAATTAATTCTTCTGAAAGTTTTACCAACTCTTTCTTTTTATATTTAGATGCAAATCCCAAAGATTTTCTTAAAACAAATGGGTTTAACCCCAAACTTCCAGTCTCTTTTTCATCCTTAACCATTAAAAGATTCTTAATCTGCCAAACTAAAATCCCATGCACTTCTTCCGGCTGAATCCCTTCCGATAAAGCTTTTTGGTATAAAACCCAGGTTCCTTTTCTGTCTCTTCTGCCAAGTGCGTCGGTTATACCAAAGATATTAAACTTGTTGTCCTTTTTTTCACTTTTTAAAGGAAATTCTTGGATTTTTTCCGCCCATTTTTTAAATCGAGAAAGGATAGCTTTATTTATTTTTTCTTCAATAAAAAGAAAAATGTTTTCTGATTTTGAAATCAATTTAAGCTTTTCTAAAACAACTTCTCCCGCTTCCTTATTTTCAAAAACCTTATCTACTATGACTATATACCTACCAGCAAAAAGTGTCTGGCCTGAAATCATTTCCTCTAGTAATTCTTTTGAGAAGCTCTCATTATCAATTAAAAACTTAGAGACATCTGGCTCCTTTTTAAAAAGGGAACCAACTAAAGAATGAAGCTTTTTCCTTGATTCTTTGAAATTTTCACCATGGAGCAAATAAATCATAATTTTATCTCCTTCATCTCTCCCCAATTATCGCCAACAGAAACATCGGCCACCATAGTAAGACCTTTTGCGTCTTTTGGTTTAATAACATTTTCCATTTCCATTTTTATAAGTGGCGTAAGTTCATCAATTAAATCTTTCTTCATTTCATAAATGAGTTCGTCATGAACCTGAAGAATTAGGTGTGCGTCCTTACTTCCTAACATTTTATCAATATTAACCATAGCTATCCTAATAACATCGGCACTAGTCCCCTGAACTGGAGCGTTGACAGCCATTCTTTCGGCTTGGGCGCGAAGAAATGGTAATTTTGATTTAAGCCCAGGGAAGTATCGTCTTCGGCCAAAAAAAGTTTCTGTATATCCATTTTTAGTTGCCTCCTTTTTAGTTTTTTCTAAATATTCAGTAATACCCGTAAATTTTTCGAAGTAATCATTATAAAATTCTTGGGCTGTTTTTCTGTCTGTCCCCAAAGCAACCCTTAAAGCATTAACGCCCATGCCGTAAAGAATACCAAAGTTTATGGTCTTGGCGTGAGTTCTCATTCTTTTTGTCACATCTTCGGGTTTAACACCAAAAACCTCCGAAGCGACGGCATTATGAATGTCTCTACCTTCTTTAAAAACATCAATTAATTTTTTGTCATTTGAAAGAAAAGCGGCAATTCGAAGCTCAATTTGGGAATAGTCAAAAGAAACAAGCTTATACCCCTTCTCTGTGATAAAAGCGTTTCTGATTCTTCTTCCTAGCTCACTTTTTATAGGGATATTTTGAAGATTTGGGTTCTGTGAAGACATCCTGCCCGTTGTAGTTCCAGCTTGGTTAAAATCAGCGTGTAACCTGTTATCTTCTTCTACCATTTCGGGGATATTGTCAATATAAGTTGAAAGTAATTTTTGAAGTTCTCTATACCCTAAAATCTCGTCAATAATAGGGTGTCCCCCTTTAAGCTTAATGAGTTCTGATTCTCTTGTGGACTTGGCGCCAGTTGAGGTTTTCTTCATATTCTTGCCAGCCAGATTTAATTTGTCATAAAGGACCTCACCAAGCTGTTTGGGGGAATTTATATTAAACTCAACTCCCGCATGCTTATAGATTTTACTCTGAATCTTAACCAATTCCTTGTGGTATTCATCCGAAAGCTTCTTTAAATAATCCGTATTGATTTTAACTCCTCTCTCTTTTATTTTTTCAATTACTCTTATTAAAGGTTCTTCAACTTTTGTGAAAAGGCTTTTAAATCCCTGTTTTTGAAGTTCGTCAAAAATATATTTTTTAGCTTTTAGAAATGAATTGGTTTTAGCAAATTGGAGTATCTCGTCAAGTCCTGGATTTGTAATATCAGAATTCAAAAGCCATAAAGCTATAGCAGTTTTTTTAATTTCATCCGGTGAATTATTTTCCTCTCTAACTTTTATTTCTTCTTTTATATCAAAAAGTTTTTTAACCCTGTCAGACAAAGTTCTAAAACTTAATTCAGAAAAGAGATTGAGAATATTTTTTGTTTCAACGGATTCTTTCCAAGATAGCTTTGGTATTAAAAAATCTATTGGAACATCCCTTCTAATTTCTCCAAGTTCTCTTGAAAACAAGGCTTCCTCCCTGCCCTCCTTCAAAAGATTAATAATCCTCGATTTGATTCCAGCTTTTTCAAATTTGGTCTCGTCTTTTTTCAAAGACTTGTAAATTGATTCAATGTCGCCAAACTTAGTAATTATTTCTGTAGCTGTTTTCTCTCCAATCCCCTTTATGCCCGGAATATTATCCGACGGATCCCCTCTTAATCCTTTAAAATCTGGAAGAAGCTCTGGACCAAAACCAAATCTTTTCTTAACAGCCTCTTCGTTGTAAATAACAGTATCCTTAAGACCCTTTCTTAATGTATAAACCTTAACCCTGTCACCATCAACAAGTTGAAGGGTGTCCATATCCCCCGAGGCGATAACAATTTCAAGATCTTTATTATTTTTCGTTTCCTCAACTATAGTTCCCAAAATGTCATCCGCTTCAAATCCTTCTTTGTCATACATTGGGATACTGAAAGCATTGAAAATATCACGAGAGCGCTTTATTTGTGCAATCAACTCATCGTCTGCCTCTTTTCTACCAGCCTTATAATCCTCATATGCCTCGTGCCTATATGTCGGTTTTGGTAAATCATAGGCGGCAATAATATAATCGGGCTTAAGGTCGTTAATAATTTTCAAAAGCATTAAAGAAAGGCCATAGAGAGCGCCGGTTGGCTCATCTCCCGAAGTAAAATCGGGTAGGGCGTGATAAGCCCTGTGAAGAATAGCGTGCGAATCAAGGAGAATTAGTTTTTTGGGTGAGTTTTTACTCATAACTTATTTCTCTAATTTTATCATCAATAAATTCAAAATTTATATATTTTGTGTTTTCTGGCAAAATATCACTGACGTTTTCCGGCCATTCTATAAAAATAAGATTGTTGGGGTCAGAAGAAATTTCTTCCCAACCAAGCGTTTTTAGTTCTTCCCCTTTTTCCAAACGATAAGCATCAATATGAATTAGGTGGTTAAAATTTTTATTTTCTAATTTATAAATTTTTTCAATAACAAAAGTTGGACTAGTTAGAGTTTGTTTTAACCCCAGGTGTTCGGCAATTGCTTTAACAAAAGTTGTCTTACCAGAACCAAGGTCTCCTCTTAAGCCAAAAATAATTGCTTTGTCTGATTTTTTGATAGTATTTAAAATCTCTCCTGCCAGCTTGTTTGTCTCCTCAACTGATTTTGAAATAGCCCTCATTTCCTTATTTTACCACTTAAATTAAAAGGGGCCGTAGTGCAACAAACACACTACGGCCCCGTACCCCATTCAGCGGACCCGCCTAAGGCGAACCCGCACCTGCCGAGATCGAGTCTCGGCAGAATACCGGTTTGAGTACACCGAGACCTCTCTGGTGTAGGTCCCAATGGTCCCATCGGGATACGTTCCGATGGCGGTAATCACCAGCTCTGAGCGAACATTTCGCCCAGAGAGTCTGCTCGTCTCCACCACGTGAGTGTAGGTTCTCCCCGGCCGAAGAGCAGCATACTGTGTCCCGTTGACCAGCAGATCGATTGCGATCGTGTTTTCGTTGATCACAACAATGAAATGCTGATCAATTAACGAGTCGACTAAAATGGTCCGCTGCCCTCCGTAGGCCGGCCCGTGAAGAGCCGCCCCACAACCGGCCACCATGATGAGGAGAAGTCCTACAAAAAAAAGGACCACCCTTTTTCTGGTTTTCTCCATTGCGTCCTCCTCCTTTCTGTCTCAATTATATCACAATAAATTCCTGTTTGTCAATAGGACTCTCCCCCCTGTCTAAATTGTTAGGATACCTTAAAAAAGTTATTATTTCTATATAATGGCTTTATTTGCCGACAAAAAGACAGAGAGAAAAATTAAGCTCCTGCGCGAGAGAGAAGAAGAGGACCTGGCAAAACTTCTCTCAAAGAAATATGGGGTTGAATATGGAGACCTTTCACGGGTTTCAATTGACACTGATGCCTTAAAACTAATACCAGAGGGTGTCGCCAAGGAAAACAAAGTTGCTGTCTTTTCAAAGTTAGAAAAAAATGTAAATGTTGCCGCTCATTCCCCTAAAGATGATGGCGTAACTAATGTTTTAGAAGAATTAAAGAAAAAGGGGTTTGCTCCTAAAATCTTTATGGTTTCTAATAAAAGTTTGGAAAAGGCTTGGACAATGTATAAGGATATATCCTTCTCGGAAAAAACCAAGGCAGGGGTCTTAGAAATTTCAAGCGAGCAAATTGAAAACTTGGTTAAAAAAATAAAAACTCTTGATGAAGTAATAAAGATAATCAAAGAGACCTTGGTTATGAAAAAGGGTCACAAAACTTCAAGAATTATAGAGACGGTTCTCGCGGGAGCTTTGGCAATGGAGACTTCCGATGTTCATATTGAGCCAGAGGAATCAAATGCTAGACTTCGGTTCAGATTAAACGGAATGTTAACTGAAATTTTATATTTCGACACAAAAACATACAACCTTTTGCTTTCAAGAATCAAGATCTTAGCTGGACTGAAACTTAATGTTAAAAAGGAAGCACAAGACGGAAGATTTAGTATAAATCTTGGAGAAACAGATGTAGAAATTAGGGCGTCATCAATGCCTGGTGCTTACGGCGAAGCAATAGTTCTTAGAATCTTAAATCCAGAGACTATAAAAGTCTCTATGGAAGCCCTTGGGATGGATGAAGATTTATTAAAAGCTATCATGGGAGAGCTCCAGAAACCAAATGGGATAATTTTGAATACTGGTCCAACTGGCTCTGGTAAAACAACTACTCTTTATGCTTTTCTAAGCAAGATTCATCAGCCAGAAATAAAAATCATAACCATTGAAGACCCGATTGAATATCATTTACCTGGTGTTGTTCAGACGCAAGTAGACAGAAAGAAGAAATATACCTTCTCAACGGGATTACGTTCGTCTTTAAGACAAGATCCAGATATTATAATGGTTGGTGAAATTAGAGATAATGAAACGGCAAAAATTGCTATTCATGCGGCGCTAACTGGACATCTTGTTCTCTCAACTCTCCACACAAACTCTGCGGCCGGAACATTTCCAAGGTTAATCGACTTAGGTGTAGATGAAAAAGTTATAGGGCCAGCTGTAAATGTTTCTATGGCCCAAAGGCTTGTTAGAAAACTTGGAGAAAAAAGAAAAGAAATACCAATTAAAGGCAAGGACAAAGAAGACATTGAAAGAATTCTGGCCGGGGTCGTAGATAAAAGTAAGATTCCACAAACAAATCATCTTTGGGTGCCTGATGTACCAGAGAATAGTAGTGATACCGGTTATAGTGGAAGAACCGGTATATTTGAAGCAATACTTATTGATGACGAAATGGAACAATTAATAAGTAAAAAACCCAGAGAGATAGAAGTAGAAGAATTAGCAAAAAAACAAGGAATTCTTACCATGAAAGAAGATGCTGTCATAAAAGCTCTAAAAGGCATCACCTCTCTTGAAGAAGTAAGACGGGTTATAGAACTTTAAAAGACATCAGGTTAGAGTATTTGTAAATGTTTTTTTTATAAAAAATATTCTATATTGGTGTAGTTAAACAAAATCGAGGACATAAATCTCTAAGCAAGGCTTCGGAGGATCCAAAGTTGAACGTGAGTAATAAGGATAGTCCGAGTAATATCTTAAAAAGACATTACAAGAGACGTCCTGATGCAAACACCCAAATGCTTAGAGATTTATGTCCTCGATTCAAAAATCTGTTACTTCAGAATCCTAACATATATATTGATTTATGTCAAACAACAAAGCCAAGGAGGAAGAAAATGAGGATTTGGGAGTTAAGTCCTTAGACAAAACTTTAAGACCCAATAAGTGGTCAGAATATATAGGTCAGGATGGAATAAAGAAAAATGTTGCCATCCTTATTAAAGCGGCCAAAGAAAGAAGTCAGCCGCCTGAACATCTCCTTTTTTATGGTCCACCAGGATTAGGAAAGACGACCTTGGCTATTCTAGTAGCGAAAGAGGTTGGGGTTGGAATAAAAATAACTTCAGGGCCTGCTATAGAGAAAGTTGGTGATTTGGCGTCAATTCTAACCAATTTGTCCTCAGGAGATATTCTTTTTATAGACGAGATTCATCGGCTTAATAAAACAATAGAAGAGATTCTCTATCCCGCTATGGAGTCCGGCGTTTTGGATATCATTATCGGTAAAGGGCCCTCGGCCAGAACCATACAGCTGGAATTACCGCCATTTACAATGGTCGCCGCCACAACACGGGTCGCTTCCCTCTCCTCACCACTTAGGTCTAGGTTTTCTGGGGGAGTTCATCGGTTAGAGTTCTACAACCAAGAAGAGATAGAGAAGATTTTGAAAAGATCGGCGAAAATTTTGGGAGTAAAAATAGACAAAGATGCCTTAGAAGAAATATCTAAAAGAAGCAGGTTTACACCAAGAACGGCTAATTACTTTTTAAAAAGATGTAGAGATTTTGCTCAGATAAATAAGAAAAATTTAAACAAGAGTGTTGTAAAAGAGGCTCTTAATCTTTTAGAAATAGACGAACACGGACTTTCTGCTTATGACAGAAGGGTTTTAAAAATATTAATTAACAAGTTCAATGGGGGACCAGTTGGTTTAAACACCTTGGCAGCCGCTGTTTCGGAAGAGAAACAAACAATAGAAGAAGTTCATGAGCCATATTTGATCCAAATGGGATTTTTAGAAAGAACACCCAGGGGAAGAGTGGCGACAAAAAAAGCTTACGAACTCTTGGGGTTAAAATTCAACGAAGACAAGCAGAAAAAATTACTAAAGTAATATGTCGGGACACAACAAATGGTCAAAAATCAAGCACAAGAAGGCTGCAGGAGATGCCCGAAAAAGCAAGGTTTTTAGTAAATTGGTACAACTCATTCAAGTTGAATCAAAAAAAGCCGGCGGTGATATTAACTCCACAGGATTGAAGTTGGCTATAGAGAAAGCAAAAAAAGAAAATATGCCTAAGGAGAATATTGAAAGAGCTGTGAAAAAGGGGACTAGCGGAGGAAGTGTTAACTTGGAAAATGTAACTTATGAAAGCTACGGGCCTGGGGGAGTAGCTGTAATCATAGAGACTTTAACTGACAACAAAAATAGAACTGGTGCTGAGGTAAAAAATATTCTTACTAAAAATAATCTAGTTTTATCTACTCCAGGGTCAGCTCTTTGGGCATACGAGAGAAGAGACGGCAGATGGGATCCAAAAATCTTTGTTGATGTGAACGAAGAAGATAAAGAAAAAATTAAAAAGTTGACGGAGGCCTTGGAAGACCAAGATGATGTACAAGATATCTATACAAATACAAAATGAAGGTTCTTGGTATAGACCCTGGTTACGAAAGAGTTGGAATCTCTGTTTTGGGAAAAGAAGATAACCAAAAAGAAATATTGTTCTATTCTACTTGTTTTAAAACACCAAAAGAACTGGATTTTACAGAAAGGTTGGAATTGATATCAAAAAAAATCGAAGAAGTTATAAAAAAATTTAAGCCAGAGGCTTTGTCAATAGAAAATTTGTTTTTTAATAAAAACCAAAAAACGGTGATGCGGGTTTCTGAAGTCAGAGGAGCTATAATAAGTATAGCTCTATCAAAAAAACTTAAAGTTCGAGAATTTACTCCCCTTCAAATTAAAATTGCCGTAACTGGATATGGTAGGTCAGATAAAAAACAGGTGATTTCTATGGTCAAAAATCTTATGGAAATTAAAAAAAATATCAAAACTGATGATGAGTATGATGCAATTGCGGTTGGGCTTACTTTTTTGGCAAGTGAAAAAATGCTTGGTCATATAGATTAAATTTTTGCCTAAAAAGCTCTAATTTGTATAATTAGCTGACAGTATGGCTAGAAATAAGGCAAAAAGAGGGATTTTAAGAAGACTTTTTCTTTTCGGGATAGCGACAAGTTTTCTTTTAGCAGGAACAGGTCTGGTTTGGATTTCAACTTTTAAGGTCCCCGATCTCCAGACTTTTGAGGAAAGGAAGGTTAGACAATCTACAAAAATCTACGACAGGACCGGAGAGATACTCCTTTATGACCTTAACGACGACATAAAAAGAAGTGTAATTCCTTATGAAGAGATATCAAGAAATGTTAAAAATGCTACGGTTGCTATAGAAGATACGGAATTCTATCAACACAACGGAATCAGGCCTATGGCCTTCCTAAGGGCGGTGATAGCTAATTTAAAGAATTTAGAGTTCAGCCAAGGGGGTTCAACAATTACTCAACAAGTTGTAAAAAATTCAATTCTAACTTCGGAAAAAAAGATTTCTAGAAAACTTAAAGAGTGGGTTTTGGCAGTAAAGTTGGAAGAGCAAATGACAAAAGATGAAATTTTAGGACTTTATTTAAACGAAGTTCCTTATGGAGGAAGTGTTTATGGTATAGAAGAGGCAAGTCAAACATTTTTTGACAAAAGATCCAACGACTTAACTTTATCCGAAGCCGCTTATTTGGCTGCCCTGCCCCAGGCACCAACGTTTTATTCTCCTTATGGCAACAATAAAAATAAGCTAGACGAAAGAAAAAATCTAGTCCTTTCTCGAATGTTAGAAGAGAACTTTATAACTCAAGATGAGTACAGGGAAGCGCTTAATGAAGAAATAACTTTTCAGCCAAGGGCAGACTTTGGAATAAAAGCTCCTCATTTTGTCTTTTATGTAATAGAACAACTTGAAAGCAAATATGGTAAAAGGGCTTTGGAAGAAGGTGGTTTTAAGGTTGTAACAAGTTTGGATTACGAATTACAAGAAAAGGCTGAAGAAATTGTAAATAGATTTGCTTTAGAAAACACTGAAAAATTTAATGCAGAGAACGCTGGACTTGTTGCGGTAAATCCAAAAACTGGAGAAATCCTGGTGATGGTTGGTTCAAGAAATTATTTTGATGATGAAATAGATGGAAACTTTAATATCACCATTGCTCACCGTCAGCCAGGATCAGCTTTTAAGCCATTTGTTTATGCCACGGCCTTTGAGAAAGGATATACCCCAGAAACAGTCGTTTTTGACCTTGAAACTCAATTTTCAACCTTCTGCGACCCCGAAGGAGTCCCTTTGGGGGATGCCACGACAGAAGATTGTTATACTCCGGGAAATTATGATGATGTTTTCCGCGGCCCGGTCAGTTTGAGGATTGCTTTAGCTCAATCAATAAACATCCCGGCTATAAAAACCCTTTATTTGTCTGGACTTAAAGATTCTCTTAGAACGGCAAAAGACATGGGGATCAAAAGTTTAACTAACATAGATCAGTATGGCTTAACTTTGGTTTTGGGTGGTGGAGAGGTTTCTCTTTTGGACATAACAAGTGCGTATTCTGCTTTTGCAAATGAGGGGGTTAGAAATCCCGCGACCGCAATCCTCCGTATCAAAGACGCAAACGGAAACACTTTGGAGGAATTCCAGTCGAGCGGGGTAACTGTTATGCCACAAGATATTGCCTTAACCATATCGGATATCTTGTCAGACAACGACGCAAGGGCGCCCGCCTTTGGACAAAATTCATATCTATACTTTCCTGGAAGGGATGTTGCGGCTAAGACAGGTACAACAAACGACTATAGGGACGCTTGGATAATAGGGTACACACCTCAAATATCAGTGGGGGCTTGGGCAGGAAATAATGATAATAGCCCTATGGAAAAGAGGGTGGCTGGGTTTATTATTGCACCTCTTTGGAATGCTTTTATGAGCGAGGTTTTAAACAATTTGGATAATGAACCTTTTCGAGGAGTTAGGGTTAAAGAGGATAATATGGATAGCCCCCCTGTTTTAAGAGGAATTTGGCGGGGTGGAGAGAACTTTGTTATAGACAAAATCTCTGGGAAACTTGCAACAGAGCACACACCAGAAGAACTTAAAGAGGAAAGAGTTGTTTCGAGTGTTCACAACATTCTTTATTGGGTAGATAAAAATAATCCAACAAAAAAGACGGATGACCCGGAGAACAGCCCACAGTTTAATTTATGGGAGGTTCCAGTTAGGGAATGGGTTGTGAAAAATAATATTGTAGAGAACACGGTAATACCCGAAGAGTTGGATGACATTCACCTTCCTGAACTATTTCCTAAAATCAACATCGTCGGTTTGGGCAATTCGCCCACTAGTGTTAAAGAGAAGACAACAATCCAAATTCAACAAACCAGAGGATCCTCTTTATCAAAAGTTGATTTATTTGTAAACAATAATCTGATTACAACATTAAGAAAATTCCCCTTCACCTTCTCTTTTATACCAGCGGATATTGGTATTGTGGCTGGAGAAACAACAATTAAAGCTGTTGGGTACGACAATGTTTTAAATAAAGGAACTAGTTTAAAAAACATTTCCTTATATTAATTACTTGGCGTCTTCAATAATATTTTTACCAAGTAGACTATCCAGGGTGTTAATTAAATCCACCTTTTTTAAAAAAATAACCGTCTTTTTAAGACCGTTATTTATTCATTGGCATAACAACATAAATAAAACTACTGTCTGAAACACCTTTTATAACCATTGGTCTGCCGGGCCCCGTTAGAGAGAAGGAGACGCTGTCGGATGATATTGGCTGAAAGGCGTCTATTATATATCTATAATTAAACCCTATTTCTATATCATCGCCGTTTAAAGAGGCCTCAACCCGACTTATATTTTCTCCTTTTTCGTTTTGTGATTTGATAGTAAGGGTTTTTTTTGATGGAAAAACTGAAAATATAATCTGGTTAAATTTATCCGAGAGAACATTTGATTGTTTTAGTGAATTAATAACATCTTCTTTAAGAGAAATAATTTCAGTATTAAACTCTTTAGGAATAATTTGTTTATAGTCCGGGAATGCCCCATTAATTATTCTTGAAGTTAAAAATTGTTTTTTGTATATGAAAGATATTTGGTTTTCCTCAAAAATAATTTCAACGTCCCCCGTTGTGTCTTCAAGGTTTCTTATTATTTCAACAACGTTTTTAACTGGAATTAAAATTGGTTCAAAATTTACTATATTATTGAATAGAATTTTCTTTTCAGACAACCGAAAAGAATCTGTGGCTACAAAAATAACCTGTTCTCCGTTGGGGTAGATATAAACACTTGATAACTCTGGTTTTATGGTTGAGTTTGAGGCACTAGACCAAACCGATTTTAAGCCGTTTGTAAACAAGTTTGCTTTAATTTTTATAGATTTACCCTTTTTTGGTTTTGGTATTAATGGGAATTCGTTGCTGGGCAGGGTTGATAAGGTAATTTTAATATTTTCCCCTGTAATAAATAAATTATTACTTTTAAGTTCTAGGGTAAGGTTTTTGTTGGTTTGAATATTAGACAAAAGACTGTTTAAAATTCCTCCTTCAATCACAACCCTGCCCTCTTTTTCGACCTTCCCGGAAATTTCAATTTCTATACCTAAATCAAGGTTTGTTGAGCTTAAGACAATAGATTTATTAACATTAATTAAAATACCCTTTAAAACTGGTAAATTTAAATTTTTTCCAGTAATTCTTTCTGTGTTGGACACAGCTTTCTCTAAATCTTCTTTTAAACAAGTTATTTTCATATTTAATAAGTTTTAATTAGTTTTATATATAAATTTTATTATTATTATTAGGGCACTGGATAAGTTGATAACTTATTTAAAATGGTTAAACAAAAGGTTTTTAATAAATTATTTTTTAATAAGCTGTGGAAAGTAATTTTATAAAACTATTTTTTATTTTATAAAATTATTAAAGGCTTAATTTTTAATAGTTTATACAAACTTTTAAACATAATTATCCTCACAACATCGACCTAAGCTGATCTACCTCTTGTATTAAAATACTTCCTTCTTTTAACTCTCTTTTAATTTTTTCGTAAGAGTGAATCACGGTTGTGTGGTCTCTTCCTCCAAGTTTTTGTCCAATTGTAGGGTATGGCATATTATAATCTTCTCTTAGTATATACATCACCATCTGTCTTGGTTTAACAATTTCTTTTTTTCTAGTTTTTTTATAAACATTTTCTGGTTCTATGTTGTAGTAGTTTGCAACCGTTTTAACAATACTCTCTATTGGAACCATTTTTTTTGGTTTAATATTATTTTTAATTAAACCCCTTACATCATTTAAACTAGGGGTTTTGTTTTTTAACTGAGCCTGACAAATTATTGAATTAAGAATGCCCTCTAGCTCTCTAACGCTTCCTTCGACAGAAACGGCCAAATATTCAACAATATCATCCGGAATTATAAAATTACTTTGACCAGACTTCTTTTTTATAATAACCGCCTTAGATTCATGGTCTGGGGGCGAAATATCAACAATCATTCCTTGCGCAAACCTTGATTTTAAGCGCTCCTCTAGGCCTGGAATGAAATTTGGATGCCTGTCTGACGAAAACAGAATTTGCCCCCTTTTTTCATAAATTGAATTAAAAAGATGAAACAACTCTTCCTGGGTCTTCTCTTTACTAGAAAAAAACTGGATATCATCCATTATTAAAACGTCATATTTTCTATACTTCTCTTTAAAAGAGTTTGTTGTGTTTGCCTGGATAGAGTTTGTGTACTCAACTGCAAATTTTTCGGAAGTTAGATAGTATACATTTTTATTTGGATATAAATCCTTTATTTTATTTCCTATTGCTTGAATTAAATGGGTCTTTCCTACTCCAGTCTGTCCATACACAAACAAAGGATTATAAGAACTACCAGGATTTTTTAAAACAGCTTGGGCCGCGGCGTGAGCCAGTTCATTAAACGGACCAACAACAAAAGAATCAAAATCATATCTTAGATTCAGATTATCTTTTTTGTTTACATAAAAGTTATCAAGAGGCAACTCTATTTTTCCTAAAGCACCCAAAGTACCACCAATTTTCTGACTCACCGGCCTTTCTTTTGAAACAATATACTCAACAGACCGAACTTTGTCCGAGGTTAGTCTTAATGTTTTTAAAATTAACTTATGAAATTTGTCTTGTAACCATCCTTTTACAAACTCACTAGGCACACTGACGTAAACAACCCCGTCTTCTTGTTTAGACACAAAGGTGTCTTTAAACCAGGTTTTAAAATTGGCCCTTGATATACTAAGTTCTATTTCTATAAGTGCACTATCCCAAAGTTGTTGACTGTCCATTTTTGCTTAAATTTTACCTAAAGATTAACAACCATTATATAACTTTTGAAAACCATAAAAACTTGTCAAAAATCTTGCCTTGTGTTAATAAGGTGTTTATAATGTGTTGACAAAAGATAAGCACGCCCAAAAACCACCATTGACACAAGAAAATAAATATATATCCTTACTTGAATCCATGTCTAAAACATATAATCCCAGAAAAAGAAAAAGAGCCAAAACCCACGGTTTTCTAACCAGAACCAAAACAAGCACAGGCAGGAGAATTTTGGCTAATAAAAGAAGAAAAGGAAGAAAAAAGCTCTCTGTTTAGCCATATTTTATTCTAAAGCTGTGCTATATCAAACAGACTTACTGTCTCTTAAAATAAAACAAACCCAGTCTCCCAAAGTCCATATCGTGGTTTCTAAAAAAATATCCCCCACCGCTGTTTCGAGAAATCTTTTAAAAAGAAGATTAAAAGCTTCTATTGGAGAATTAATTAAAAAACCAATTAAAGACAAAACCATTTTTATTTATCCTAAAAAAACTATTTTGAATAAAAAATATAGTGATATTAAAAAAGACATCTCAGCACTACTTAAAAGAGCTAAAATTTAAATAATTTGCTCCTCATGTATAGCTGTTGTAGAATGTCCTAGTGATTTCGTCTTTATTTAATACAACTTTTTATAACCCTCTTTACAACGGTATAATTTTACTTCTTAATCTTTTACCTTGGATAGATTTGGGCTTGGCTATTATACTTTTTACTCTTATTGTAAAACTTATTCTGTTTCCATTGTCCCAAAAATCGATCAGGACCCAAGCTAGAATAAAAAGTATAGAACCTCAGATAAAAGCAATAAAAGAAAAATACAAAGACAAAAGAGAACAAGCGACAAAAACAATGGAATTGTATAAAACAGAAAAAATTAATCCATTTTCCGGACTTTTTTTAATTTTGTTACAAATCCCAATAATTTTTGCACTTTATTTTATATTCCTTCGGGCTGGTTTCCCCGAAGTAAACACAGAGATACTATACTCTTTTGTTAAAATACCAGAACAGATAAACACCGTTTTTCTAGGTTTTATAGACATTTCCCAGAAAAGTTTCCTTCTAGCTTTGGTGGCTGGGATAACCCAGTTTTTTCAAGCTAGGCTTTCTAGTCCTAATCTTCCCCAACAACAAAATGATAAAAACGAACGCAGTTTAGCAAGCGATTTTGCTAAAAGTATGAGTCTTCAGATGAGATACGTCTTCCCTGTCATCATTTTCTTTATTGCCTGGAATATTTCTGCTGCTATTGCTTTATATTTGGCCACCAGTAATATTTTCATGATAGGCCAGGAGCTTTATGTTAAAAAAGACGTAGAAACAGAGAAAAATGAGAAAAGAAGAAATAATTGAAGATTTTTTAGCTAAATTAGGTATTGATGTGGAGCTGGTTGAGAAGAAAGACAGTGATTTAGAGGGCTGTTTTCGATATGTTATCAATACTCCAGAGGCAGCTCTTTTAATTGGTAATAAAGGAGAAACCTTAAATGCTCTAAACCATATTTTAAGGAAGGTTATAGAAAAAAATCTCGAACAAGACCCGGAAGAAAAATTTTTTATAGACATAGGTGAATATCAAAACAAAAGAGTTCAAGATATAAAAAACAAAGCTGTTATTCTTGGAGAAAGAGCAAGGTTTTTTAAAAAAGATGTAGAAATGCCTCCAATGAGTGCTTACGAGAGAATGATTGTTCATTCAACGTTTACCAACTATTCAGATATAGAAACAGAGTCTTCGGGCCGGGGTTATGAGAGAAGAGTTGTTATAAAGTACAAAGGAGAGCAGGAAATTTAATCTAGACTCAGATCTATTCCCCATAAAGTCATATCTTTTTTGTTCAAAAAGGCAAGGTAATCTCCTGTTTCATTTATTTTCAGATTTACCACATCAATATTTTCCGTAAGTTCCATAACCAGTTCCATTTCCTCAGTTTCTAAGTTTATTTTCCAAATATCGTCTGAAAAAGAAACAATTCCTTTATACCAATTGTCTGGGAGATTTCTAAAATTTAAGTCTCTAGGGACTGCGCAGTAGGTAGTATCTTCCTCTGATTCATCCCAGACACACTTATCGACAAAAGTTTTGATCCCAACTTCTTTGGTTATACCCGTTTCTCTGTCCAAAAATCGTAGTGAAGCACTTTTATTTACCGAGGTACTATATAAAATTTTATTTTTGTCTCTAGAAACAATAGAATTTAAACCTATTATTCTAGACAGAGCCTCATCTAAAGTTTTATTATTTGTATCTAAAAGATAAAGATAGCCAAATGATTTTGAGGAAGGTTTTGTGTTTATAGATATAGTATTTCTATTTACCCAAGATGTTAAAATTTCCTTAAGTGGAGTATCTAGCACTGTTTCTTGGTTTTCTAAATCTGGACTTGAAATTATTCCAATAGATCCAGCACTATTTTCCAAAATGCCGAAAATTCTTTCCCCAAAAACATCAATTTGTTCTATATTTTTTTCCCAAAAAGAGCCCACCAGAGTGCTTGGTTGAGCCACATCTTCTTCATCTGGAACGATTTCTGCGGAGAATATCTGGATTTCATCATTCTCATCAATATATTGAATAACGACATTATCCTTATTTACCCAAAACGAATTAATTGTTTGCAAAATGGTCGTG
>MPMA02278122.1_pt1 | contig 33478 bp, 27 predicted proteins | sample 1617361 | NCBI WGS metagenome assembly MPMA02 (sample SAMN05944807, study PRJNA350692) | marine metagenome | biome: marine; feature: ODZ; material: water; isolation source: 180 m water sample filtered on 0.2 um supor filter | place: Pacific Ocean | collected 2012-04-08 | depth 180m m | reverse complement strand
GTCAGAGACCGCCTCGCAGATAGCAGCGCCCGGCCACGATCGGCCCTCAACGTGCACCGGGCTCGACAGGGCCCCTCAAGAGTGCGGATGGAAGCCAGGGTCCCTGATCGACCACACGGGCTTGACACCGGCTGGTCCTCTCATGGAAGGCCTGATGGCCTGCGCCACAGAAACCATCTGCAATCGTCGGCCTGCCTGTCCGCCATAGCCTCGGCAAGAACGGGAAGGCCTGCACCACAGAAACGACTCATCTTCGTCTGAACAGGTCGCTCTCGACGACCCGGTGAATCATGGTTCGGATGGGGTGTCCGTCGGAACGCCCGTCGTCGATGATCCGCTCGACGGTATCACGGTCGGCGAACTCGATCTCGGCCCCAGTCGACAGGACGAGGAACTGCGAGGCGAGATGGCGCGCCACCTGGTCGAGCTCGCTGTCGATCAGCAACCGCTTGTACTCGTCGATCCAGGAGAACGCGCCGCCCTGCGGCGTCACGCCGCTGGCGTCGACCGGGGCTCCCTCGGTGTATGGCGCCGGGAACGTGACTCCGTTGGCTGTCATCTCGCCACCGGACACGCGGTAGCTCATCCGGAACCCGCCAATCGGGTCGAACGACTCCAGCGCGAATCCGGGCGGGTCGATCGTGCGGTGGCAGTTGGCGCAGACCGGGCTCTTACGGTGCGCGTCGAGCTGCTCCCGGATGGTCGTCGTACTGCGCTTGTCCGGCTCTGGCACATCCACCTCGGCTGGCGGCGGTGGCGCCGGCCGCCTCCAGATAGCTCCGCACGTGCTGCGGCGACATGCTCTGGTTCGCCGCCACCGTGTCGAAGCCGCCGGAATCGGTCTCCGCCGGAAGCAGCGTGGCCAGCTCGGCGCCGACCGCCTCGTCGACGTGCAGCAGGTCCTGGATGGTGTAGCCGTACTCGAGCCGGGTCAGCCTGCGGAGCGTCGTCCGTTGCCCGCCCCGGGCCGCTAGGTTCGCGTCGACCAGCGCCCGCTTCAGGGACCCAAGCGCGGTGTCGACCACCGCCCGGTCAGGCTGCGGCGCCGTGGCCGGCGGCATCTCCCCCCGCTCGAGCCGCTCGTAGACCTTCTCCCAGACATTGAATGACTCGCGATCGGTGAGATCGAAGCCCAGACGGTCGAAGCTCAGCGGCGTCACCGTCCGTTCTCCGTGGCACCTGACGCAGAACGACTCGACAAGCGGAGCCACGTCCGCCTTGAACGACTGCGGGGATGCGGTGCTGGTCGCCGCCAGCGCGAGCGCTGCGAGCAGCGGGGCATGCGCGTTGACTGTCATCGACATTGGTAACGGTCTAGTCCTTTTGTCGCTGGTGAGTATCTACTCACTTATAGCATCAGATCTGATTGCGCCACCAGTGGATCACGAACGCACCGGGACCCAGACCTCGCCCTCCAACTGCAGGCTCGGAGGAAGTGCCCTTCCGGGCTCGAGTGTCTCGAATGCCGGGTTGGCCTTGAACGATTGGATGTTATCGCCGCCCACGGGTTGAGCGCCCTGGGCATGATTCGGGAACCACTCGGCGCAGATCGCTGTCAGGTATTCCCCGAGCCCGGCCGACTCGACCGAGAACGAAAAGACAAGGTAGCGGTCCCAGGAGACGTCGACGCGCTCCATCTCCTTGGGATCGTCCCCGACCTCGCTCACCGTGATCCCCATGAAGAAGATGAAATTCCGATCGTCTTGTGCATCCCGACTCATCTGGATGTAGCCGAGGCTGGACAGGGGATGAGGGATTTCCGAGATGCGCGGCAGGAACGCTTTCGACAGCTCCGTGTGGCCAGCCGCCATGTCGTCGCCCGCTCGGAATTGACGAGACGTACCAACCGCGGTCAGCGATAAGCCATGCTTTTCTTGCGGTGTCGCAACCGTGATATTCATGGGAACACTCCAGATGATGGGCTGAACGATCGGCAGTGGATGTGGAGCGCCGACGCGCCGGAACTCACTCGGACTTATCCCGAACTCCGCCCGAAAGGCCCGGCTGAAGACCGAATGAGAGTCGTAGCCAACAGCGAGCGCGATGTGCAGGATGTCCTGATCGCTTTGTCGAAGGAGCATCGCCGCTTCAGTCAGACGACGAAGCATCACATAGCGCCAAAGCGAGTACCCCGTCGCCGCCGCGAAGACGCGGTTCAGGTGGTATCTGCTGATGGCGCTGGCCCGTGCGATTTCTTCAACACGGAAGTCCTCCCTCAGGTGCGCTTCGACAAAGGCGAGGGCTCGATTGATCGGGTGCACAGACATCCGATCTGACAGCAGTATGCAAACCGCAGCGGAGGCTTGCTTTGCATTTCATGCTTTTCTCGAGCGCTGCAGGATATCGTTGACTCGCCCGAGTTCGGTCGGTTCGCGTGGCCGCGTTTCCCGGTGGTCTCACCTGGCGGGACCGGCGACAGAGTCGAATACATGCTCATCGTGTATCATGTAATCTCGTTGTTTCGATGATTCTATCGTTCGCAGACGACACCACCGTTGACCTGTTCCGTGAGCGCAACACGCGTCGCGCCAGACGAATCCCCCGAGAGGTCTGGCGGGCTGTGCAACGTAAGCTGAAAGCCGTTGACGTCGCGGCCCGTCTCGATGACCTTCGGATTCCAGCTGGGAATCGGCTCGAACGGCTGAAGGGCGAACACGCCGGACGTCACAGCATCAGGGTCAACGATCAGTATCGCGTGACATTCCGCTGGGAGAGCGGCCATGCCTACGAAGTCAAAGTCGAGGACTATCACTAGGGACCCGAGTTGGATCGGCCCGGCGATTCCCCCCGGCGAGATGCTGCTCGAGGAGTTTCTCAAACCGCTCGGCCTCCGTCAGGCGGAGGCGGCCGAACGGCTCGGCATCTCGCTCAATCGCCTCAACGAGGTCGTGCTGGGCAAGCGCCGAATCACGGCTGACACCGCCTTGCGGTTGGCGAAGCTATTGAAGGCGTCGCCCCAGTTCTGGATGCGGCTTCAGGCTGACTGGGACTTGCACAAGGCCGTCGAACGGGCCGCGTCCTAGGTTTTCGGGCGGGGCATTCCGCCAGGCGTTGTTGCTTCCTCGGTCACAGGCCACCTGCCTGCTCCCTCGTCGCGCCTACCCAGCCGGGTGCCTCGCTCCGAAAACCGGTTCAAGCGTTATTCAGCAGCCTCTTAGCACGAGTCGTACCCCTTCACGCCGAGCTACATCGATTAGAGAATCTGACGGCCGGACCACCTGGTGGAGAGCTTCTCGTGAGTCGACGACACGATTCGGTACGAATTCGCCGTCGACGATCCCGGAATGTGGTAGACCATCTGGACCGCGCGGGTGGAGGACCACACTGCGGCAGCCGGCTCACGATGACACGCCGACCGGCGTCTACGCCCCGCGTCTGCCAATCGGCTATCATCGTCCAGAGTTCCACACATAGAGGAGTTGTTGACATGAACACACGCACCACGCAGCCGACCTTCGTCGCTGTCGCGACCTTCTTGGCCGCGGCGTTCTCTGTGCTCCCCGCCTCGGCGCAGGTCGACCGGGTGCGCGACCCGAACTGGACGACACCCCGGACGCCTGACGGCCACCCGGACCTGCAGGGCATCTGGGGCAACAAGACAATTACGCCGATCGAACGGCGCGACAGCGAGACTCGCGCATTCCTCAGCAACGAGGAGATGGCCACACTGAACCAGCAGCGGGCCGACAACGAGGCGGCGAACGACGCCCGGCCGGCCCAGCGCACCGAGGCGGGCCGCAACGTGGGCGGCTACGGCAGCTACTGGCTCGACTCAGGTGACACGGTGCTGTCGACCGGGCAAACCTCGTTCGTGGTCGACCCGCCCAGCGGCCGGGCACCGGTGCAGCAGTGGGCGCTCGACACCAAGGCCTGGCGCCTGGCGAATGAAGGCGATCACTACGAGAACATGAGTGTCTGGGACCGGTGCATCTCGCGTGGCGTCCCGGGCTCGATGCTCCCGGCCGGCTACAACAACGCCTATCGCATCTTCCAGACGGCCGATCACGTCGCGATCTTCCACGAGATGATCCACGACGCCCGGATCATTCCGCTGTCGGACCGCCCGCACATCGATGACCGCATCGACCAGTGGATGGGTGACGCGCGGGCGCACTGGGAGGGAGACGTGCTCGTGGTGGAGACGAAGGGCTTCCACAACCGCGGCTGGATCGCGTCGAGCTTCGCCGGCGGCCGACTGAAGGGTGTTCCGACGAGCACGGCGCTTCATGTCGTCGAGCGCTACGAGCGGGTGTCGGAGACCACCATCATGTGGGACGTGACGATCACCGACCCGAACGTGTACACCGCGCCCTGGACCATCCGGATGCCGCTGACCGCCGAGCCCGACTACCAGATGTTCGAATACGCGTGCCACGAAGGCAACTACGCCGTGCCGAACGCCCTCAGCGGCGAGCGGTATCTCGACAAGACCTCGGGCACAGAAGGCCAGTAGCGTCCGGGCTCGACAGAGGGGGTTTCCTGGCAAGCCGTTCGTCTGGCAAGGCGCGAGGAGGGAGCAGCCAGGCGGGCTGTGACTGACGAAGCAACACAGCCAGACGGACGGTTCGCCAGGAAATCTATGGCTTGGGGTGGCCCAGCAGCCACTCGACAACCAGCGGCGTGAAGTGCTCGGACAGCTCCGGCAGATGCTGCCCGTCGGCGATGGTCCAGAGCTCGGCCGAGCCACCCGCTTTGCAACCGCTGGCATATCGGGTGACGGTGGACTCCATGCCTTCCAGGCTGCGGTCCAGGTCGAGCATACCGGCGTCGACGCCGGCGTCGGCGCAGCCGTTGCGCGCCGCCCAGTTCGCGACCGACTGCCTGGCGCTCGGATAGGCGCTGCCCTGAATTTCTCCCCCGTCGTAGGAGATCGCCGTGTCGCCGGTGCCATGAATCTGGAGAACGTGTATCGGATGCGCTGGCGCCGGGCGCTGCCCCATCTCGTCGGCGCCAGCCAAGCTCACGATGGCGGCGATGGCGGCCGAGCGCTCGTAGGCGAGGCGGTGCGCCATGAAGGCCCCGTTCGAGTGGCCCAAGATGAAGACCCGCTTCTCGTCAATCCGATACTTCCCCTTGACGGCTTCGATGAGCCCGGTGATGTAGCCGACATCATCGAGGTCCTTGCCCTCCCAGTTGCAGCACGCGGCCGACGCGTTCCAGAACCGCGGATTGCCATCGGCGGCCGACGGCGTGCCGTCTGGCGCCACCATAATGAACCCGTAGGTATCGGCCAGGGCACTGAGCCCCATGTACTGGTCCTGCCCCGCACCGGTGTTGCTGTAGGTGTGCCGCAGCACGATCAGTGGGGCCGCCACATCGCCGGAATAGCCGGACGGCACGGTGACCGGCAGCGCGCCGCGACCGGCGTCGACGGTCTGAGCGTGAACCGCGGCTGACGTCGTGAGCAGGGCGATGGCGGCAAGGGCGGTCAGTGGCATGCGCATGGTGGCGTTCTCTCCTGTGGGCCAGGCCGGCGGATTCCGGGTCAGCGGGCAGTCACTATACGGGAGGTGGACGGGGGACACAACGCCGACATTTCTCTTGCAACCCCCACGGCGAGCCACTAGGGTGAGTGTTCACTCATTTGCGGACCACCGCCAGGAGAGTTCACATCATGCGTCGAACCCCCTCGTTCCTCGGCGCGGCGCTCGTCGGCCTTGTCGTCGGTGTCTCGGCCGTTACGGCCGAGGCCCAAACCTCCGGGATCAGCCTCGGCAGCATGGCGCTCAACGTTGCCGACATCATCAACAGCACCGACGCTCGAGCCCTGGCCGAGCGGACAGTGGCCGCCAGGGCCAAGATGCTGAAGGACGTTGGGCAACCGGGCGGGCCCGTACTTCTGTTCCTGTCCGATCCGGACGGCTACGAGTTCGAGCTGGGTCAGCTGGCACCGGGTGGCGAGTGAGATGACGGGTCAAGTCCGCGAGGCCGCGCTGGCGGCGGTAATGGTAACGGTCGTCGGTGTCGGAGGCGCGCTCGCGCAGTCGACGGGCCCGTGGCAGGAGTACGGCACCGAGAACGGCGAGTGGCGCAGCTACGCCGGCAACACCGCCGGCCAGAAGTATTCCCCGCTCGCCCAGATCGACGCCGGCAATTTCAGCCAGCTCGAGATCGCCTGGGAATGGACGTCGGCAGACCGGTTCCTGAGCCGCGCGACTCCGGACGGTGGCGAGTGGTACGCACCGCTGGATGCCATCGTCGAATCGCTGGTCGTCGACACCCCGAATCTCTACCGGGAGGGCCAGTCCCCGAACCCGTCCAGGTTCCAGGCGACGCCGCTAATGATCGACGGCGTGCTCTACTTCAACACGCCGCTCTCGCAGGGCGTCGCCGTCGACGCCACGACCGGTGAGACCCTCTGGGTCTTCAACCCGAAGACCTACGAGGAGGGCACCCCGTCGATGTCCGGCCCCTGGACCCAGCGTGGTGTCGCCTACTGGACCGACGGCGAGGGGGACGAGCGGATCTTGTGGGGCACCGGTGCCGGCTACCTCGTCTGTGTCCAGGCGCAGTCCGGGAGGCCATGCGCCGATTTCGGGCCGGACGGCAGCGGGATGGTGGACGCGATGGTGGGTGTACCACGGGCGGTCCGGGAGGACCGCGACTATCTCAACGCGTTTCTCTACTCAATTAACTCGCCGCCGATCATCGTGCGCGACCGGGTCATTCACGGCTCGCACGTCGCCGACGTGCGTGTCACCAAGGAAGCGGTGCCAGGGTGGGTGCGGGCCTGGAACGTGCGGACCGGCGAGCACGAGTGGGACTTCCACACGGTGCCCAACAGCGCCGACGAGTTTGGATCCGATACGTGGCTGAACGAGTCGTGGCGGTACTCGGGCAACGGCAACGTCTGGTCGATGCTGGCGGGGGACAACGAGCTGGGCTACGTCTATCTGCCGACCGGCACCGTCACAAACGACTACTACGGAGCGGACCGCCTGGGCGACAACCTGTTCTCGGAGTCGATCATCGCCGTCGACATCGAGACCGGGCAGCGGGTCTGGCACTTCCAGGCAGTGCACCACGGTTTATGGGACTGGGACTTCCCGACCCATCCGAACCTGGTCGACATCACCGTCGACGGGCGGGATATCAAGGCGCTGGCGCAGGTGAGCAAGCAGGGCTTCACCTATGTGTTCGACCGCGTCACCGGCGACCCGGTCTGGCCGATCGAAGAACGCCCGGTCCCGCAGGAGACCAACCTGCCGGGCGAGGTGCCATCACTGACCCAGCCGTTTCCCACCAAACCCCCACCGTTCGAGTATCAGGGCGTAAGCATCGACGACCTGGTCGATTTCACGCCCGAGATCCGGGCGATGGCGGTGGAGGCGGTACGGGACTTCACCCTGGGTCCGATCTTCACGCCACCGCTGCGGACGGTCGAAGGGGTGACCCAGGGCACCATCCAGCGTCCGGCGATCGATGGCGGCGCGAACTGGGGCGGCGCGGGAGTGGACCCGGAGACCGGCATCCTCTACGTGCCCTCGCAGAACCGATCCTCGGTGCTGCACTTCTACACGCCGGACCCATCCACCGGCGCCACGATGACGATCACCCAGGCGGCGTTCGGCAGCGGCAACCAGCCGGCACTGCCGCAGGGTCTCCCGCTGTTCAAGCCGCCCTACTCGCGGATGACCGCAGTTGACCTGAACGCCGGCGAGAACGCCTGGATGCAGCCCAACGGCGACGGTAACCGCCTTCGCAACCACCCGATGCTCCGCGACCTCGACCTGCCACCTCTGGGCGGCGACGGCCGGGGCGGCCCCCTGATCACGAAGACGCTGCTGGTGAGCGCGCTGACCGCCGGCGGCGGCGACGACGGGCCGCGTCTGGTGGCACGCGACAAGGCCACGGGGGAGATCGTCGGCTCGGTCGACCTACCGGCCGGAGCGATCGGCACGCCGATGACTTACATGGTCGACGGGCGCCAGCGCATTGCGTTGACCGTTGGCGGGGGCCCGCGCCTGTTAGCCTTCGCCTTGCCGGGCCGGTAACGAGCGCTTCTGTAGCGCAGGGCTTCAGCCCTGCGATGGCAAGGCTAAAGCATTGCCCCACAGAATCAGCCTTGCCCGACGCTAGGATTGGAGACACCGCATGAGACGACTGTGCTTGCTGCCGCTCACCGCACTTGCCTTGGGCCTGGTGCTCTGGACCGCCGGCCTCGAAGCTGTTCAGGACCCGATTCCTCCGATCGAGGTGCATCGGATCACCGACACGCTGCACATGCTGGGCTCCGGCATGGAGACAGGCGGCAACATCGCGGTACTCGTCGCCGAGAGCGGCGTGGTGCTGGTGGACACCAAGAACGAGGGGTATGGCCCGACCATCCTCGACCTCGTGCGCCAGATTACCTACAAGCCGGTGACGATGATCATCAACACGCACGTCCACTACGACCACAGCGGCGCCAACACCGAGTTCCCCGACACCGTCCAGTTCGTGGCGCACGAGAATATCCGACGCCACTGGGCCCGCACCGACTGCCAGCCGACGCCGACCAACTGTGACGATTTCCAGGGCGAGAACCGGAAGTATCTGCCGAAGACCACCTTCAACGACCGACTCAGCCTGTTCACCGGCACCCCGGACCAGATCGACCTCTACTACTTCGGCCGCGGGCACACCGACGGCGACACCTTCGTGGTGTTCAAGGAAGCGCGGACCATGCACGTGGGCGACATGTTCCTGGGCAAGACGCTCCCGTTCATCGACGCGGAGAACGGCAACGGCGGAAGCGCCATCGAATTCGGCCGCACGCTGACGAAGGTGATCGACAACGTGCGCGACGTCGACACCATCATCAACGGACACTGGAACACGCTGCTCACCTGGAGCGATCTGGTCGACTATCGCGGCTTCTACATGGACCTGTACGACCAGACACGGCGGAGCCTCGACATCGGCCTCAGCCCGGAGGAGGCGATCGCCGCCTACGAGAAGCCAGCGCGCTACAGTGAGTTCGCGGCGAACAAGGGTGCCGGCGCCTTCACCGTGAACTCCATCGTGAACTACATCTATCAGGGAATTTAACGAAGCTCGCAGGCGGATGGCCCCGGTCACGATCGAGAACCGGTTCATCGCCCCACAGACCGAACCCGGCCCGGGGGTCGAGCTCGACCAAGCGGTGGTCAACAGGCAGCCTTCCAACTGAGTGGGCCCCACCGTACCCAGTCGACAGCTACGTCATCAACCTTGGCACGGCTCAATCACCGGCGGTCAAGAGCGGCGTCCATGCGCCGATCGTGTTCCAGGATCCAGACCGCTATACGCGCGACGGACTCAAGAGGTCGGAGAAAGGGCTGCTCGGCACGATGAGCCAGGCGGAGAATGCGGCCAACGCGTCCCTCGCATTTCTCCGGAGCACATCGAAGGCCGCCACGGCCAGTTCCGACCTCATCAGAACGACGTGCCAGGAATACCAAACCGCCGTGAACTACGGTGGGGGTGGCAATCTGTCGGGTGACTTGCGCAACATTGCCGCGCTCATCGCCGGTGGCTTCCAGACCAAGATCTACTACACCAGCATCGGCGGCTGGGATAACCACTCGGACCAGGCTGCGAATCGCCAGATGCCCGTGGCGATCCTGGACGACGGTATCGGTGGGTTCCTCGAAGACCTGCAACGCATTGGCCGCGCTGATGACGTTGCCATCATGGCCTTCTCGGAGTTCGGGCGCCGCGTTGAACAAAACGCGAGTGGCGGCACCGATCACGGCGTTGCCGGGCCGATGTTCATCATTGGCGAGCAGGTGACAGGCGGGTTCTACGGGGAGCATCCGAGCCTGACCGACCTCGACAACGGCAACCTCAAGGTGACGTCCGATTTCCGACGCGTCTATGCGACCATGATCAAGGAGTGGCTAGGGTTCGACGATACCAGAACGATCCTGAAGGGCGACTTCGACACGTTTGAGACGTTTGCCTGATCGAGCTGCCAGCCGCGCGCCGAAACGGATGTTCCAGTCCCTAGCTTGCACGGTCCAGCACCGTCCAGTACCGTAAGTAGGCACTTACTCAAGAAATCCGGACATTCCAATAACAACAGTAACAATTGAGAATGGCACGTCGACCCATTCCGCGGGATCAAGATACGGCGCCAGCCGGGTCAGACGATGCCCGAACCAGCACCCCGGCGCAGCCCGACGGGAAGCGGATGAAGGGCGAGCAGCGAAAGGCTCAGATCATCGACGCCGCCATCGCCCTGTTCGGCCGCCATGGGTTCAAAGGCACAACCACGAAAGCGCTCGCCGAGGCCGCCGGTGTCAGCGAAGCGACCATCTTCAAGCACTTTCCAACGAAGGAAGCCCTGTATGCCGCCGCCTTCGAGCGGAGGACGGGCGTCGGGACCGCGCACCTCGTTGACACGCTGCAGGGCTACGCGGACCGGCAGGATGACGAAGGACTCCTCCGCGCGCTTGTCCAAGCGATCCTCATCGGCTACGAGCAAGACCGCGACCTCCACCGCATGCTGATGTACGTCTGGCTCGAGCAAGGTCCAACCGAGAACAGGCGGATGTGGGCCCAGATGCGGCACTCGCCGCTGTTCGACTTCATTGAACGCTATGTCAGACAACGGCAAGCAGAGGGTGCGTTTTGCTCCAACGCCCCCGAGGTCGTCGCTGCCGCGGTGCTGGCCCTGCCCGTGCACTATGCCATTCGCACAAAGCTGTACGGCATCGACCCGGAGCACGCCGATGAGGAGATCGTCGAGACGTTCGCCCGGCTCCTGCTCGACGGCGCGAGGGGCGGCACGTCGGTGGAGCGTTGAATCCGAATCATGATGTCGGTGACCCGCCTCCTGCCGACAGCCCCGGCCTGTTCGATGGCGATGGCCGCTGCCACCGAGACCGCCGAAGACGGGTCAGAATCGGCGAAGCGTGAGAATTGGCTCCTTGCTCGGTTTCTACTGCGCCTAGCCCAGCGCGACGTCGAGCGTCATCATGATGACGAACCCGACAAGCGTCATCATTGTTGCGAGATCCCCATGGCCTCCCCGCTGCGACTCGGGGATCAGCTCCTCGACAACGACGAACACCATGGCGCCGGCCGCGAAGGCCAGCGCGAAGGGCAGCAAGCTCTCGACGGCGACGACGGCGGCCGCACCGGCGACTGCAGCAACCGGTTCGATAGCGGCCGAGAGCTGACCGTAGTGGAAGCTCTTCCACGCCGTCACGCCCTCCCGCCGAAGCGGCATCGCCACGGCGACGCCTTCGGGAAAATTCTGGAGGCCGATACCGATCGCCAATGTCACTGCAGCCGCAAGCGTGGCCCCGCTTGCGACACCAGTCGGGGCGGCGGCTGCGCCAAAGGCCACGCCGACGGCGAGACCCTCTGGCAGGTTGTGCAGTGTAATGGCCAGCACCAGAAGCGTCGTTCGCCGCCAGGTCGTGGGAATGCCCTCCACCTCGGTGTCCGCCAACCGAGGGTGCAGGTGGGGAAGGAGCTGGTCGACGGCCCGGAGACAGAGACCGCCCGCCAGGAACCCCACGGCGGCGGGTACCCATCCGCGATAGCCGAGCCGCTCGGACAGCTCGATTGCTGGCAACAGAAGCGACCAGAAGCTGGCCGCGATCATGACGCCGGCGGCAAAGCCGAGCATGGCATCGAGCAACGCTGCGGAGACCCGGCGAGTCAGAAACACCAGGGCTGCGCCGAGAGCCGTGACCCCCCATGTGAAGACGCCAGCGAGCAGCGCCTGAACCACGGGGTCGAGTTGTCGAAAAAGGTCGATCACGAACATCCCCAAGCGCGAGGCGGGTCAGTGAGCGCTGACAGCGCAAGCCTCGAGCCGCCCTGCCACCATCAATCATCAATGCTCGCGGGGAGTGTCTGGCGCCGTTCGCACACCTATCCACGCGTAGCGATCGTCTTCGACCACCGAGTGTCCACACTCGAACTCCAGCAGTAATGCAGCTTCAAAGTAGCACCGGACCGCCACACCCAGCATGACGAAAATCATACGGGGCGGGTTCGGGTTGCCACTACACTCAGCCCAGCGATTTCAGGCGGTGAACGGGCCTTTTGGCCCAGAGAGGGAATCATGCGGAAACGCGTCGTCGTCCTGGTTCTAGTGAGCTTGGTTGCCCTCGCCGTCGTCGCGTCTGAATCTCGTCGCCTCATGGCGCAGCAGGGCCGTCCTCAGCCCCATCCTTCGACGCAGGAACCGTCGGTCTTGGTCACCCCGACCACGCTGGAACATTGGGAAACCGAGCTGTCGAACTGGGGCCGGTGGGGCTCGGACGACCAGCGTGGCACCCTGAATCTCATCACCCCGGAAAAGACCCGTGCGGCCACCCGGTTGGTCGAAGACGGCGTGACGGTGACACTGGCGCATTTCGTGAACGAGGAGGAGGCGATCGACAGCCAGACGTTCGCCCCCACCAAGCACTGGATGACGGCGGTCGACCCGACCACCGGCGGCGTCCAATTCGCGCTCGACGCGATGAGCTATTCGCTGCACGACGGCCAGCTCGCACACATGGATGCCCTGTGTCATTACGCCACCGAGCGGGACGGTCAACAGGTGATCTTCAACGGCTATCCGCAGAATCTCGATGCGGAGGGGTGCAAGGACCTCGCCATCGACCGGATGGGCCCCGGGTATGTGACGCGCGCGATCCTGGTCGACATGCCGCTGCTCCGCGGCGTGGACTGGCTCGAGCCGAGCACGCCGATCTACGTGTCGGACCTCGAGGAGTGGGAACGGTTCGCAGGGATCACGGTCAGCAGCGGTGATGTGCTCCTCGTGCGCGCGGGGCGCTGGGCCAAGCGCGAGCAGGAGGGCCCGTGGAGCTACGGGCAGACCGGGGCCGGTCTGCATGCCTCGGTGTTGCCCTGGCTGAAAGAGCGGGGCGTGGCAGTGCTCGTCGGCGACGCCGTGAACGACGTGCAGCCGTCCGGCGTGCAGGGCTTCAACCGCCCGCTGCACACCATGACGCAGGTCTTCCTCGGGCTGCCGCTGGTCGACAACGGGTATCTCGAGGATGTGGCCAGAGAGGCGGCGGCACGGAAGCGATGGGAGTTCATGATCTCCTGGCAGATCACGAATGTGCCGGGTGGCACCGCGAGTCCGTTCAACGCCATCGCGACGTTTTAGTGAAGCTCCACCAGATTGGTCATGGACCGCACGAACCGGTGAATTGAGTTCGAAGGAGACGTGATGGCGAGACAAACTGAGACAAACTCGAACGTTTCACGCCGGCGCTTTCTGGGCGGCACCGTGGCCGGTGTGGCAGCCGGCGCCTGGGGCGGGGCGCTGGCTGGTACGGCCCAGGCGCAGACAGCGGTCCAGGAGATCCGGACCGACGTCGTCATCTGTGGCAGCGGCATCGGTGGCCTGACCGCGGCGGTGCGCGCGCAGCAAGCGGGCGCCAGCGTGATCGTGCTCGAAAAAGCCTACGAGCCGGGTGGCACCACTGTTCACTCGGAAGGCGTCGTCTGGACCTCGGAGAGCTATGAACAGATACGCGAAACCGCGCCCCATGGCGATCCGGTCGTCCAGCGTACCATCTTCGACAATCTGCCGCGGGCGTTCGACTTTTACGACGATCTGGGCGCGCCGCTTGGCGCCGGGCGACCCGGCAGCACGAGAAGCCGGCAGATTCCGCCGGTGGCCTGGGTCAACTTCATGGTCGATGAGTTCGAGCGCGGCGGGGGCACGCTGATGGTGGAAACGGCCATGCTCCGCTTGCTCACCAACCGTCAGTACGAGGTGATCGGGGTGTTGGCCGAAGGGGAACAAGGCCTGATTCGCATCCTCGCCAATGCGGTAATCGTGGCGACCGGCGGCTGGGCCGGCAGTGCGCAGCTCGTGACCCAGAACATCACCCGCTACTTTGGCAGCTTGCACCAGCGGAACGCGAGCTTTGGCGGTCGGAAGCCGCTGCTCACTGGTGACGGCTTCTGGGCCGCCTCTCAGATCGGCGCGGCGCCGACCGAGGAGGGCTGGGACTCGTTCTATGGCCATGGAATGCCCGCTCGCCCGACGCAGCAGATGAAGAACCCGCTGACCAACTACTCCACCTATCACGGCAACTGGTCGGTGGTGGTGAATCTGCGCGGGCGGCGGTTCGCCGACGAGACGCAGGGCAAGCAGGACGGTCCGCCGCGCGGCGGCGGCGAGCAGCTCATCAACCAGGAGATGGCCCGGCAGCCGGAGGCAACCAGCGTCTACATCTGGGACGAGCCGATCAACGCGAGACGCGCCTGCGCTGCATGCGGTCTGGGCGACATCGACAAGTTCGTGGCGTTCAAGAACATCGGAGGGGCGGTCGCGACGGCCAACACGCTGCAGGAGCTCGCCAAGCAGATGGAAGCGTGGGGACGCGGGATTCCGGCGGAGGTCGTCAGCCAACAGCTCGACGAGTACAACCAGGCGGCGGAGAACGGCAAGGCCTGGGCCTTGCCGATTCCGAAAACGATCACGCAACAGGCAGTGCCGCTCAAGCAACCGCCGTTCTACGCGACGCTGGTGCAGACCGGCATCACGGCAACCTACGGTGGGCTCACGGTCAACGCTCAGGGCCAGGTGCTCTCGCGGTCCCTGAGACCGATCCGGGGACTCTATGCGGCCGGTGTCGACATCGGCAATCACTCCAACTACGTGTATCTAGGCAATCTGTGCGTCGGTGCCGCGTTCGGGTACATCTCGGGACCGAACGCAGCGAAGCAACCGGCTCCGCAGGGCGGCTGGGAAACGGGGCCCCTGACTTAGGCACCGGGCGGGTCCTTGGCGACCGCGGGTCGGAGAAACCATTCCAGGCTGGAGGCAGAGCGATGGCGACACGTGACACGGATTCTGAGGTTTCACGCCGGCACTTTCTAGGTGGCACCGTGGCAGGCGTGGCGGCCGGAGCCTGGGGCGGGGCGCTGGCTGGTACGGCACAGGCGCAGACTGCGGTCCAGGAGATACGAACCGACGTCGTCATCTGTGGCAGCGGCATCGGCGGTCTGACCGCGGCGGTGCGCGCGCAGCAGGCCGGCGCCCGCGTGATCGTGCTCGAGAAAGCCTACGAGCCGGGTGGCACCACAGCGCACTCCGAAGGCGGTGTCTGGACCTCCGAAAGCTACGAAGACATGCGCGAGACCGCACCGAATGGCGATCCGGTCGTCCAGCGCACCATCTTCGACAACCTGCCGCGGGCCTTCGACTTCTACGATGAGCTGGGCGCGCCGCTCGGCGCGGCACGACCGGGACGCACCAGAAGCCGGTCGATCCCGCCGGTGGCCTGGGTCAACTTCATGGTCGGCGAATTCGAGCGCGGTGGGGGCACGTTGATGGTGGAGACGGCGATGCTTCGCCTGCTCACCAACCGGCAATACGAGGTCATCGGAGTGCTGGCCGAAGGGGAGCAGGGCCTGATCCGCATCCTCGCCCGCTCCGTGATACTGGCGACCGGCGGATGGGCCGGCAGCGCGCAGCTCGTGACCCAGAACATCACCCGCTACTTTGGTAGCCTGCATCAACGCAATGCGAGCTTTGGCGGGCGGAAGCCGTTGCTCACCGGTGATGGTTTCTGGGCTGCTTCGCAGATTGGCGCGGCGCCCACTGAAGGAGGCTGGGACTCGTTTTATGGCCATGGCATGCCGGCCCGCCCGACCAAGCAGATGCAGAACCCGCTGACCAATTTTTCCCTGTACCACGGCAACTGGTCGGTCGTGGTCAACCTGCGCGGCCGTCGGTTCGCCGACGAGACGCAGGGCAAGCAGGCCGGCACGCCGCGCGGCGGCGGCGAGCAGCTCATCAATCAGGAGGTGGCCCGGCAGCCGGAAGCGACCGCCGCCTACATCTGGGACGAGCCGGTCAACGTGAGTCGTGCCTGCGCCGAATGCGGTCTGGGCGACATCGACAAGTTCACGGCGTTCAAAGACATCGGTGCGCCGGTCGCCATGGCCAACACCCTAGGGGACCTCACGGCGAAAATAGAGGCGTGGGGGCGCGGGATGCCGGCGGAAGTCGTCAGTCAACAGCTCGACGAGTACAACAAGGCAGCGAAGAACGGCAAGGCCTGGGCCTTGCCGATCCCCAAGACGATCACCGAACAGGCGGTTCCGTTGCAGCAGCCACCGTACTACGCGGTGCTGATGCAGACCGGCATCACGGCGACCTACGGCGGACTCCGGGTCAACGCCCAGGGCCAGGTGCTCTCCCGGAGTCTCAGGCCGATCCGGGGGCTCTACGCCGCCGGGGTCGACATCGGTAATCACTCGAACTATGTGTATCTGGGTAATCTCGGCGTCGGCGCTACGTTCGGATACATCTCCGGACCCAACGCCGCGAAGCAACCGGAGCCGCAGGGTGGCTGGGAGACGGGGCCGCTCACCTGACGAGACGTCCCGACACGGTTGGCTCCGCCTTGCTAGCTGGCTCTTCAGCCGGAATCAAGGTGTCTAGTGCAACTGTGCGGATAGGACGAAGATTGGCTGTAGGATACGGTCATGTGGACACGTGGAACGGTCGCCGGTCTCGGTTGTCTCGTCTTGCTTGTGCTGTTGCTCTTCGCGCCGCTCTCGGCGGGGCAGACGCAGGCAGATGCGTTGTCGGGCGAGGAGCTCTACGTCGACCGGCTGGGATGCTGGAATTGCCACGGTGACACCGGCGGCGGCGGAGCCGGGCCCGCCATTGCCAAGACCGAGCTGTCGCTGCGCACGTTCGCAACCTATCTTCGGCTCCCGAGTGGGGAGATGCCTCGTGTTTCCCCCAGGCTGGCGTCCGACGCCGATCTGGCGATGCTCTATCGCTGGCTGGATGGCATCGAGGCGCCGAGCACGCCGCTTCCACTCAGGCTGAGTCTCGAGGAGTCCGTGGCCGCCGGGGCCGGGCTCGGTGAGGTGACGTTGACCGCGCAGGTGGCCGAGACGAGCCCTCACGCCGAACTGCCTGACGCCGCCATGTTGCGATACCGCGTCACGCTCCAGACCCTGGTGCCTTGGGTGCGGGAGAAGACGCTGGTCGCCAATCAGACCGTCGAATATCAACCGACCGGGCGTGAAGACTGGTCGACGTTCACGACCGACGAACGAGGGGAAGCTGTGTTGGGTGCAGACCAGGGGTTTGTGCTGCCCGACGTCCGGGCCAGCGAACCGGCCACCGTCCGACTCCGAACGGAGTTGGCGTCTGGTAGACATGCGCTCGTAGTCGAGGCAATTGACGGCACCGACCCGGCCGCCCCGGTCGTCGTGGGTCTCGGAACCGTGGTCTTGAGGGTGGAATAGAGAGAGGCGATCATGACAACCATGGCCATCTTGATGAAACGAATCGTCGTCTTCGCTGGCGTGGGCGTGCTGGCGTTCGGTGTCGTCGGATACCTTGGCTCGGAGGGACCCGTCGCGGCGGCACAGCAGCGGGAGCGACCCCAGCCGGACCCGACGACGCAGCTGCCTGAGCGTCTGGTGACGCACGAGCAGATGTTGGAGTGGTTCGAGGAACAGAAGAACTGGGGCCGCTGGGGGCCGGACGACGACCGTGGCACGCTGAATCTGATCACGCCGGAGAAGACGAAGGCTGCCGTGGGGCTGGTAAGGGAGGGGATCTCGGTCCGCCTCTATCACTTCCCGGACCCGGTCAACCTGGATGAGCCGCTGCAGGACACGTCGAACATGCGGGTTCTCAACCGGCACTGGATACCCGGGCAAGACCCGGAGGCCGCGGAGATCCGCGGCGCCGCCCTCGATGCGGTCAGCTTCGCGACCCACGACGGCGGGAACAGCCATATCGACGCGCTCTGCCACTATCCCGTGAAGGACGAAGGCTACAGGGAGAGACCCCAACGGATCTATGGCGGGCGTCCGATGATGTACACCGGCCAGGGGTGCATGGGCGGAGCGTCGGTCGACAAGATGGGTCCGGGCTACGTGACGCGTGGCGTCCTCATCGACATGCCGTTGCTCAAGGGGGTGCCGTACCTCGAGAAGAGTCAGGCGCTGTATGTGGAGGATCTCGAGGCCTGGGAGGAGTTCTCGGGAATCACGATCGGCAGCGGCGATGCGGTGTTCCTGCGGACCGGTCGGTGGGCGCGCCGGGAAGCGGAGGGCCCATGGAACTACGGCGGCGAGACCGCCGGTCTGCATGCGTCGGTGTTGCCCTGGCTGAAGGAGCGGGACATCGCGCTTCTCGGCGGCGACGCGGTGGCCGATGCCCAGCCGTCCGGGGTGGCCCAGCACAACCGTCCGATTCACGACATGTTGATACCGATGTGGGGGACGCCGACGGTCGACAACGGCTACTACCTGGAGGTCGCTGAGGTTGCGGCCCAGTTGCAACGGTGGGAGTTCATGGTTTCCTGGACAATTATGCAGATCCCGAACGGTACCGCCACGCCGTTCATGGGGCTCGCGACGTTTTGATGACGGCGCTCGCACGGCCCCGCCCGGAGTTCCCTCTCGTCGTTTCCGTCTGCTCGGTCGAGCTGACGGCAAGGCAGTGACCCGGGGGACCGGCGGTCTCTGAGGGGAGGGAGTGCGATGGCGGGTCCACGCATGAGTGTGACGCTGGTTCTCTCCCTCGCGGCGGTGGCGGCCGTGTCGGGAGGACTGGCCCACGGCCACACCCAGCCGGCCGCGGAGCTCCCCAATCCGTATCGCCCCGTCGAGAACCATTTCAAGCTGGCCGAAGGACGGTGGTGGGGCTCGACGAGCGCTGTCGACATCGACATCGACGGCCGCTCAATCTGGGTCGCCGAGCGCTGCGCCGCCAACAGCTGTGCCGGCTCCAAGCTGAACCCCATTCTCAAGTTCGACGAGGCGGGCCGGTTGCGCAGGCGGTTCGGCGAGGGGCTGTTCATCTTGCCGCACGGCATCCATGTCGATCGGGAGGGGAACGTCTGGGTCACCGACGCCGAGGGACCGGACGGCACGGATCCGGACCGAGACGGCAAAGGGCACGCGGTCTACAAGTTCAGTCCGACAGGCCGGCTGCTGCTCACGCTGGGGACACCGGGCGTGGCCGGGGACGGCACCGGTCCGCTCCTCAACGGCCCGTCAGACGTCGTGACCGCACCGAACGGCGACATCTTCGTCGCCGATGGGGCCGGCGGTCTCGACCCGGACGTGTCGCCGCCGCCAGCCGCGCGCGTTGTGAGGTACGCAGCAGACGGCGCGTTCATCACCGCCTGGGGCACCGTGGGCTCGGCACCTGGCGAGTTCCGCGCACCGCGCGGCCTGGCGCTCGATCTCCGGGGACGGCTGTTTGTTGCCGACCGCGGGAACGCCCGTATCCAGATCTTCGACCAGGAGGGACGGTTCCTCGACGCGTGGACGCAGTTTGGCCGGGCCAGCGGAATCTACATCGACCGCGATGACCGGCTCTACGCGGCCGACCGGGAGTCGAGCGTCTCCTTCGAGGGCTGGGGAAATGGGATCCGGATCGGGAGCGCTCTCGACGGCAGCCTGCTGTACTTCATCGCGGATTCAGGGGCGCCACCGACAGACACGAGAGGGCTGGCTGGGGTCGCCGTAGATGGCCAGGGCAATGTGTTTGGTGCCAGCGTCGACCCGGAGATCCCTCCACGGGCGCTGATGAAGTACGTCAAATACTAGCGATTCGCGACGATGTCCCCACATGAGAGCTCCACGGATCGGCGGCGATTCCTGAAGCTCCTTGCTGCCAGCCCCCTGTTCTCCTATGCCGGTTGGCCCACGGGCTGGTTGGCGGCGCTCTCGGGCGCACCCGGCAACCGCTTCGCCGGGGGGGGATGGATCCAGGACGACGACGTCATCAGGTCGGTCGAGGACGCCATCAACGTCATGGACTTCGAACCGGCCGCCAGGAAAATGCTCCAGACTGCGCATTTCGCTTATCTGGCCACCGGTGTCGATGACGACGCGACTATCCGGGCCAACCGGGAGGGTTTCACCCGCCTCCAGTTCCGCGCCCGGCGGCTGGTCGACTTCAGCACGCTGGACATGTCGACCCGGCTCTTCGGGACCAGATGGGAGACACCGATCGTGCTGTGCCCGGTCGGGAGCCAAAAGGCGTTTTACCGGGACGGCGAGCGAACGACCGCCAGGGCCGCACGTGCAAAAGGGCATCTGATGATGCTGTCGACGGTGAGCTCGACCGCGGTCGAGGCGGTGAACGAGGCGCGGGGCGAGCCGGTCTGGTACCAGCTCTACGCCAGCCCGGACTGGACCGGCACGCGCACGATGATCAAGCGTGTGGAGAGCGCCGGATGCCCGGCGTTGGTGTTCACGGTCGACCTGCTCGCCGGCAGCAATCGGGAAACGCTCAGACGCGCCGAGCGCGACGAAACGCGGTTCTGCGACATGTGTCACGAGCCGCCTCGCGTCAAGCCGATGCTCGGCGGGCTGCCGGTGGCCGACCCGCCGCTCGCGGCGCGTGCGCCGTTCACCTGGGACTATGTCAAGCGCCTCAAGGACGCCACGCCGATGAAGTTGCTCCTCAAGGGCATCGTGACGCCCGAAGACGCCGAGCTGGCGGTGGAGCACGGCGCAGACGGGATCATCGTGTCGAACCATGGCGGCCGGGCCGAAGCCAGCGGACGGTCCACAATCGAGATTCTGCCAGAGGTAGCGACCGCCGTGGACCGGCGGGTCCCGATCATCCTCGACAGCGGAGTCCGGCGCGGCACCGACATCTTCAAGGCGCTCGCCCTCGGTGCGAGCGCGGTCGGGATCGGTCGTCCCTACATCTGGGGGCTCTCCGCGTTTGGCCAGGCCGGAGTCGAGACAGTGCTCGACATCCTGCGCCGCGAGCTGGAGCTGGTCATGCGGCAGGCGGGCACGACCTCGCTCGATGCGATTACGCGGGCGAGCGTGGTGAACCGTTCGCGGTGACTCCTACCCTGTCACACCTTTCTGGTTTGCGGAGCCGTCGGTCGAGATAGCCCGTACGACGCGGATCCAATCTATGACGCGGGTCATACGGGCTCGCAAGGTCGGGACGTAACCTCTAACCGGCAGTCTACAAGCGAACGCGCCGGCGTTGGTCCAGTCCATCCTGGCGCATCGCACCGTTTCCCGGTTAGCTGTGGAGGTTCAGCATGAAGCTCTCCCGACGTGACGCCATTCGGATGTCTGGAACCACCTTGGCCGGCCTGTCGATCGGAGCGGTGCTTCCGAACAAGACCCTGGCACGAGCATCTCAGCAGGAGCCCTGGCCGGACCGGCTCGTCGAGCAGGAGACGCGGGAGAGACCGGCGTTGCCACTCGAGCCGGACGGTTCTGCACGGGAGTATCCGGCGAGCCAGGCGGGTACGATCTCCGACCCTGCGATCTGGCGCTACACGAATGGCGAGCCGCCAGATATCGAGTTCGACTATCGACAACTGGCCATCAAGGTCGATCCCCGCGGCTCTGCCAGACTGGGCGGAACCTTGAGATTCGCGGATCTGGAGCCGCTGCCGCGTCACTCGCAGGTGGTTCTCCTGCAATGCGGGGCGCCGAATCCCACCGGCATCGTGAAGTGGACAGGTGTTCGCTTCAGCGATTTTGCGGAGATGATCGGAGTGCAGCCGGCTGCGCACTACTGCCAACTGGTTGCCGCCGACGGTCACTGGGTCGACGAAGACATCAGGACGCTGATGCACCCTCAGGCGATGCTGGTTTGGCTCCTCAACGACGAGCCGCTTCCACCGAAGCACGGCGCGCCACTCAGGCTGGTCATCCCATTCCGGTATGGGGCACGCAGCATCAAGGCGATCACGGAGATCTCCTTCGGGCAATCGCCTCGGACGCGGCAGCCGCCCGGCCGATGACGCTGAGCGGGGAGTTCACGGCAACGCCAGCGCCACCAGACGCGGGGGGTTGCTGGCGACCGGGACGGCGATGTATTGCCGGTCGTCGACCGAGTAGGTCATCGGCGTGCCGGTCGGGACGGCGGGCAGGGCGACGCGACCCCGCTCGTCGCCGCTGATGGGGTCGTAGGCGACCAGTGCCGCGCCCTCGGAGCGGCCGAGCGCGAGAGCATGAATGAGCAGCGTCTTGGTCAATAGCGGCCCGCCCAACCCCTGCCCGCCCACGGGCGGTAGCGCGACACCCGCCAGCGCCGGATGCTCGCGGATCGCAGTGGCCCCGGCGCCGGTTGGAACCATCCAGAGATGGTCGCCGGTGTTGAGGTCGATCGCGGTCATCCGGCTGTAGGGCGGTTTGAGCAGCGGCAGCCCCTGCGGGCCCCGCGGTGGAGCCGGTCGCGCCGGGTGCAAGCTCTCCGGCCCCAACGTGCCACTCCGGACATACTGCAGATTCGAGACGTCTGGGTCCGGTTCGGTGAGCACCACCATCGACGGTGCCGTGCGGGACGGCACGTAGAGGACGCCGGTGTCGGGATCGACGGCTGCGCCGGTCCAGTTCGCGCCTCCCCCGGCGCCCGGGAGCTGAATCGTCCCACGGGTGCCGTCCTCGACATAGAGCGACGGCGGCGTGTAGATCGGTCCGAGCCGATAGTTGCGTGCGATCTCGAGCGCCTCGGCGTGCAACTCCGGCGTGAACGCGATCAGATCGTCGCTCGTGATGCCCTGCCGCTCGAAGGCCGCCGGGCGGGTCGGGAACGGCTGGGTCGGGGCCGCCCGCTCACCGGGCACATCGGAGGGCGGCACCGGACGTTCTTCGATTGGCCAGATTGGCTCGCCCGTGACCCGGTCGAGCACATAGGTGAACCCCTGCTTGGTCACCTGCGCCACCGCTTTCACCGGTCGTCCGTCGACCGTCAGGTCCACCAGGTTGGGCGCGGCCGGCGTGTCGTAGTCCCAGAGCCCATGGTGCACGAACTGGACGTGCCAGACCCGCTCGCCGGTTTCCACGTTCACGCAGACCAGGCTCTCGGCGAACAGGTTGTCGCCGAGCCGGTGCCCGCCGTAGTAGTCGCTCATCGGGGTGCCGGTCGGTAGATAGACGTAGCCGAGCTCCTCGTCGGCGCTCATCATGCTCCAGACGTTGCTGCCCCCGGTGTAACGCCAGGAGTCGTTCTCCCACGTCTCGACCCCGAGCTCGTCGTCCTGCGGAATCGTGTGAAACACCCAGCGACGTGCTCCGGTGCGCACGTCGAACCCCTGGACGTGGCCCGCCGGCCACTCCTTGAGGTCGGGACGGTCGGTCATCGACGACCCGACGACCACGACGTCCCTGACGACGATCGGGGGTGAGTCGACCGACACGTAGTAGGACTCGCCGGCCACCAGTTGCGGGCTCTTGCCGCGCTCGGCTCCCGGAATGCCGGTCGTCAGATCGACCTTCCCGCCGTCGCCGAACTCGGCGACCGGTGCGCCGGTCCGTGCGTCGACCGCCACCATGTAGCCGTCGCTGGTGCCAAACAGAATCCGCTCGTCGGTCCCGTCGGACCAGTAGGCGACGCCGCGCGTCTGAAATCCGATGACGTTGGCCGGGGGGCCGCCAGCGAAGCTGTCGGGATCGTGCACCCAACGGGTCAGGCCGGTCGCGGCATCAAGGGCGGCGATCTGTCCCAGCCCGGTGCTCACGAACAGCACCCCGTCGACCATCAGTGGGGTGGCCTTGAACCCGGCCCGTCGCATTCGCGCGTCGTCGGGGTGCGCGGCCAGGATCCGAAGATCGGCGGTGTCCCAGCTCCAGGCGACGCGGAGCTGTTCGAAGTTGCTCGCGTCGATGTGGTCGAGCGGTGAATACTTCGTGCTGGCGCTGTCGGCACCGTAACCGCGCCACTCGCCCGGAGCCTGTCTGCTCTGCGCTGGAGAGGTGGGGGCGGAGGCCAGGAGCAGACCGGCGGCACCGATGACGGCGCCCAGTTGCCAGTGCCAACCTGTCATGGTTGCCGTTCTCTTTCGCTCGGCTCGTGGCGCACCTAAGTCCGCCAGAACCTGCACGGTCATGCCCCGCGGCCGCCCCGAGGGGCGGCCGCAACGGCACATCCCGTCACTCTGCCAGCGGATTCGGGCGAATCTGGAACCGCACGATCTCGCTGGTCATGCCCTTCCCGCCCTCGTTGTGCCAGTTCGAGATCGTGTCGGTGCTGGCCCACACGCCACGACCCTTCCAGCCGGTGTTCGGATCGTCGATCCGTCCATCGAGCCCTCGCGTGTAGAACCCGAGGGGGTACGGCACGCGCAGGCGGACCATCTGATCGCTGTCGGCCAGCAGTGCGATGAGCGCGTCTGAGGTCGTCCCGTTGGCGATCGGCACGTTCGCGCCGAGCCCGAGCGTGTCGAACTGATCCACCCACATGTAGTAGTGGAAGTCGGCGTTGCCGGCCGCCGTCACGTTCTTCATCTGCGGGCCGGGTGTCTCATACAGCGTCCAGCCCTCCGGGCAGTGCTGGCCAGTGGCGGTCGGGCCGTTGGTCACCGCGCACTTGGACCGGTCGAAGCTGGCGAGGTGCCCGCTGCCGCCAAGCGCGGTCCAGATGAGGCCGTTCCGCTCTATATCGATACCGCGCGGCCCATGGCCCCACTCCGACTCGGGCACCGCATCGGTCTCGAACGGCGGCTCGTAGAGCTCGGTCATGCAGGTCTCCGGGTCGAGCCGCAGGATCTGTCCGGGCACCGGGTCCGGATACGGCCGCGTGAACCAGATCGATCCGTCGACCGGATTGGGGATGATGCCATAGGCGAATCCGGCCACCCGCTTGTCCTTCGTCGGGTCGACGGCCTCGTTCGGCTCGACATACTCACCCACCTTGCCGTCGCCGTTGGTGTCGAGAATCGTCGGGCACCAGCCTTGTGACCTGCGCTCGTCACCCGTCTCATCGAACATCCGCGTGTTGATCCATCCGACCACGTTGTTGTCGCCACTGATCCAGAGCGTGTCGTCCTCGTCATCGACGAATTGCAGGTGGTGTGTGGCGTAGCAGGTATCGATCAGCACGAACTTCTGGCTGTTCGCGTCGTAGTAGGACATCTGCCGGCCACTTCGGCCGATCGGGAACCGCTGCACCGAGGGATGATCCGATTCCTGACACCACGCCGGATTCTGGCCAGGCCGGATCGACGAGGTCATCCAGACGCGGTTCTTGTCGTCCATCATCGGGTTGTGCGGGTTGGCCGGGCCGGTCCGCGGGACCGGCTCGCTGCCCCAGTACGGGGATGGCACCGGGTTGGCGGTCGGCGCCCCGTACTCGGGCCCGCGCCGGTCCATCGGCACGCGCGTCGGAATCTGCAATTCGATCGACTGATGACGCACCGGGTCGGCGACGGTCAGCACGCCCATCATGTCGACACCATACACCGGGCCGTTGCCATTCAGCGCGGGATTGCGCTTGTCGGTGGCCACCTCGTCGTGGATGAATCCCCTCAGGTTCGACCAGCCCCACTGGGTCAGCACGAGGTTGCGTTCGACCCCATTGGGACGCGGCGGCGCCGGTGGCACCTCGCCGGCCATTATCCGGTCGGTCCAGTCAGCGAACATCGTCAACGAGCGAGCCCGGCCCATCCGGTTCATCCCGCCGTTCATGCCGCCGCCGCTGCCGCCGATCTGCACCCGCTGGTCCCAGGCATGCAGCGTCGAGTCGTAGTCGCTCAGGTTGGGGACCTCCCGTGTCGCACGGTTGCCCATCTGATGACAGAGCTGACAGCCGTCTTTCAGCCGGTCCACCCAGAGCGCCTGATTGCGCATCCCCCGGTTGATGCCGTTGCCGTCGTCGCCGGTACCCGGAAAGTCGCCGGCCGGCGGGACCTCCAGCAGCGAGTACCAGTAGTTGGCCGGGTAGATCGCGGCCGCCTCTTGAGGCGTTGCCGCCGTCGTGGAGGCGATCGTCACCGCGTCCCCCGGGCTGGCGTTCTGCTTCGCCGAGTCGAGCAGCCCGTAGCCGCGCGCCCAGACCTCGTAGGCGCCGGCCGGCAGATCCGGCACCAGGAAGCGGCCCTCGTCGTCGGTGACCACGATCTTGCGGAATGTGGTTTCCAGGTCGTCGGTCTCGGCGATGACCCAGACACCAGCCTCACCGCCACGGGCGCCGGTGACCACGCCGCTGATGTCGTCGCCGGCCGCCATTGCCGGCGCCATGCCGCCGCCGGCCAGCCACGCCAGCCCGGACGCCAACGCCAATGCCGCGCCCACCGCACCGAATCGCCTCGTTGTCTTGCGCATCGTTACCTCCAGCGGTCACGCAGCCGTGAAACCGCGATTTCAGCTTTCCATCATACGCCAGTCCCCGCCCGTTGGAGGTCACTTCCCCTTCAGGTGCTCGTCGAACCACTCGATGGCCAGGCTCACGACCCGGTCGCGGTGGTCGCGGTAGACGTCGTAGTGCCCGATGCCGGGGATCTCGACGTATCGTTTTGTCTTCCCGGGCATCCGCTCGTACGCGAGTCTGGCGTTGGTCTCGTTGTCGAGCAGGTCTTCGTTCGCGGCGACGATAAAGAGGACCGCCGGGTGCGTGACCCGGTCGGCAAATGAGACCGGCGCATACCGCGCGAACTTCTCCCGGATCGGGCCGCCGACCAAACTGCCGCGTGTGACCGCGCGGGGCTCGGGATACGCCTCGCCCCGAGCTCGCCCGGTCGCCTCGGCATGTGTCGCACGCGCTTCGCTCTCGGTCGCGACGACCCAGCTCGAATCGAACCCGCCGACCTGGCTGACGACCGCCTTGATGCGGGGCTTGTGTGCCGCGACGTAAAACACGTGCCCGCCCGAGTAGCTCGACCCGCGAATCCCGATGCGGTCGGTGTCGACCATCAGCTCACCGGCCGCCCGATCGATCACGTTGAACCAGTCGGCCGTCTGTTCGATCGGGTCGACGTACTCGCGCACTTCCCGTACCTCGGCCGTGAAGGTCTGGTTCCGGCCCGACTCGGGGGTGATGGGAGACGGCGCGGTCAGGACGAGCCGGGCGTCGCTCTCGCCCCAGCCGCGGTAGTCGAACGTGATGACGAGATAGCCGGCCGTGGCCAGGTCGATCGCGTCGCGCCGGAAACCTGCGGCGGTGCCGCCCCAGCCGTGCGCCATGATGATCGTCGGCAGCTTCTGCCCGGCCAGCGACGTCAGCGAGAACAACTCGGCGTGCAGCCGTACTCCGTCACTGACGGGCGCGCCGGTCCGGAGGTCGATGGGGCCGGGCGCGTTGAAGTCGGCCGCGCGTTGTTGCGCCCCGGCCGGGCACACGCCAAGCGCCAGGACCAGGCCCGCCATGGCGCCAATTTGTATGATGGCCGCGTGTTTCGCGAGCAAGACGCACCTCCTCATTGCAAGCCGCCCCGCGGGCTCGTCCCGCCCAGAACGACTGTGCCCATCGTCTCTAATCCAACGTAAAGGCGGCCATGACGGACATCACACGCCGCAATGAGGGACCGGTACAGAGTGCGACCCGGCGGTGCGGGCCGCCCATCGGAGGAACGGGCCCCGCGGCGTCTAGCGCCGCGAGACCCGAATAGCGGGACCGGGTCGGCCCACCGAAAACCGACTACGCGAAGATCGGAATCGTGGGGTACTCACCATACAGAATCGGATCCATCTCGCCGGCGTAGCCCAACCATCCCTTCAGCATCGTCGCGTAGACCGAGCGAAAGTCGACACGCATCTTCAGATCGCCCTGATCGAGGTCGGTCAAGCTGGGGTAGTCGAAGTGGATGCCACCCTTGACGTTGTTGCCGACCACGAACCAGGGTCCGGCCATGCCATGGTCGGTGCCGTTCTGCGGCGGTCCGTTCTCCCTTACGCGACGGCCAAACTCGGTCATGATCAGAATCGTGATGTCGTCGGCCTGTCCCATGCGCTCGAGATCGTTCATGAATCCACTGACGGCATCGCCGGTGTAGCCCAAGAGTGATGCATGCGGGCCTTCGAGGGAACCCTGATTCCTGTGAGTGTCCCACCCGCCGGTGTAGTTCACGTAGTAGACGCGTGTCTCGAGATCGCCTTCGAGACAGGCCGCGACCTTCTTGAGGTCGTGGGACAGGGTTGCTGCCGGCTGCCCGAACACCGTGGTTGCCATAGTGCTTTCTTCGCCGTAGTCCACCTCGCTCCCGGGTCCGCTACTGTACGCGCTCACGGCCGCTCGGACTCTGGCCGCGACATCGGTCGCACCCGCCGAGATCTTGCGAACCAAGTCGAGCATGTCGCGCTTGGACAGCTTCGCCGTGGCCGGCATGAGATCCCCGAGCACCGGCTCTTCGACCGGGGCGGCGTCCCGTTTGAATGCCTCGGCCTCGTAGAACACGACGGGGGAGTGGATCCGTCCAGTGACCGCCAGGTTCTGCTCTCGGGAGATGTTGACGAGAAAGTCGGACTGCGTGCGTTCGGGCTGGTACTCATCGGCAAACCGGCCGAGCCAGCCGTAGCCGTCGCCGAGGTGAATGTTGGGCATCGCCGACCGCATGTACTCGATGCCCTTGAAGTGCGACCGGATGGCATCTGGATAGCTGACCCCGTGGATGATCGCAACCTTCCCATCCTTGTACAGCTGCTCCATCCCTGCGAACGCGGGATGAAAACCGACCTCGTCATCGAGCTTGAGGACCTTGTCGGCCGGGATATTCAAGCTGCGCCGGCGCCTGTAGTACTCGTCGTTCGTATAGGGCACGACGGTGTTGAGCCCATCGTTGCCGCCGAACAGCTCGATGACGACCAGCTTGCGGTTGGGATACCTCTCCGGGCTGTTGAGCGCACGCTGGGCGGCCAGCACGAGCCCGGTGTTCTGGAAGAAGTTGGGGACACCCACCACACCGGCCGTCGCGCCAATCGCACAGAAACCGGTGCGGAGAAAACTGCGCCGCGAGCAGGCACAGAGCGCGTGATTGTGATCCGCGTAGTCGGAGTAAGACTTCTTGTCTTTCATCTTCTTTGTTTCTCCTTGCTCATCCGAACTGACCCCGGTTCCGTTGTGTGCGGTCGAAGTAGAGCGCGTCACGACACGTTGTACTCCGGCATGCTCATGATCAGGTGAACGACCTGGCGAAGCGTTTCTTCGAGGGTGTCTCCCGAACCGAGGTCGATCATTTGGCCACCGGTTTGGCTGGTCAGGAAGTCCACGATCCTCTGCCGATCGATGTCATCCGGCGAGAACGTCGGAAGGAACCTGAGGATGAAATGATCGACCACCGCGTCGGCGGTTCGCGCGTCAGCCTCCTTGACGATCCGCGTGAGATTGATCTCGGCCGTGGCACGCGGTATGCGCTTCACTCTCGTATAGGCGTAGTCATACTCCGCGCGAACCGCGGTGAACTCGCCACCCCAGGCGTAACGGTCCGGTATCGTGCGGTCCGGGGGCCAGAACGACTCGACCGGCTCGGGGAACAGTACAGAGTTGGCGAAATTCGCCCGGTTGAAGAACATGCCGGGGTTGATCCAGGCAGCACTATCCTTGTCGCCGTTCCATCCCGAGACGTTGGGCGGAAACAGGAGCTCCTGCCCAAGGGCAACCGTCGAGACGCGGAAGTCTGGAATGGTGGGGAGCACTTCGACTCCAAGCTTGCGGTAGGTGGAGACGGTAAAGTGCACCGGGGCCTTGATCATTTCCCCCATGCTTGCCGGGCTGTAGAAGTCCTTCGAGAGAAACAGTGTCCGAAGCAGCGGTTTGAGCTCGTAATCGTTGTCCCGAAGCACCGCCGCCAATCGCTCCTCGAGCTCCGGGGTGAACTCTCCGCGAACGAAGAACATCAACATCTTCCGCGCGATGAAGCGTGCGCTGGCCGGCTTGTCGAGGATCAGCGCGATGATGTCGTCGCCGTCGTAGCGACCCGTTTTGCCAAAGACGAGCTTCTCGCTGGGGTCGTGACTGTCCCTGTTGAACAGGAACGACGGACCGACGTTGGTCCACCCGGTGAAGGCACGCGCGGCCTCTTTGATGTCGTCCTCGGTGTAGTTGTCGAGCCCGAGGGAGAAGAGCTCCATGATCTCGCGGGCGAAGTTCTCGTTGAACTGTCCCTTCACGTTCTGGTTGCCATCCAGGTAGATGAGCATCGCGGGGTTCTTGGACATCGCCGTCAGCAGCTCGGCGAAATTGCCCGCGGCGTGCGCGCGCATCGTCTCCAACTGCTGGATCACCAGGCGGTAATCAGCCACCTTGTCGGCAGAATTGGCAAAGTGGCCATGCCAGAACAGCACCAGTTTCTCTTCGAGAGGTCGTCTGGTGGTCAGCATCCGCTCGGCCCACCACTGCTCCAGACGATAGACTTCGAGCAGGTCGGGGCGTCCGCTCTGGATTGCCGCGGAGGCGTCTCGTGATCGCAGTTGGTTCACGACCCCGTACACGTCCGGACTTGCCGACCCGTCGTCGTTATCCGGGGTCGGGTACATCAGTAACGGGACGTAGGCATAGTCGTCCGGTGTGGTGAGCGTGAGCTCCTTGATGTAGGAAACGTTCGTCGGGCGACCCGGTCGACGGCCGCGTGCGCGCATGGTGACCGTGCCGACGGGAACCGATTCGAATCGAAATCGCCCCCAGTCGTCGGTGAGCGCGGTCCGTGTCCCCTGACCGGGCACTTCCAGATAGACCTCGATGCCCCGGAGTGGGACCCCGCCCACACCGCCCTCAGCATTCTCCGCGCGCCCGGCAACCGTGGTGGTGCCCTGCCAGGCCGAGGCTTTGCCCCCGGACGGGGGAAGCCCTTCGTATATCCCGGACTCGTCGAACGGCGGAAGGTGGCTGTTGTCAATCTGCTCGTAATCGACCAGGGAGTCGACCGCCTCGGCCGGTGTCATCGAAGCCAGTCGCTGAATCTCTTCCGGTGTGCCGCCAAAACCTGCCCGCTCGAGCAGGTGCGCGGCCCTGTCGTAGCTCCAGTCTTCAGGGCCGATTGGCGTGAGGTCACCGACCCATTCAATGGGCCCTGACCCTCTGTTCGCAACCGGGGCACCGGATTGAGCACCCAGACCGACCGCAAGAGCGGTGCAGACAACCACAAGTGCCGACACCAGTCCCACAGTCAGGGTTCGTGAACGATGTCGCTCACTCATCGTTGGCCTCCTGAACCTGGAACTCCCACGCCCGAAAGCGGGGGAGTTCACCCATCCCAGAACGTGACTCCAAGAAACTGCGGACTTCTGATCCGCCTCATGCTAGCGGTTCGACGCGCTCGCGCCATATGACACCGGTCATATCCCGAACGCGACGTGGAGGGGGAAGCTGGTGTCAGGCTCGCGTGATTTCCAGAGCGCTTTCTGGTGCGGGGCGCTCGGCTGGCCGGGAAGAGGGCCATTCTGGCCGAAGGTGATGAAGGGGCACCGCCGGAGGAGGTTGCCTCGCCCGGATAGCGCTCTCGAAATCCTGTGAGCAGCCCGGCCCGGTCACCCTCGGCGGAGCCACCGGGCGAGGAGACCTAGCCGACCCATTCCTGCCAGCGCCGGGCGCCCGTGCCTGACCGCGATACCCGCCACAACTTGCAGTGAGCCGGCGGCGAGGCCTATGCCATCAGCAAGACGAGGGCGTACCCGACAAGAACGCCGACAGGCGGCGCATCGAACGGCGAACGGCGCCCCCGGGACGACGTCGGCCCGAGCGTCGCTCCGGGTGTTCTGGGTGCCATTGGTGCTGACGCTCGGTCTCGGCTTGCTCTCGTTCGTTCCCCGCGTTCAGACAAACATCACACTAGCCCGGTCGTTCTGGGCGGCGGCGGCGGTGCTGCTGGTCTGGCAGGTTGTGCTCTTCCTGCGGCTGCAGGGCGCGTCGGCCGGCCGGTCGTTTCGCACGGTGCTGCGCCTGCAGCATTACCTGCAAGCCGCGCTTCAGGTGATCTTGTTCTCCTACTGGGGCTGGTACTGGCGGCCGGTCTACGACATGGCCTGGCTCATGGTGGCCCAGCTGGCTTTTGCCTACGCCTTCGACATGCTGCTGGCCTGGTCGCGTCGCGACAGCTATGTCCTCGGCTTCGGACCGGTGCCGATCATCCTCAGCATCAATCTGTTCCTGTGGTTCAAGAACGATTGGTTCTACCTCCAGTTCCTGATGATCGCGATCGGATTCCTGGGCAAGGAATTCGTCCGGTGGCACCGTGACGGCAGGCTGACGCACATCTTCAACCCGTCTGCGTTCGCGCTGGTGACCTTTTCGCTCGTGCTCATCGCCACCAACGCCACCGAGCTGACCTGGGGGCCGGAGATCGCGTCGACGCTGGTCCTCGCGCCGAGGATCTACCTCGTGCTGTTTCTGATCGGCCTGGTCGTCATGTACTACTTTTCGATCACGCTCATCGCCGGTTTCGCGGCCGTCGTGCTGTTTGGATCGAGCGCGCTGTACTCGGCGGTAACCGGGGTCCCGTATTTCATCGATTCGGAGATTCCGGCCGCGGTGTTTCTTGGTCTGCATCTGCTCGTCACCGACCCGTCTACGTCGCCCAGGACACCGCTCGGCAAGACCGTCTTCGGCGTCCTCTACGGACTGAGCGTCTTCGGTCTCTACGCGCTGCTCGGGGCGATTGGTGCGCCGACCTTCTACGACAAGCTCCTGTGCATGCCGCTCCTGAACCTGAGCGTTCGCTGGATCGATGTTTTCGTTCGTTCCGTCCGGGACCGCCCCATGGTGAGTCGGTGGCGCCTGGACTGGGCTCCCTCTCGCGCCAACCTGGCCCACATGGCGGTCTGGGTCCTGTTCTTCGGCGCGATGGCGGCGCTGGGACGAACCGACGGCAAGCACACCGGCGACAGTCTGCCGTTCTGGGAACAGGCCTGCGCGGAGGGCCGCCGGAACGGGTGCGAGCGCCTGCTCTCTATCGAGGCGTCATATTGCGGCGACAATTCGGGATGGGCGTGCAACGAGCTGGGCTGGCACTTTACGGAGGGCACACTCGACACGCCAGACCCCGAGCTTGCGCTGGCCTATTTTTCACGCGCGTGCGAGCTGCGGTTTCAGGCGGCCTGTCTCAATCTGCTGGATCCGGGCGGCGTCACCCGAGCGGATCCGAAGCTCCTGGATCTCCGCCTTCTCCTGCGCGAACGGAAGCAGAACTTGATGGAGATGCCGGAACGGGATCTGTATGCCCGCGCCTGCGACCACGGGTGGGCGTTTGCGTGCGACATCGTGCCGCCCACCCCTGTCTCCTGACCGCGGGCCCAAAGACCCGTCCAATCAGGTCAACGTCAGGTGCGTCATCGCTGCCATGGCATGACGTCGCAATCGTCGCTGGAAGCTGCTGCGCGACGGTCGTGTCTGGAACCGCCAGAGGTGGGAAACACACCGACAGTCCGAAGACCCGAATCCGACCAACGGAATCGACGCACCGCGGGCCTGCGCGAAGAGGGCGGCCCACGCATGCTCGCGGCGAACCGGGTCGTCTGTGTACCAGACCTCCTCGAGGACCGCGTGCGCCCGGAGGTAATCGACGTGCCAATGGGGTCGCGGCGTCACTTTCACGTGGTGAGCGAGCCGAGCAGCAATGCCTCCGGGTCCGAACGCGCTGCCGACATAGACGTAGTACCCCGACTGAAGCTGGACACACCCGAGGCGCCCGATCTGGACCACGGCATGCATCGAACAAGACAGTATCAGGGCATAGGTGCCATGTTGCATTCCCATCCACGCCAACTTTACCCAACCATGAGCCCTGTGATGCAACCGACCCGAACGTCACGCTCGAGACCGGGACCATGGAGCCCGTCGAGATCTCGTCAGGGCCATATC
>MPMA02032942.1_pt1 | contig 33904 bp, 25 predicted proteins | sample 1617361 | NCBI WGS metagenome assembly MPMA02 (sample SAMN05944807, study PRJNA350692) | marine metagenome | biome: marine; feature: ODZ; material: water; isolation source: 180 m water sample filtered on 0.2 um supor filter | place: Pacific Ocean | collected 2012-04-08 | depth 180m m | reverse complement strand
GGCTGCCTTGGCCTTGGCTTCAGCATCATTGCGACTGACCAGCATGAGGTCCGCACCCGCACTGGCCAAGCCGGCGGCCATTGCCTCGCCCAAGCCTTTCGAGCCGCCGGTGATCACGGCGACTTTCCCGCTCAAATCAAACTGTTTAATTCCCGGAAGCATTGTTCGACAAAGTGTTGCGGCCACGGATACTGCCGCCGCAAACCGGCTTGGCCAAGCGCGGCTTGCGAACATTCTTTAGTTCGGCAGGATGCGCTCGCGCCGCATGTCGGCAATTGTTGCCACTGCGAGCCCCTCAACCAGCTCACTTGGCCCGCATGCACAGGACCTGCCCGTTCTTTAAGGAGAGAAACAACCTGCCATGTGCCAAGGCCATGCTGTCGTAAACCGGGAGGGCATCGAGCCGGTATTGGGCCAAGGTTTTTCCGTCACGGGTCGAGATGGCCTGCAGCAGCGCACCCCGGCTGCCCCGCAGGGCTGCGGCCTGTTTCTCGCGATCGGCCAGCACCTCGGGGGAATTGGGAAAGTAGAACGCCTTTTCCTCATCAGCCAGGTCGGGTGGCCCGGCCACAAACAGGGTTTGGGCTGCCGCGGCCATGCTTCGGACTTGGAGCACCGGGGCGTCCTGCGACCAGTTCAAGCCGATGGCACCAAGGTCGTCCTTGGAAAATTTCCGGCGCAAGCCCCAGTCGGCTGCCGTGGCGTTGCGTTTTTCACTCTGCTGGTTGATACGTTTGTCCGTTTTGGTCACGCGCTGGATTCCGCCGCTGTCGATCTCCTTTCGGGCCGAGTAAAGGTGATATTCTAGGACCGGGGACTGGCACATGTAGGCAGGCTGCCGGGCATAGCCGTAAATGGAGGACCCGTCGGTGACCAGGATGCGTCCGGAGGGAACGAACCGGCCGGCCTTGAACCAGCCGCCCCAGCCGGAGGTCACTGTTTTCCCGTAGAGCCAGTAGGAGCGGTGAAACCAGGAATCGTCCAGAAACCCGATCGTGCAAAACAGGTGCGCGCCCTCGCCGAGTTGATCCGCCGCGTCCCGGGGGTCGAGGGCCTGCCGCCGACCCTCGAGGTCGAATCGTTGCGACCGCATGTAAATGTGTTTGCCGTCGCTGGACAGGATGTCCGGCAGGGAAACCGGCATGTTCAGGCCGCGGACCTTGGACTGGAGGTTTTTTCCAGTTTCGGGATCGAGTTCGTCGAGCACGTTCTCGGAGAGTTTCCGGCCGGTTTCGGGATCCAGCCGGATCATCCGCAGGCCGCCGTCCAGGAACATCGACCGGCCCGCCACGCAATAGAGGACGCCGTCCTGGACCAGCACGCTGCCGGGCACCGGCCAAACTGACTCGAGCTGCTCGAAGGCCATCATCCGGTGATCCGCTGGCCCGCCCCGGAAGCGCCAGACCAGTTCCCCATCCAAGGCACGCAGGCAATAAATCCAGCCGTCGTTGGAACCGAACAACACCCGGCCCTCGTGGTAAGTCGGAGGCGAATCGACCCGCCCCCCGGTGGCCCGGGTCCAGAGCACGGTTCCGGTTTCCACATCCAACGCGTGCACTGAATGGGCATCCACGGAAGCGACGAACACCCGCTCTTGGGCAACCGTCAACGCACTCAGGCGCCCTCCCAGCGACGCGGCCCATGCGGTTTCCAGGTTCGCCGACAAGGGGGTCTCGGTATAGCCGCTGCGGGCGGTGTCGTGGCGGTAGGTGGGCCAGGCGCTTTTTGTTGCCAGCCGGGGGACGGGCAAGATTTTGTCGTAGGCTGGGCCGCGCACCAGCCGGTCCCCGGCGGCCGGGACCTTGGGCAGTGCACGATTTGGGTTCTGCGCGGCCAGCGCCGTGAATCCGTTCAGCTTTGCCTCGACATAACAGGCGCAGGAATGGGGCGGCGTGTAAACCAGACCGTTGCACGGCATAACCCCGTAAATGCAGCCGCCGCGAACCCAGTGGTGGGTCTGCCAGGTCTTCTTCTTGTAGTCGATAAACTCGATCCCGGTGCGCGAGGGCAGCAGGTATTTGTCGGTGGCCTTGCTGGGATAACATCGCTGGTGAAACCAGTAGATGTCCGTGTCCGGCGGAAACTCGACCTCGACCTCGCCGGTCAACGGATTGCGCCCGGTGAACACGCCCGAGTCGCGTCCGCCGGCGGTGGCCCCGGACCAGACCAAGCCGTCGACCACCAGCAAATCCCCCGGCGATTGGTGCCCGGAGCGGGCCTGCTTGGAGGTCCACAGGCTCTTGCCGGTCTCCGCCGAGTAGCCGGCCATCGAGCTTTTTCCGGTCGAGAACAAAACCGCCCCCCCGTAAACCACCAGCCTCGGGGCGAAGCTGGTGAAAAGGGGCGCCCGCGTCCCGATCCCCTCGGAGATCCACACCTCGGCGCCGGTTTTCCGGTTAAGACAGACCAGTTTTTCGCCATCGAAAAAGTAAATCCGCCTTCCGTCCGAGGCCAAGGTCAAGGGCGCCACCGGCCGGTTCTTTTTCCACAGTGTCGCACCAGTCCCGGCGTCGACCGCCATCACCACTCTACTGCCCTGTTGCCATGCCCAGTCCCGGTTGGCTCTTTTGGTGTTGTCCCAGACGAAGGTGTCCCGGGGGTTGAATTCCGGCTCGTCCTTGAGCCCCTCGTTCATGGAGAGCAGCAACACCCCGTCCGAGAAAATCATTTCCTGCGTGAACTCGGTGTCCGCGAAGGTTCGCGACACTTCCCCGGTGGCGGCGTCCAGCGCGGTGACCGGCGCGTGCAACCCGAGCGTGACATAGACCGTGTCTCCCTCGGCAAGCAGTCGGCGGGGCAAATGCGCCGGCCCGCTCTTGAGCGGCCAGAAGTGGGTTTGCCATTGCTCGATCGGCTTTCGCCAAAGGATGCTCCCGTTGAAGGCGTCCCGCGCGACCAGGGACCATTGTGCCGGCAGTTGGGCGGACGAGGTGGGGCCCTCGTCGAAGATGTAAAACACCCTTCCCCCGGCGGAAACCATAGCGCTCATGCTGGCCATGTGGTCGTGGTGCCGGGACCAGCGGGGGCTGCCAATCCATTGATAGTGGCGGGGCGGACCCACCACGTCGTCATGAGCCACGGCGTTACCGCTGGGATCATGCAGGTAGTGGGTCCATTCATCGATGTTTTCCGGCCGGGGCTTGACCTGTTTGACCCACTCGCCGTTCTTGCGGATGATTGCCGCGCTGTCCGGGGCTAGAACCCGCATGATTTCGCCCGGCGCAACGAGATCCGGATTCTCGACGACGAGCAGGTTGACCAGGTTGTCCACGTAGGGGAGGGCTTTCTCATCCCATTGTTCCACCGAAACCCGCCCATACAGGCCGAGCGAGCGAATGTGCCGCCGGGCTACCTCGATGCGGGAGGCGTCCCGGTCCAGTCCATGGACGATGGTGTGTTCCGATACTGGCAACGCTGCGGTGAGTTTGCCGTCGCCGCAGCCAACGTGCGCGATGAAGCCCCCCTTGAAACCGGACGCCTCGAGAATCTGTCGGGCCTTGTCCTCCTCGGCCCCTGTCGCCGCCGGGAGAGATGCACCGAGAAAGCAGCCGGCCAACAGGAGGCAAACCCAAGCCGACCGGCGGCCGGTCGCGTGATGAGTGAAGGGTTGGCGCGGGTTGGCGCAAGCATGGAACACGGGGCCTGCACCGGTGGACGACTGCGTGGACACCGCGACGGCGAAGCCCGGAAAGAAACGACTGTTCATGGCGCCGATGTTGGCTTGGCTGACCCAATTGTCAACCCACGATTCGTGACCGGTCCTCGCAGGCCGGGACAGTTTCAAACAGCCAAACCATACCAGCAGGCTTGGGTGGCACATGCGTTCCGCATGTCCTTTTCGGCGTTCCGCCAAAAGTATTTTCGGGGAGAGAAAGTGTCCCCGTGAGTCCCTATTTCCGAACGCGATCCGGGTAATCAAGCGAGCCAGAAAAGCCGAGGCAGACACCCAACCGCTTGGGTGGCGAACCGGCTGTCTCCGCCGCCACCGCGAGCTTAACCGTGGTTTTTCAACTTGCAGACACGGCGGCGAAACGGGTTTAGAATGGAACCCGAATGAAAACCAAGCCAAGCAGGGCGTTTACGCTGATTGAGTTGCTGGTGGTGATCGTCATCATCGCCATTCTGGCGGGTGGTCGAGGTTACTTAAACTGGACCATATAAAGAGTTAGTCTGGGCGGCTTATAGCGGTCACAAGGAAATCGCCGAACTGCTTATTGCTAAAGGCGCGGATGTGAATGCGAAAGCTGCTGGCAACTAAACCAACCTCTGCGGAAACAGTTAAAACGCCTTGGGATTTTGGTTCTACTGCAACGGAGTGATTTTTCTCGCATATCGCTGATCCTTTCACACCTAGCACTGGATACTGAAAACGGATTTGGGGCTGTCTTTTGGGATCCAAATAAATCAAAATCGTTGCCGCAAACACATAAAAATCGCCGCTTTCCTTATGTTTTAGGGTTTTTGGTGTAGAAGAGCGAAAAAAGTGTGACCAAAGGTGTGACTGAGAAAACGCTCAAAAATTAAGTCATTGGAAATCAATAGGTCAGAGACACATGTAATGAAATACCTCCTAATCACAACAATCGCAGCCGTGCTGTTGGTGTTGGAAGGGAAGGCACAGCAGTCGACTCCTTCTGATGAAGCAAAACAGCCGGCACCTTTGCTTGAACCAAAGACCTCTGGGCTGTCCATAATGACTTTCAACACGGAGTGGCTCCTGGGAAGTGAGACCCAGGTGGTGGCATTGAAGAAGAAGGGTATTTGGGGATTAGAGGAGAAGGACACGGAATCTGAAATCGAACAGCAACATCAGGCAGTTGCCACCATTGTCGCAAGGCACGCCCCGGACATCCTCTGCCTTCAGGAGGTGATCAACGAGGTTGCGGCCAGGCGACTCCGGGAGGCTCTCCAAGGCAAGGGCCTGCAATATGACCTCCATTTCCTTGAGAGTCGTGACACTCATCTGGAGCAGGATGTTGTTTTTCTGAGCAAGAAAGGCAGCAAAAATATGACCGATATCAAAGCCTCTCATCCCATTGATCCTGTTTACCCGTCAAAATGCGTGATTCTAACCTGCCTGCTCAACGGCGAGCAGACTGCCATCATTGGCCTGCACCTAAAGGCAGTTCCCACCGAACCGAGTGCGGTGTCTAAGAGGGAGAAGCAGGCCGACGCAGTTGTAAAGCAACTTAACAGGCTTTCGGCTGCTGGTTATGCCACCTTGGTCCTTGGGGATCTAAACGATTGGGATCCGATTGTTCCAGATGCCGACACTAGCGAGCAGGCGACTCCCACTTCACAGGCCTTGAAGAAGATGAAGGACTACGTTCCCGGAGGTAACGATGAACTAGTGAATAGCTTGAAGTGGGTTGAACCGATGGAAAAGAGGTACACCTACAACTACAAGGGTTCGAAGACTGTGCTGGACCACATCCTCCTGCCCCTTGGTTGGCAGGATAGAGTCGCTGGAGTCACAATCGACCACGACAGGCCTGATGGGGCAAGCGACCATTGGCCTGTCATTCTGGACTTAAGCTGGTGAAGTTTGGGCAAGACAAACAGGTAGTGGACACCTAAACACGGCGGCAAGACGGATGAAGAAATGAAAACTGAAGATAAATGAAATCGAAAGTAATTTGTCAAAAGGATACAAAATATACTTATTAGTGATTTTATTTCTTTTCAGCATTATATGTTTAATCGCTTGGAAATTTGGTGTTTTGGACTTGTTATTTGATACATATTACACCCCTCCAAGTGAAAGGATGTGATTCAGCTTCAAAGTAACAATGAAACAACGGAATCATGACAACAATCGCGGTCGTGCTGTGGAAGGGGTGTGTTGCCCCAGCGCAGCAGGGTATGGTCCAAGCACCAGACATCTCAAATTACGAAGAGGCGTTCGATCTTGACCGTCCCGTGCGATTTTCCTACATTCACCGCCAACAAGCGATCATTCATGCGGCGCTCCAGGGCGCATGTTTCCATCGCCAGAAAAGCGGTTTCCAATCAATTCATGCAGAATCGTTATGAAACGGATCCACCTCACTCGTCGTTCCTTTATTAAGTCCACCTTGGTAGCGGGAGTAGCCCCTTCCTTTGCAGCTTCCGAATTGTTTGGCGTGAATGCGCCTAGCAACAAGATAACGGTCGGGTTCATCGGCGTAGGCTCCCACGGGACGAACCATAATCTCCGTTCCTATCTCAAACAGCCTGACGCTCAGGTTGTTATGGTATGCGATGTGGATGGTGCTCGCATGGCGGAAGCCAAGAAAATGGTGGATGCACATCACGGTGACACGGGTTGCTCAACAACGAAGGATTTCAGGGAGGTGTTGGCTCGACCGGACATTGATGCCGTGATGATTTCAACGCCCGATCACTGGCACACATTGATCAGTGTCATGGCACTCCGAAGCGGCAAGGATGTGCAGTGTGAGAAACCCACCTTAACGATTGATGAAGGAAAGACATTGATTCGCGAGGTAAGAAAACGGGGCAAGGTCTTACAGACGAGTACGGAGGATCGCTCTGTGCCGGTCTACCATCGAATGGCCGAGCTGGTTCGCAATGGCCGTGTCGGAAAACTGGAAAAGATCGAAGTTATTCTGCCGAAGCAACCCACGGTTCCCGGTAATCCAACACCACAACCTGTTCCGCCAGATTTGGATTACGACATGTGGCTCGGTCCCGCACCCGAAGCCCCCTACACGAAAGATCGTGTCCATTTCCACTTCCGTTGGATTTGGGATTACTCCGGCGGAATCATTTGTGATTGGGGTACACACTTATTCGACACCGCACAATGGGCGAACAACACAGAACGATCCGGACCCACAGAGGTCGATGGAAAGGGAAATCACTGGGAAGGTGGCCTCTATGACACGGTGAAGGACTATGATGTGACCTATCGCTATGCCAACGGTGTTGTCATGACCTGCAACTCCGGAAATCCCAGCCTGAAGTTTATTGGATCCAAGGGTTGGGTTGGCAATGTCGGTTGGCGAGGCAAGCTCCAGGCCAGTTCGGATAAGATTCTTAACTCGGTGATTGAAGCTGGGGAGACCCGTCTATTCACCAATCCTGCCGGTGAACATCGTAACTTCCTGGATTGTGTTAAGACTCGAAGAGATCCGTATTTCCCTGTCGATATAGGTCATCGAGTCTCCACCGTCTGCCATCTTGCAAATCTGTCCATCAAATTGGGCCGTCCGTTGAAGTGGGATCCCGTTAAGGAACGCTTCAAAAACGATAACGAAGCAAACCGCCTGCGAACCCGTGACATGCGGAAGCCATGGTCACTTGCCTAGTGAATCGCGCTTCAGTTCCGGCATGCCTATAGTCCTGTTCGGTGAAGCCCAGAATAGACCGAAATAGGACGCCCCTCGTGAATCTCGAACTTGCCTGGAACCAAACCAACCCAATCCACCACTTGAACGCTGATAGGTTCTGGTTCAGTGGCAACGGTTAAAACGCCTTGAAAACTGCGCTCATCGGGATGAGTGGTTGCCTCGTTAAGGAATCGGCATTTATTGCAATCGTTGAAGCCATGCTGCTGGTGGGGTGGTGTGAATCGGTTCCGAATAGTTCAATTTATGTATCTTCCAAAAACGGAAACTATGAAGCCGTCAAACAGCATTTGGATGTTGATACGATGACCAGGGAAAAAGAAACGCTGCGCGGTGACGTATGTTGCATGGAGTTTTATGAGTGCTGATCAGGTCAGAGAATCGCCCTCCACAGACCCCGAATCCTTGTTCAATTTCCTGGAGGAACAGGATATCCGTTACCAGCGAGAGGATCATCAGCCCGTTTTCACTGTCGAGGAATCCAAAGCTCTCAATCTGGAGTTGCAAGGAGGGGCCACCAAGAACCTTTTTTTACGGGACAAGAAAGGGAAGCGCCACTTTCTCCTCTCTGTCGAACAGGGCAAGCAAGTCAATCTCAAGCAATTGCCGGCCTTGCTGGATTCAAGCAAGCTCAGCTTTGGATCACCGGAGCGTTTGTGGAAGTATCTGGGAATCCTTCCCGGGGCGGTAAGCTTGCTGGCCTTGATCAATGACTGCTCGGGAGAAGTGGAGGTGTTGATCGATGAGGATTTGTGGGAGAAGGAAATGATCCTCTGCCATCCCTTGGTCAACTCTTCAACCCTGGCGCTGCATAGAGTAGATTTGGAACGATTCATCCACCAAACTGGGCATTCTTTTCAACTGGTCAGGATGCCCCAGAAACCCGCAGACTAGGAGCGCGTAATGAACAGTGCTGCAGAGGTGCCCATCATCGGGGTGGAGGTGTTCAGGTTCTCCATCGCAAAAGAACTGTCGAAACGGGGTTGCGGCAACCACAACTGGGGGCACTGGATGACACGGCCATTCTCCGCGGTGCCATGAGTATGCCGGCAACGAACGCCACGAATATCGACACAGCGAACAAGACGGCAATGACGGATGAAGAATTGAGGTCTGAAGGGAAATGAAACACCTCATGCACACAACAATCGCAGCCGTGCTGTTGGTGGGGTGTGGTGTGCCGGGAGAGTAGCCAATAAATAGCTTGCCCAGCTACTTTATCCACAAGCCACCGCCACCGGTGAATGGTTGAACTTAAAAATCTTGGCCTAAATAACTAATTTCGGGTAATCTTCTCTTTAGGTTCAATGTACCGTGCATATCTCCAGAATAACTGCCTCCTATGGGCGTTCCTGTTCATTCTGGGTATTACCGGGGAGGGGCAATCGCAGAGTCTGGTCAATGAGGGTAATGTTGCAGATCCGGTCGTTGAAAAACTTCCTGATCTCATGTTTGACGGTTCCGATGAGGCCCATCATAGATTGAGGGACGCCATTCATGGCGCACGGATTTTAGCTGACTCTGGAGCTGGCTATGAGGCCGCAATGGTATTAACTGCAATATCCATTCAGGCGAAAAACACTGAACTTGCGGAAGAAGCATTAAACATTCTGAATAATTTGGAACTCACTCCGAACTCTGTACTCAACGGGACCGCTAAGGAAATTTTAGGAAAAAATCAAAAACGCAACCATCGCCATCACTCAAATTTTAATAAACGCCATATTCAGAATCTCATTAAATTGGGTTTATATTCAGAAGCTGCAGACCAATTACTCAGAATACTAAAAAGTAATAATGAGAGAATTATTGAACAAATGTGGCGGGAACTTTTTAGACAATCCAAAACACCTGAGAAGTTACTGGCTAAAAATAAGCTGAAAATAAACAATCAGTTAGCTAAGGAGCTAGAAAGCGCAAATCAAAGAACACTGAAGTTAAATCAAATTCGATTTTTGAGAGTATTTGATCACGAAACCAGTGAAGATGCAGAACGTTTTTTAAGAAGATCAGATCCAAACATAATTAGCGAGAATGATCGTGATGAGCATCATTCAGAATACCAACGATGGGTTGAACGAGATAATGAAGAAAATGAGGATGATCGCAAAGAACCGCCACTTGAAGAGATAGCTTTAAGAGTTGTCAGGCATGCTGGCGACTTGAAAAATGTCTGCTTCAAATCATCAGATTTTCTTGCGAAGCTTGTAATTGAGGCAGCGCCAAATAGTGCCGCCGCAAAAAACGCGCGTGTGTTGCTAGGGAAATCACAGGAACCCAATTCAAAAAAATTATACCACAATCTTTATATGGAAAATGATCCCGGAAACGAGATGTTTTCTGAAGTAAAGGTGCGTGAATATGAGTTGATATTAACTGATCAAGCCATTGAGAAACTTCATGATGAACCTAAAAAATACGTTCGTGGAACTTTTCGGGAAGGCGAAAAAGTTTACCGTAACGTTGGCATTAGGCTCAAGGGTTCATGGGGAAGTTTTCAAATGCTTGATCAAGATACAAAACCAGGATTTACGATAAAATTTAACCAGTTTGTTGAAAGGCAGAAATTTTACGGTTTGCGCAGAATTATTCTTAACAATGCTAATCAAGACCCTAGTTATATACGTGAATCAATTGGTTACAGTATTTTCCGTGATGCCGGCATCCCGGCTCCACGTACTGGTTATGCAACACTCAATGTTAACGGTAAATCACGTGGTTTATACGTGCAAATTGAAGCAGTAACACAGGACTTTCTCGCGCGGTGGTTTTCAAATACTAAAGGTAACTTATACGAAGGACCGGGAGATATCATGGAATGGGACCATTTGGATTTAGATTCTAATCAAAGCAATGATGATCGAAGAGACTTGCAGCAACTTGCCGAAACAATAGAAGAAGCCAGTGATCAAAATCCATGGCGCACTATTTCAAAACATGTAGATTTTAATTGTTTCAAGCGATTTATCGCTCTGGAACAACTTGTCAATCATTGGGATGGATACACACAGGCAAACAACTACCGCATTTACCACAACCCGGAAACGTCGAAGTTCGAATTTTTTCCCCACGGCTGCGATCAACTTTTTGAAGAAGCGCATGCTAATATTTTCAGGAACCAAGGTGGCATACTGAGTCGCGCACTGATTCAAACCGAAGCAGGTAGAGAGCAGTATAAAGAAACGATAAGACTTCTGCTTGATCAGGTATGGGATGAATCAACAATAACGAGCAGAATAGCTGAAAAATATCGACTGATCCGTCCGTATGTCTCCTCGGGGGGGCGGATTGGGCGTGGCATCGATGAATTTGAAGAAACAGTAAATCGCATGCTTCGTTTCGTGGCCACTCGTCGATACGCGGCGATTAGCCAACTGATATCAGCAGACAGCCGAAATAATTGGCGGCAATACCGTGAGGTCGAACACCATTGGTTGTTCGACTCTTACAGGTAGCCAATTCTCGCCGATCTCCTCCGCAAACACGAAGCCAAGACGGGTGAAGAATTGAAAGCTGAAGGGAAATGAAGCGCATCCTACTCACAACAAACGCAGCCGCGCTGTTAGTGGGGTGTGGAATTACCCAGCAAGGTATAGTTCAAGCGCCGGGCATATCAATTCACGAGGCTGCCTGGAAGGGAGACATTGAATCTGTCAAACAGCACCTGGCTGCTGGCGAGACAGTCAATGCAACGAATAAGTGGGTTTCGACTCCTTTGCATTACGCGGTTCGTGCAGGTCACAAAGAAACCACCGTGCTACTCATTCTGAAGGGCGCGGATGTGAATGCGAAAAACAATGAAAGAAGGAATCCTTTGCATCGTGCGGCCATGGATGGGCACAAGGAAATCGCTGAACTGCTAATCTCTGAAGAAGCGGATATGGATGCACAGGATGGGGATGGTTTGGCTCCCCTGCATTATTCAGCACGTGCAGACCACAAGGAAATCGTTGAATTACTTATCAATAATGGCGCGGATGTGAATGTAAGGAGTACGGCTAATTTAACACCGCTAGATATGTCTAGTGGCGGAATCGCCGACCTCATCCGCAAGCAAGGCGGCAAAACGAGTAAAGAATTGATTGCGCTGTCCAATGCTGCCAGAACAGGAAATATAGCAGAGGTCAAGAAACACCTGGCTGCTGGTGCGGATGTGAATGCGAAGGATATGTACGGAGATACTCCTTTACATGATGCGGTTAAACGAGGTCACAGGGAGGTTGTAGAACTACTCGTCACCAACGGCGCGGATATGAATGTGCAGGATGGAAATGGTCGAACTCCCTTGTATCCCGCGACTGCTTTGGATCACAGGGAAATCGTCGTAATACTCATTGCCAAGGGCGCGGATGTGAATGTAAAGGATGATGATGGATCGACTCCATTGCACAAGGCAGCTGGATTGGGTCGCAAGGAAATCGTAGAACTGCTGATAGCCGAAGACGCGGATTTGAATGCAAAGACTTATTCTGGTCAAACACCGCTGGATCGGGCAGTTCTATGGGCCGAAGACAAACCTGAAATAGCGGTTTTCCTCCGCAAACACGGCGGCCAGACGGGTGAAGAGCTGAATAAAGAAGGAAAATAAAGCTGATTTGACAGTTGAACTTAACCGAATAATCACCGCTCTGATGTTTGCCTATCTCCGCGATAAGGAATAATTAGAGTGATGAAATCAAATGCATCACTCTTACAGATCCTGACCACCATCGCCTTGCTGGCGACCCTGAGCCTGCCGGTAGCAGCTTCGGCTGGGCCATGGCTGAGATGCTGGGACAAGCAAAGTGACTGTCATTCTGGGACTGTTTCCTTAAACTGGCAGTGATCCCAATGAAAAGATCCGTTAGCACCTTGTCAGCATATTGCTTGGCCATGGTCATTCCGCTTGGAGCCCCTGAGAAACGGCTGCCCATCAAAGGGGAGGTATTCACCATTGATGAGCACACGGCATTCCTGATCCAGCCTGAGAAACCCAGGGTGGATCAACCAATCCCGTGGGTTTGGTATGCACCGACGTTGCGCGGGCTGCCGGCCAACTCGGAGAAGTGGATGTTTGAGAGGTTTCTCAAGGCGGGCATTGCTATTGCGGGCGTGGATGTGGGGGAATCCTACGGCAGTCCGAAAGGGAGGGAGGTATACTCCGCGTTGCATGAGCACTTGGTCAAGAAACGTGGTCTGGCCAAACAGGCATGTCTACTGGCCCGGAGCCGTGGCGGCCTGATGCTCTACTGCTGGGCGGAGGAAAACCCCGACAAGGTACGGTGCATTACCGGCATATATCCGGTCTGCAGCATTGCCAGTTACCCCGGTCTCAAGCGTGCCTGCGATGCCTACGGCATGACCGCTGATCAACTGGAGGCGCAGTTGGCCAAGCACAACCCGATCGACCGACTGGCGCCCTTGGCCAAGGCGAAGGTGCCTATTTTCCATATTCATGGGGACAAGGATCGGTTGGTACCGTTGGAGGCCAACTCGGGTTTGGTGAAAAAACGATACGATGAACTGGGTGGAAGAATGACGCTGGAAGTCGTCAAAGGACAAGGCCACAACATGTGGGAGGGTTGGTTCCAGAGCCAAAACCTGGTTGATTTCGTGATCAAACACGCCAATCCGGTGAACTCGAGCAAGGTCAAGTAGAGTTGTTTAAGTAACAATCAACTATGTCCCTGTTATCGCGCGAACTTGAATCGAGCCTAAATCAAGCTGCGCAGGCATTGTACGGTGCGAATGGGTTATACATTGGAGCAGGAGCTGGAATGGGGGTGGACTCGGGATTGCCCGATTTTCGTGGAAAAGAAGGTTTTTGGAATGCTTATCCGCCCGTAGCGCAACTTGGATTGTCTTTCTCTGAAATGGCCAATCCTCGTTGGTTCGACACTGACCCAGAGTTTGCCTGGGGTTTTTATGGGCATCGATTGAATCTATACCGGGCAACCAAGCCACACGAAGGTTTCGATATTCTACGCAGATGGGGCGAAGCCATGCCGGGTGGTGCTTTTGTTTTTACCTCTAATGTGGATGGGCACTTCCAGAAGGCAGGCTTTGATGTCAGGCAAATAAACGAACACCACGGTTCCGTTAACCATTTACAATGTGTGGAGAACTGTGGGCAAGAGGTTTGGCCTGCGATCAATTCTAAGGTCGTAGTTGATGAAAGCACCTTGCGGGCCGCTTTACCTCTGCCGTCATGTCCAGCCTGTGGTCAACTTGCCCGACCAAACATCTTGATGTTCGGTGACTGGTGTTGGGATTCGTCGCGTTCCGGCAAGCAAAAGATTCGCCATGACAAGTGGCTCCAACAACAGGAAGATGAAAAGATCGTATTGATCGAGATAGGAGCTGGTATGGGTATTCCAAGCGTCCGGTATCAATGTGAATCTCTCCTGGTAGACAAGAGAGGAACATTGATTCGCATCAACATACGAGATTCCGAAGCGCCAGTTGGAAACATATCCCTACCCATGGGCGGACTGGAGGCCCTTCGCCAAATTGACGTGATTATTGATGATTCGAGAAAAAAATAATCTAACCTTATGTCAATCTGCAGACATCTGAATTGCCGGACGGAACATCAGGCGATCAATCGACTCAATTGTTTTTGCCATCGACAGGAATCTTGATATTCAGTCCCCACGGGTTCCTGTACGACTTGGCCAGCATTTTGTTGGCTTGATCGTCCCCATTGAACCGTTCCTTTGCCGGGTCCCAGCGGAGTTTGCGATTCAGTTGGATGGCGATGTGTGCCAGTTGCGCCAGGGAACAAGTACGATGTCCAACCTCCGCATCGGCCATGGTCGGGGCATTATTTTTGATTCCGTAGATGAAATCCTGCTTGTCTTCCCTTTGTGGGAGACGTAGGTCGCTATCTTTAAATTTTGTTCGCAGAATGTTCCTATCACTGGCCTGAAATCCACCTTTTCGGTGCCAGTTGGCTTGAATCCACCCTTCTTCGCCTTCAACCCGCAAATAGGCGCCAGCCTTGTCGATGCGATAATCCATCACGACACCATTGGGATAGAGGTATTGGGCTTTGAGGTCGATGAGAACGTTCCAGAGCCCGGTACCCGCGGCAGGGTATCGACCCGTACCTTCGATCTCCACCGGACCGCTGCGTTCGGAATCATTGACCTGCTGAGCCACGTCCAAAACATGAGTTCCCCAGTTGGTGATCATACCCTCGCAGGTATCCCGGCAACGCATCCATCCGGGGCGTCCATATGACTTGGGCGGATGCACCCGGTCAACGGTATACGGTTTCTTCGGCGCAGGACCGAGCCACATGTCGTAATTCAGATCATCGGGCACTGGCACTGGATCAGCCTTCCCACCGGCCACGTCGCCTGCTGGCACCCCGACTTCGATGCGTCTAATTGTACCGAGATAGCCGTTGCGCACCAGTTGAGCAGTCTTGTGCATGTAGCCATTCGAACGGCACTCACTGTCGGTGCGGAACGTAACCTTATGCTTGCTGACGGCGTCGGCGAGCAATCGACCCTCAGCGATGGAGAGTGTCAATGGCTTTTCACAAGATACGTGTTTGCCGTGTCTGACTGCCGCAAGGGATATCGGCACGTGCCAATGGTCGGGAGTGGAATTCATGATCGCATCAACATCGTCACGGGCGATCACTTCACGCCAGTCCATGTGAACCTTGCAGTCGCGGTTCCCGTAGAAAACATCGACATCCTGCTTGGCGTTGTCCAGGCGCCAGCGATCAACATCACATACAGCTACCACCTGTACATCATCCATGTTCAAAAGCGTTTTGAGGTTGATCATGCGTGCCTGGCGCCCCATCCCGATCATACCGATCGTGATGCGGTTGGACGGTGCATTTTTTCCAAAGACCGTCGATGGGACGATTGTTGGAAAGGTGGATATTACGCCGGCTGCGCTAAGGGCGCCAAGAGCCTGTCGGCGTGTGCAGGTCGCACTGCTGAGTGATTTATTCTTTATTCTTGGTTGAGTTCGGGTGTGTTGCTGGCAGAGCTCTTTTCAGGAGGTTTCGCAGTCCGCTTTCATGGGCACTGCCAACGAAACATGTGGAAATTACCCGAGAGGGTTCGACTCCCCCCACCTCCACCACTCTTTAAAGGGTTATTCACTAAAGCATGATTTCGTTTACTGGTTCAGCCCGGGTGGCCCCAGTCAACCGGGCATCGAGCCCTTGGACGGGCATGCTGAACCGCCAGGCATCAATGCCCAACAGGTGAAGGATGGTGGCATTGATCTCATGGATGTGAACGGGTTTATGAACCACGTTATAGCTGAATTCGTCAGTTTCGCCGTGGACTATCCCCGGTTTGACACCACCCCCAGCCATCCACATGGTGAAGCACTTGGGATGGTGATCCCGGCCGTACTCGGTCTTGGTTAATTCTCCCTGGCAATAGATGGTTCGACCAAACTCCCCACCCCACACGACCAGTGTGTCATCGAGCAAGCCGCGTTCCTTCAGGTCGTTGATAAGGGCAGCAACAGGTTGATCAATGTCGCGGCACTGGTTTGGTAGATCCTTGGGCAGCTTGAAATGCTGGTCCCAGCCTCGGTGGAAAATCTGGGTGAATCGCGTGCCCCTTTCGGCCAAACGCCGAGCCATCAGGCAGTTGTAGGCGAAGGTTCCCTCCTTTTTCGAGTCAGGCCCGTATTTTTCAAATGTTGAGTCTGGCTCTTTTTTCAGGTCGGTAAGTTCCGGTATGGAGGACTGCATGCGGAATGCCATTTCATACTGGGCAATTCGCGCCTGTACATCCGGATCGCCAACTTCATTGAATTGCTGTTGGTTCAACTCATCAAGGGCATCGAGCATGCGCCGCCGCACCTTGGGACTAACCCCTTTGGGATTGGAGAGAAACAACACCGGGTCGCCCGCAGAGCGAAGAAGCACGCCCTGATGCTTGGACGGGAGAAACGCCGAGCCCCACAACCGACTGAAGAGCGCCTGCGCCTCCTTGCGCCCCGTCCAAGTGGAGTTCAATACAACAAAGGACGGCAGGTTGTCAGTTTCATTCCCCAGACCGTAGCTCAGCCAAGCTCCCATGCTGGCGAAGCCAGGAATTTGGAAACCGGTCAGGATATAGGTGATCGCTGGATCATGGTTGATGGCCTCTGTATAGACCGTCCGGAGGATGGCCAAGTCTTTTGCCACGGTTCCCGTGTGGGGCAGCAGTTCACTGATCCATGCTCCATTTTCATTGTTATCGTACTTCTTGAAATTATAGATCGACGGAGCTACGGGAAACCGTTTCTGCCCTGATGTCATGGTGGTGAGTCTCTGGCCCATGCGAATCGACTCCGGCAAATCCTTGTCGAACCACTTCCCCATCTCGGGCTTGTAGTCAAACATGTCCATTTGGGATGGCGCACCGGACATGAACAGGTAGATGACGCGCTTGGCCTTGGGGGCAAAATGAGGCAGGCCGGGTATCCCCGGCACTCCGTTGCGCTTGGCAGCCTGCGCCGCGAAGGCAGGATCCTTGGCCAATAGCGACCCCAGAGCCATGGAACCCAGACCGAGTGCGCCGTTCCGGAAAAAATGCCGGCGTGTTTGGTTTTGGAGATATGTTTGTATTGGATCCATTTTGTTACCTTATCGTTTGTGTGTTGTCCGAGTTAGCCCTTGTTCAGCACCTCATCCAGGTTCAATATGATGTTGGCGACCATCGTGCAAGTTGCCAGTTCAACCGGATCAAGCCCGGAATCCGGAGACAACTCGCCCACAGCAACCGCCCCTTTGGCGGCATCGGCGTTGGACTTGAACTCACCGTAAAAATCGTTGTAGGCCGACACGAGCGACCTGCTTTCACTGGCCGATGGTTTTCGCAGCGTGGCCAAGCGGAAACCGTAGGCCAAGCGCTCCTCGATTGAGCCACCCTCATTTTGCATGATCCGCTGAGCCAAGCCGCGTGCGGCTTCAAAATATTGCGGGTCGTTCATCAGCAGCAGCGCCTGCAAAGGCGTGTTCGTACGTTCACGGCGCACTGAGCAAACCTCCCGTGACGGCGCATCAAAGGTGTTCATCTGCGGTGGCGGAGCCGTGCGCTTCCAGAATGTGTACAGGCTGCGGCGATGTACCTTTTCCGGGCCGTTGTCTTTCTTAAACCGAACGGTGTTTGAACCCGTGTAGCCTACGACGAACCATAACCCATCGGGCTGGGGCGGCTTGACGCCGGGGCCTCCGACTTTCTCGACAAGCAACCCGCTGAGCGCCAAAGCTTGATCCCGCAACGCCTCCGCATCGAGTCGAAACCGCGGCCCCCGAGCGAACAACCTGTTCTCCGGGTCGAGGTCGTAAAGTTCTGGTGACGCCTTTGAGGTTTGCCGATAGGTGGAGGAGGTCACCACCAGGCGGATCAATTCCTTCACATTCCAGCCGGACTGGGTAAAGTGGACAGCCAGCCAATCCAGCAGTTCCGGATGCGTGGGCCATTCGCCCTGCATTCCAAAATCCCCGGCAGTCTTGACAATGCCCACTCCAAAGACCTGCTGCCAAAAACGGTTCACAGTCACCCGCGCAGTGAGAGGGTGGGTTCCGTTCAGCAACCACTCGGCCAAACCTAGGCGGTCCTGGGGTGCGCCTTCGGGGAAAGGAGGCAGAAATTCCGGTGTTTTTCGGGTCACTTTATCTCTTCGCTGGTCATACAAGCCGCGATCCAATACATAGGCGTCCCGGGGCTTTTTCAATTCCTTCCACACCAATGTTGTGGGTGCATTCTTTTTGGTATCAGCAATCTTCTTCTCCCACTCTTTCATGCTCTGATGCAAAGGCTCAAATTGCTTGCGGGTATTCAGGCAGATATGCTCTACAAAATGATCCTTAAGTTGTGAAAGCCCTGAATCATTTAGGGATTCCTTCTTGATAAGCGGAAGCAGTTTGTCCGGCAACGCCGGTTTCTCAACCTGTCGCAAAGCCGCAAGCCAAAGGTTGAAGGAAACGTATTCCTGTTTGTCCTTGGTTGATGTGACCCACCCGGCCTGATCCCAGTAAACTGTCCCGTCGAACTGAGTGAATGCCCAACCGTTAACCTTGGCTCCAGGCTTGAGTCCCACCGAACCAGCGTCCACCTCCAGCCTCACCCACTCTCCCGCGGTTGGTAATTCACCTACGCGACGCCGGCTTACCGTCCCATCCTTCCCCCATTCGATCAGGCTCTCACCCCAATAAGCTCGGTGTTCCCATGTGCCATCGTTCCACTGGAGCATGACCTGCTTGGGTGGATTTTCAGGATCCAAATAGATGTAAGTGAACAATTTGTCACCGTCTGCGATTACGATCGGTTTCTCGGCCCCGGTGAAAAAATTCTGTTTCAACCCTGTTGCTGTCTGCACAGTGGCCTTTTTCCCGCTGTAAACCAGTTTGCTGTCTTTCTCGACCATCTTCCACTCTCCCTCCGGTTTGGCCCCGGGCGGAAGATCATCCTCTGCCCAGACTGTTTCCACAGGTTGAGGTGCTGGAAGCGGCTTGGGATTCTCTGGTTCCTCATAATCGCAGGTATCCAGTTTTTTCCGGATCTCCTGCCGAACAGACGAGAGTTGCTCCTGATGTTCCTTTATCGCCTTCTCCTGTTCATCGGTGGGCAACTGAATAACCGGCGCGTGAGCCTTGTTGTTCCCGTCCATTGGATTCCCGTCCAGACTGTTGAAATAAGCAGAGAGTTGAAAGAACTCCTTTTGTTTCAACGGGTCAAACTTGTGATCGTGACAGACTGCGCATCCCGATGTCATGCCCATGAACACAGTCGCGAATGTGGTCACCCGATCCATGACATTTCGAATCAGGACCTCTTCCTTGATGGATCCTCCTTCATTGGTGGTGACATGAGCGCGGTTGTACCCGGTGGCTGTTAAATGGGCCGAACTGGGATTTGGCAGGAGATCGCCAGCAAGTTGCTCCCTGACAAATTCATTAAAGGGCTTGTTTTGATTGAAAGCATCAATGACCCAGTCACGGTATGGCCAAAACTCTCGGTAGTTATCCAGATGAAGCCCGTGCGTGTCTCCATACCGAACCGCATCCAGCCACGGACGCGCCATATGCTCCCCATAGGCATGGGAGTTAAGCAGCCGGTCGACCACTTTTTCATAAGCGTCGGGGGAACGATCATTCAGGAATTGATCGACAGCCTCCAGTGTCGGGGGCAGACCGGTCAGGTCCAGTGTCAACCTCCGGATAAGAACCCGCCGACTCGCTTCCTTGGATGGAGATAGCCCCTCCACGTTCAGTCGATCCAGAACAAAACGATCAACGGCATTACGCGGCCAGGGATTGTTTTCAAATTTTGGCGGAGCCTCCAGGCGAGGTGCGACGTAGGACCAGTGGTTCTCATATTTCGCGCCTGACTTGATCCACCGCCTTATCAAGTCCTTCTCTTTTTGGGTTAGTTTTTTGATGGAATCCGACGGGGGCATGATGTCGTCGTCGTCATCGGTGATGATCCTGAGGTACACCTCGCTTTCATCCGGTTCACCCGGAACAATGAACTCGGCATGAGCTTCCTTTTCGAGGTCCAGCCGCATGGGATTCTTTTTGGGCTTCCGAGTGCTTACATCGGGGCCGTGGCAGGCATAGCAATTATTGGAGAGAATAGGTCTTATATCGCGACCAAATGAAACGGTATCCCCCAAGCAAACTACCCCGGATAAAATCATGCATAAAAGCGTGATGGCATACTTCGCCGCACGGTGGCCGAGCATAAAACCAAATTTAGGAATCATTTTTTTAGATTGAACCGATTAACAAACGCAAGAGTAAATATATCTCCACATCATACCTTGACTTAGGTCAAGGTAGTGGATTCGTCACACAAATTGACAATGACTTGAATCAAATTGATTATCAAGTGCGAGATTTGCCCTAAATCCATCTTATTCTGTCCAAGCCATTATCACCATCAAGCGCGCGGATGAATTGTGGCGATCGCTCATGCTTTCCCTACTTACTTCCAACGGACTCAGCAAATTGGACCCAAAAAATGGGTTGTCCGTGCTTATTGTGCCCGACAAGTCTCAACCGGTTGTTCGTTGCATCGCAAGGCGGTGTGATCGATCATCCCCCCGCCCCAACAGGCACTCACGAAAACAGCTTGGACACCGCACGTCCTTCACCGTTTTTCGTGACGTAAAACGGTCGGCGTTCGACCTCGACGCTATACCGGGGTGATATCCCCATGGCCGAGTAAATGGTCGCGTGCAAATCCTCGACACTAATGGGATCCTTGGTCGCCAGACACGGTCGCTCTGAAGCGCTCTCACCGTAAAGATTACCCTTCTTGATGCCACCACCAAACATCAGCACGCTAGAGGAACCGGTGAAATGGCGGTGCAACCCGTAGTGCTTCATTTCCTTGAGGACATCCGTCTTGGCGCGTGACTGATCCCGGGCGGTGCTGCCTGGAACGCCTTCAATAATCATGTCGCGACTGAACTCGCTCGCCAAAACGATCATCGTGCGATCAAGCAGGCCGCGTTCCTCAAGGTCAAGTACAAGTTGGGCGATTGGCCGGTCAATTTGCTGCTTTAGTTTGACGGCCGTGGTGTGGCCGTTCTCATGAGTATCCCAGTGAAGGAAAGGCACATACTCGGTGGTCACCTCTATGAAACGCGCCCCGGCCTCCGTGAGGCGTCTGGCCAGCAGACATCCCTGGCCAAAGCGGCCGGTGTTGTATTTATCGAACGATTCCTTGGGCTCCAGCTCGAGGTCGAACGCCTTGGCCGCGGGCGAATCGAGCAACCGATAGGCGCTGTCGATGGAGCGCAGCAGGCTCTCCTGCTGGAAATCATCGGATGCCCCGAATGCGGGCGATGCCTGCACCATTTCCCGATACGCCTCGTACCGGCGCTGGAATCGCTGCCGGCTCATGCCCTTGGGCGGGCGAACGGTCTGGATGGCATCATTTGGCTCGGGTACGAGAAAGGGGCCGTACTCCGATCCGAGAAAACCGCCGGTGTGGAACGCCTTGAGTTCCTCGCGCTCGCCGGCGTTAAAGCGCTGGCCTATGTCAATGAAGGCAGGGATAGCCTCGTTGCGCGGGCCCAGTGCCTGTGCCATCCAAGCGCCCATGTGAGGTGCGGCCACAGTCACCGGCGGCACGTAACCGGTATGCCAGTGGTATTGGTGACGCGAGTGCAGAATATTGCCAAGATCGGGCAGCACATGCGAGCGGATCAACGTGCCTCGATCAATAACCTTCGCAATATTTTCGAGTCCCTTGGTGAATTTGATATTGTCGACCACCGTGTCGATGGCCGGGAAGGTGCTCATGATGCGATTGACGTCCAACCCCTCCTTAAACGGCTCGTAATGCTTGGGGTCGAACGTATCTGGCGCAGCCATGCCGCCGGCCATCCAGAGCAGGATGCAGGTGTCGGCGGTTGCCTCAATTTTCTTGTCGTTCTCGGTCGCGCGCGCTGCCCCTGCTGTCATGGCTCCAAAAGTGGCTGCGCTGGTCTTTTTCAGGAACTGACGTCGATTTTGAGTCTGATCAAATATCATTGTGAAACTCTCCTGTGTGGGTTACTCGTAACGTTATCGAATCAATTGAAAATCTGGCAGCATGGCGACGATCCACAACAGATCTTCAACGGCCTGGGTATCGACGGGAGTGCCCAGCAACTCGCTGGCGACTTGCGCTTCCCGATCGCTTGGCCTGCGTCCAAGTGCTTCTTGATACAGGCGTTGAACCATCTGTGCCGGATCGGCTCCCTCGGCCTTGATCCAGTGGCTTGCGCCCTCCTTGAGCTTGGCATCCAGCGTGCCGCCGTTGGTTAACTCAAGCGCCTGCAGCATGGTGGCCAGAGAGTCGCGCCGGGTGACCACGTTTTCACGGTTTGGACGCCCCAGGGCGCGGCTCAAGGGGTCGTCATTGACCAGCGAGGCGCGAATGGTGCTTGGCGCTTGGCCAAGCGCTGCGGCAAGACTCCACGGGGCCATGCCACCCGGGCCAAGCACCACAGCATGCCGCCAGTTGGACGCCTTGAATCCCGGCTGCTGCCACCCCTTAGCCGCCTCCCGGTTCACCAGCCATGAATTGTCGCTCATCAAGCTTCGGCTCCCCATTTGTACCCGGAACGCCAGCCCGGCCGGGCTCGGGGCAATGTTGGTCGCCTTCACGGCGATTATGTTTTCGCCGGGATGCATATGCGGCGCAAGATCCACATGTACTGGTTCGTTCCACTCCTTGCCCTTCGCAAGCCGGGCACCGTTCACAAACAAGACAAACTCATTGTCGCAGGTGACCACGGCCCGGGCCGACGCCGGTTTACCGTCCAACATAAACGTCTTCCGGAAATACACGGTTTCCTGGGGTGCAGACTCGGCAGCTTTATCATCCGCCCAAATCCAGCTTGGCAGATTCGTGGGATCGGTCCCCGGCTTGGTGATCTTGGCGGCCAGATCGCCCGGTGCCGTCCGAGTCAATGAGCAGAGAGCATCAATAAATTGCTCGGCTGACATGCGCCGGGTCAACGGCCCTCGGAACACGAATGCCTCCGCCGTGTTGCCAACCGATGAAACCGCCATCGACTGATAAGCCCGGGAATTGCAGATAAGCCGCAGGGTGTGCTTTAGGTCGTAACCGTGTTCCGCAAAGTCCACCGCCAACCAGTCCAACAGATCAGCATCCCACGGTTTTTGATCCATGTCGTCAACCGGTTCGACAATTCCACGCCCCATCAACGCCTCCCAAAACCGGTTGACCAGTGTACGGCCAAGCCTTCCATTGCCGGGATCGGTGATAATCTTGGCCATCTTTGCAATTCGTTGATTCTTCGGTGCCTTGGGATCGATGTCTCCCAGTTCAGGATACAGGAAAGCTGGAGAGGCCAATTTCCCGGTCCTCTTGCCACAGCGGTAGATTTCGAGTGGTTCATCGGCAAACACGCTCGCCAACGACCAAACATCCTTGATCTGCCAGTGACTGATGAAACTGTCATGACAGGAGGCACACTTGAGATTCGTGCCCAGAAAAACCTGCCCAATATTTTGGGATGCCTGCACTTCCCGCCGCTGCGCGGCTGTGACCACACCTCGCCACTTTATGCCGTTGATAAATCCCTCCGATCCGTCAACCGGATCGATTAATTGACGGACAAACTCGTCATACGACATGTTTTGGTGGAGTGAGTTGTATAGCCACTGGGTGATTTGTTTTCGCCCACCATCGATATAGCCGGTCCCTTGATAGGCATTACGCAGCATGTCCGACCAGAATGTCAACCAATGCTCGGCGTAACCCTGATTGTTGCTAAGTAATTGATCGACCAATTGGCTGCGTTTATCAGGTGACGAATCGCTGACAAACGCCTCCATCTGGGCCGGCGATGGCAGCACCCCGATCAAGTCAAGCGATGCCTGTCGGGCAAATGCCCGGTCATCAACCAACTTAAGACTCACTTGCATGTTCTGCCGCTTCCAGTAAGCGCCGACCAGACGATCAATGGGATTGTCTGACTTGCCTCCTTTGGGCAGCTTGACCACTCGAGGCGCCAATGGTGCGCGGCGCCAATCCGTAAAACTGAATCCCTCGGGCCATGAGAGCCCCTCGTCAATCCACGCCCGCATCGACTCAATCTGAGTAGCTGTCAGCGGTTTACCCTTGGAAGGCATCCGATCGTCCGGATCCTCAGCAGTGATTTGATCGATAAGCAGACTCTTCGAACTTTGCCCAACAATCACGGCCGGCCCGGACTCGCCGCCCTTGATGAAACCGTCGCGTGTGTCGATGGAAAAGCCGCCCTTGCGTTCGTGTCCGGAGTGGCAGCGTGAACAACGGTTTTTCAGGACAGGCTGAATCTCCTCCTGAAAATTCACCGACTCAGCCATCAGCCCATTTGCTGCCCAGACAAAGCCAATGGCAAGAATGAGGGTTGGTCTATTTACCATTTTACTGGCGAGAGATTTAAACATAATGCTTTCACCCGGCCATTCTAGTATATCCAACCAAAAAAACTGATCTCCTGTTGCTTGCCTTTAACCGATTATTGCCCTCCAACCAACTATAATGATGCGGTTGGCCAAGCCCTGGAGATGAGTGCGGCCGGGTATCCCGCTTGGCCAGGCGATGTATAAGCCACTCTACCACGCACACTGGCCTACAGAGCCGAATTTCAAATGCCAAATTTAGGGAGCTTTTGAAACTCTTCGAGGCTGAAGGGGGAAGCTTCAAGAAAAAGATACCAGAAGTTTTTGACATTATTTCAGGCAAAAAAAGTTTTTCGGACAAAGTTGGAGGGCAATAATCGATTAAAGGCAAGCAACAGGAGATCAGTTTTAAAAATTGACACAGGTCAATAAAAACCCACAATATCCAACTGCGCTTTGCGGTAAAGTCTTTCCTTGTGAAAAATTCACATTCTCCCGCCTTGCGCGGTGCAGGAATTGAAATCAACCCATATTTGGTGAGCGCTAACTCTTCCGACTATTGTAGAACCCATTGAGCACCGGCAGGCGGTAGAGGCGTGTGTTTTCTGAAGGTTTTCCACACCAAAACCAGAATATAAACGATGCATGAGATGAAGAAATTGCCCGTCTTTCTATGGACGTGTGCGTTGGTTCTGCTAGCAGCAAACGATGCTGTTGCTGAAGGCAGAGATTCTGCGAAAATATACGGCGCGTCCTGCGCTGTTTGCCACGGTGACAAGGGAGAGGGCAAAACCATTGGTATAAATAGGTTCCCCGCGATTGCCGGCCTGCAGAAGTGGTACATTCAGGATCAATTGATCAAGTTCAAGTATGACGGTCGAGGAGCGGATTACCGGGACAAGGGGGGGTTGATGATGCATGCCATGGTACGGACGCTGAAACCGCAAAGAAGTAAGGATTTGGAAATTGTTGGGGAGCCGGAAATTGAGGGAATTGCTGGTTATATTTCTAACCTACCAGTGGATAACTCATCGAAGCTGGAAAAAGAGAGTGATGACGAATCACTCAATGCGAGCATCGAGAGGGGCAGAAAAATCTATACGGCCGAAGCCCCTTCAGGGTGCGTACTGTGTCATGGTGACAAATTCCAGGGGAACAACAAGGAGGATGTGAACAAGTTGTTGCCTCGAGCCCCCATGTTAGTGCCGCTGGATGACTGGTACATGCTTGAACAGTTGGGGAAATTTCGAGAAGGGGTCAGAGGGCCTGTGGCAGACACCAAACGAGCAAAACAACTTCTGGGTGAAAAGGCCAAACTCAAGATGAGTGACCAATTGGACGGACCGGCCCTTATGCAGGCAATGTCGCTGACGGCCTTGGTGAATAAACAGGCCGTGAAGGATGTGGTCGCCTATATTTACTCAGAAACACACCCCTCCAATTAATCATGAGTAAGTCTAAGGACATTCCCGGCACCACCTCCTACATCCTCTTCATTGTTACCGCAGTGATTTGTGTGGTTTTCGCGATCACGGCGTTCTACTTCGTTTTTCCCAATCGCGAGACCTGGATGGTAGGACTGCCTCAAGCCTCCAGTTATGCCGGTGATATTGATGGACTGTTCGGCCTGATCACCTATCTGGTCGGGTTCTGGTTTGTTGTCTCCGAGGTGGTCTTTTTCTATTTCATTTTCCGCTACCGTAAAAAGACCCCAGATCAGAAGGCCGAGTATGTGACTGGGGAGGAACACCACCAGAAGCAGTGGATTACCATCCCGCACATATTGGTAATTATATGTGATGTCGCATTGATCTTTGGAACGGTATACGTCTGGTACAAGGTCAAGCAGGATTTGCCGCCGGCCCAGGCGACCATCCGGGTGACCGGGCAGCAGTGGGCCTGGACCTTCCAGCACCCCGGCCCTGACGGGCAGCTCGACAAGGGGGATGACGATATTTATCTGGTCGACGAACTTCACCTCAAGGTAGATACAGTTTACCACTTCAAGCTGGAGTCGACGGATGTGCTGCACAGCTTTTCCATTCCCGCATTCCGCATCAAGCAGGATTCGGTTCCCGGGCGAACGATCACGGGTTGGTTTGAGCCGACCTTGGTGGGGGAATACGACATCCAGTGTGCCGAGATGTGCGGCATAGGGCATGGGCTGATGAAGGGCCGGGTTTATGTTCATGCCGAAAACGAATACAGCCAATGGCTTAAAGGGGAAAACCTGAGCGGTGCAACCGCTGCGGAAACATCTGCAGTTGCGTTAGGTCAGGTGGCTCTGGAAAGAACAAGTCCATGACGGGCGATAACCTGATCTAACCAGCAACACAAAAAGGAATGACCCAAAAGAAGAAAACTGGAACCCGCAAGGCGCCGGCCGGGCACACATCCCACCACGAGGAGAGTTTCTGGAGCAAGTACGTCTTCTCGACCAACCACTTTGTGATTGCTTTGCAATACACTATCACTGGTGTCTTCATGGCGCTGATCGGTGGTTACATGGCGTATGTGTTTCGCATGCAACTGGCATTTCCGGGCGAAGCGGTGCCCGGATTTGGAATTGTTGGTCCTGGTGAATACAACAACATGGTGACCAACCATGGCACCATCATGATCTTCTGGGTGGCAATGCCGGTCCTTATTGCCGGTTTCGGTAACTTCTGCATCCCGCTGATGATCGGGGCTGATGACATGGTATTCCCACGGCTTAACCGGCTTTCCTATCAGATTTTTCTGCTGAGCTGCGTGGTCATCATTGCCTCGCAGTTCGTGCCGGGAGGTGGCTTTGGCGGGGCCTGGACGGCCTATCCTCCACTCTCGTCGGAAGCGGGCTACAGCCTTACAAAGTGGGGACAGACCCTGTGGCTTTTGGGGGTGGCCCTGGAATTCGTGGCGTTCCTGATGGGTGGCATCAACTTCATCACCACCACCATGAATGCCCGGGTCAAGGGGATGAAGATGTATGACATTCCCATCGTGGTCTGGTTCATTGTGATAGCGAGCATCCTATTCATGTTGTCAGTGGGGCCGCTGATCGCCGGGGCGGTGATGCTGCTGCTCGACCAGTTTCACGTGACCGGTTTCTACAACCCCGCCTTGGGTGGCGAACCACTGCTGTGGCAGCATCTGTTCTGGTTCTTCGGCCACCCGGAGGTCTATGTGGTGCTGCTGCCGGCCATCGGGGTATGTGCCGATATCATCCCGGTATTTGCCCGAAAGAAACTCTTCGCGTATAAGATTGTCCTATGGACGGCCATCGCCACGGGCGCATTGAGCTTCGTGGTCTGGGCTCATCATCAGTTTGTGGCCGGAATCGATCCGCGCATGGCCCACATATTTACCGTTACGACACTGCTGATATCGATCCCGATCGCGGAGATGGTGTTTGTCTACATTGCCACGCTGTACGGTGGATCGATCGAGTTCAAGACGCCGATGCTCTGGGCACTGGCTTTCATTGCCGAGTTCCTGATTGGCGGCTGCACCGGTATCTACCTCGGGTCGACCGGGACGGACATCTATTTCCACGACACTTATTTCGTGGTGGCTCACTTTCATTTCACCTTTGTGCCCATCTCGATCATTGCCGTTTTTGCGGGTATCACCTACTGGTTCCCAAAGGCATCCGGTAGGATGTTAAATGAAACCCTTGGAAAAATTCACTTCTGGGGCACCGTTATCCCGTTCACGTTCATGTTCCTCGCCATGTTCCCGCTGGGCATGGCCGGACAGCATCGACGCACATCTGACTACACCATCTTTCCGGAACTGGCGGGCTGGCAGGACTGGCGGGTGATCATCACATACTGCCTGCTGATCATGATCGCTTTCCAGTTTGTCTTCTTCTGGAATGTCATCTGGAGTCTCAAATCTGGAAAGAAGGCGGAGAAGAATCCGTGGCGGGCCAACACCCTGGAATGGTTGGTGCCCAACGTGCCGCCACACGGCAATTTCACGGACGGTTTCCCTGAAGTGTACCGTGGCCCCTACGAATACAGCACACCTGGGCGCAAGGAGGACTACTGGCCACAAAATGTTCCCGACTGAACACAACCGAGCCTGACAGCATTTTATTACCATGTCATTTGAAGTACCAGTTGCAACTACGCGAAGTTCCACCGGAATCCCGACCGGGCGTCTGGGCATGTGGTGGGTCGTGGCCTCCGAGGTGGTTATCTTTGGTGGCCTGATCGTCTGCTACCTGCTCTTCCGGCTGGGGAACGACGGCTGGGGAGGTGAGGCCTCCTTCACCATCGTTCCCGCCGGCGCGCTCAACACCTTTGTCCTGCTCACCTCCAGCTACTTTGTAGTTAAGGCCCACAAGCTCATCGGAGAAGGCGACCGGGAGGAGGCCTTCAAGTACCTCTGGTACACCATCGCCTGCGCTGGCATTTTCCTGCTGGTGAAAACCTACGAGTACACCACGGAAATCACTGAGATGATGCACCACCACACAAATGAGGACGGCCACATGATCGGCACCTTCCCTGTCTTCTGGGGGTTTTACTTCGCCGCCACCGGCCTACACGCCCTGCACGTCATAGGCGGAGCGGTCGTCATTGGCATTGTCTCCTTTGGGGTGAAAAAAGGGGAAAACCTGCAACGGGTAGAGTATGTGGGCATCTATTGGCACTTCGTTGATGCGGTGTGGATTTTTCTTTTCCCATTGTTTTACATTGCCAAATAACGAATCACTGATAACTGGAGCATAATGAGCGAACATACACACCCGGATTACTGGAAAATTTACAAATGGCTGTTGGTCCTGTTTGCAGTCAGCGTCCTGGGGCCATGGCTTTTTCCCGATGTCAAAGTTATCGTGCTTCTCACTGCGTTCGGTATTGCCGTCGTCAAGGCGCTGTTGGTGGCGGCCAACTTCATGCACTTGAATGTTGAGCGAAAGTACATTTGGCACCTCTTTCTGATCTGTTTGGTTTTCCTCTTTGTGCTTTTTGCTGCGGTTGCACCTGATGTCCTCAACAACGAAGGGCATAACTGGAAGGGAGATGATTTCACCGGGGTTTCACGCCCAGAATCTCATCATGAGTCAACCCATGCGGCGGCAACAACCAGTGAAAAAACGAAGCCTACGCTAGAGGAGAATGTGAACGCTCCCAAACCGGTCCCAGCGGTTGAGCCTGAACCGGAGAAAGTACCCAGCAAGGAAGTGGCATTGGTTGTTCCCAAGGCACAACCCCAGAAACCGGCTCCCTCCCGGGAAACCACTAAAAAACCAACTCAAGTCGATCCCAGCCTGATTGCTGCGGGCAAGGCGCTTTTCCAGACCAAGATTTGCTTCACATGCCATCAGGTTGATCCCAAGATCCCTTCGCCCGCGGGTTCGGCATTAAAGGCTCCCGGTTTCATAGGCAAATTCTGGGGCACCGAACGCGAGGTTCACGTGGGCGTGTTGGGCGGTCCGATCGAAAAGATTACAATGAATGAGGCGTATTTCCTTGAGTCTGTGGAGAAACCGATGGCCAAGATTCTCAAGGGGTCGATCCCCGGCATGGCGCCCCTGCCGACAACTTTGGAGGAACGCAAGGCCCTAATGGCCTATGTTCGTTCGTTAAGCGAATAGCATGAGAAGAGAATTATACTTATTGGTTCTACTGGTGACATCTAGTGTCAGTTCAACTGCAGTTGATAAAACCGATCCCGCCGTGATTGCGGAAGGCAAAAAGCTTTTTCAAACAAAGATTTGCTTCACGTGTCATCAGGTTGATCCCAAGATTCCATGCCCTGCCGGGGATGCATTGAAAGCCCCTGCTTTCGTTGGTAAATTTTGGGATATAGAAAGGGAAGTCCAAGTAGGGATTGGCGGACCTCTTGAAAAGTTGAAAATGAACGATGAGTATTTTCTTGAGTCCGTGGAAAAGCCGATGGCCAAAATCCTCAAGGGCGCTATTCCCGGAATGGCACCCCTGCCGACAACCTTGAAGGAACGCAAGGCCTTGTTGGCCTATGTTAAGTCGTTAAGCAAGTAGGGGCAGTCGGAGAGCATCCCGATGAATGACGCTGTGCAGGGTATCGAGAAGGCGATCGCACATTCCACCGGTGGTGCAGGCAGTGGCAACGGTGTTTCCCACGCTGCCTTGGGGATGATCATTTTCGTGGTATGCGAGATCATGTTTTTTGGTGGCTTGGTTAGCGCATACCTTGTGGGAAGCGCCGGGCAGGATTGGCCGCCGACAGGTCAACCTCGGTTACCGGTTTGGACCACGGCCTTCAATACGGTGGTGCTCCTGCTTAGCGGATGGTTCATGCATAAGATCACCAGTGCGCACAAGGCTGGGATGGTGCGGAAACTGGGTGTTGCAATTTTGCTTGGCCTGTTTTTCGTTGGATTTCAGGGAGTGGAATGGACACGTTTGGTTGTCCATGGACTGACTATGAGTTCGAGCATTTACGGCAGTTTTTTTTACCTGATCATCGGCACGCATGCCGTCCATGCCTTGGCCGCCTTGTGTTTGTTGGCTTGTGTGTTTTATAAGGCAAGGCATGGTACATTGACACGCGGAATGTTCGAGGCCTCTCGGATATTCTGGCTTTTCGTGGTGGGCTTGTGGCCTGTCCTGTATGTGCTGGTTTACTTGGCTTAAAGGACACGCGGAATGCAGGCGTACCTCAAAGAATTTCACCGTTTATTTTCCGCAGGATCGGCTTTTCTTCTCTGGCTTGTTTCAACGGAACGGACTTATTCGTGTGCGGTTTGTTTTTCTGCAAATGATGAAAGCCGCGGGGCTTACCTGTTCACAACAGGCCTTTTGTCAGCCATGCCCCTGCTTATCATTGCGTCGGTTGTTTTCTGGTTTAAGCACCGTTGTGGGCAACTGAATGCGGTTCGCGCAGAACCCAAAAAATAATACCCCAGGCCCGTTGGCAGCTTTCTGCCACTCCCCGGTTTGCCCCAAGCTTTCTCAATACCGGTCAACTCGATGAGGCATGGCGTGGAGAGGGACTGGTGGAGAAAAGCGGCCGAGTCGCAGGCGAGCGTTTCGCGGGTTGCGTCGTCCACGTTGGCCTGCTGTCAAGCCCGGCGGCGTCCGGAAAGATTAACGTCCCCCTCGGTGTGGTTCACTTGGCCGGACGCTTCATCAGATAATGACATGACGCGCCAACGATAAGCCAATTTGGCAAAGCCGAAAAGAAAAGCCGTTGCCTGCGCACAGGCACTGCCAAAAAAACATCGATAACCGACAGAACCCGTCAGTCGGCTGGCGGCGTGGGTCTTAGTGATTTCCAAGGCTCCTCCTGGCTGCGATCCACCGTCATCGGTCCGGGACTGTCAGCCGGTGTGAGGATGGCTAAAAACTCCAGCATCTCGTCCCCCGCATTGAAGGTCGCATGCACCAGCGCCTTGGGGATATGAACCGCATCACCCGCTTTCAGGATGCGCATCTCCGTTTCTATCCACTGTTCTGCCGTGCCGGACAAGACATACAGAATCTCCTCCAAACCGGGGTGATTGTGAAAATCATGGAATGCCCCCGAGGGGAACTCGGCGCGAACGAAGTTGAGTTTGTCGGTGTTGACCAAGCCGGGCTTGCAGTACCAGTAGTGCGTCTTGGGAGAGGCATCCTCGACCTCAGCCTGGGCTTCAGGGATGAAGCACCCCGTGTTTTTTTCCTCGTAAGCCATGCTACTTCTGGGAAGCCCACCGAGCCGCATTTTTTAAGAGGGTTTTAAAGGCAGACAGCGTATGGCTGGCACCATCGTGCCCCAGGGTAATGCAAACAATTCGCGCCTTGGGATGTTTGGTGATCCAGACATTCGGGTAGGTCTTGCCGCTTAGCGGGCTGGTAGCCTGTGCCAGAATGTCTGCGGGCGTTCCCCGTGGATCCTTGCTGTGACGATACAGTTCATCCCGGATGGCAAACTTCGCCGGAACCCCGGCCATCACGGGATGATCCGGCTTGATCACCTCCACCTCGAAATTACCGTATTTATCATGCCCTCGCGAACCGCCACCGACCAGTTTGCTATTGTATTCCGGCCAGTCTCTCCAATTGTACCATAGAGCGGGATGCACGAGCACCAGGCCGCCGCCGCGCCGTGCAAAATCAAAAACAGCCTTCCTCGTTTGAGCACCCGGTATTGGCTTGTTGTTGGTCAGCATCAGAACGTCGACTTGTTTCAGTGCGGGAGCAATGTCGATGGGCCGGTCGGTGTAATGCACGGACATTTTGCCGCTGCCCAAGGTGGCCGTATCCTCCCGGTTGAACCAGCGGTCAAAGTCGTGTGACTGGCCGCCCCCAACAATGAGCACACGGGGCCCACTTCCCCATGAAAAGGTACGCGCCAATTTCGTTGGCTTGGCTGTTTCTTTTCCTGCAGGCGCCGGGTTTGCCTTTATCGCCTGTGCACGCTCGGGAGGCAATAGACTGTCCAACTCCTGGGGATTGACCAGTGAGTCGACCTCTCGCCGCCCCGCCCATGCGATTCCCCGCAACAAAATCGCCCGATAATGTGGCAGGCTGAAACTGGCATGCTTATGACCGGGAATGGAGACAAAAGCCCGATAGGCATCCTTTTCGTATGCCCACATCTGTGGCGCGGTGACAATGGTGCTATGGAAGGACTGAGCCAAGACACGGGCACCGGGCATCATATGCAGGTTGTAATAGATCTCGTCATCAAAGAAAAAATTACTCGCCCCCCGGGTGATCGAATGCTCCTCCTGCGTGTAGTGGATCCCCACCTCACCCTCGAACCACTTGGAGTGTCCGTGCTCCCATGCACCACCGATGACACCCTTGAACCACTCCGGGTCATGGCCACAGACCGCGTCATGAATCACCACCAACCCGCCGCCGCGCTTCAGGAAGGCCTCCAAGTCGTGGCGTTGTTCTGGCTCAATATCCCCGGCGTTGGCCGCATAAAAAACCAACACATCCGTATTGTTCAACTGGGCAGAGGACGGAAAATCCATCGAGCCATCCGCCTTGGCCCCGCGTTTATCCAGCAACTGGGTCCACTCCTTCAGGAAGCGCGGATGATCATGCTCACCCGGGCCGTGTGTCTTCACCCCCGCCCGGATAAACACCCGCAACGGCGGTTCCGCCTGAACTGAAATACCCGAGAACAGAACGCAAAAAATAAAGAATATCAATTGTCTAATCATTTTATTGGGGTGGTACATGTTTTAGGGACGCCAAAGTCGATTGGGAATATACCCGCCGCCCTTGGCTAGCCAGCGCTCCATTCGTTGCTGAACTTTCTGCGAAGCCATGATGCATGGCCATCCAAAGCTCAGCCAAGCGTGTTGGCAGCTTGACTCATTGTCAAGATCGAGTGTCTCTGTGTGTTATCGCCATGTAGGTGAAGGTCAGGTCATGAGGTGCAGCATTACCCAGCAGAGTATTGGCTGGATGCAAAATAGGCTTTGATGCCAAATCTCCTGGTTTTTTTCCGACCATTAACGTTCGACATACTTCCGTTACAGTTTCGCAAAAAAGGATTTATAATAAACAAGATTCGACTTGTTGGGGTAGTTAAACTCACGTCAAACAATGGCGCCTTGCGATCAGGATTGTGACAGAGCCATGCCGAAAAGAAACAACAGGTTAAACGGGACGCTGTTGCGATTACTCTCAAGGCTTGCGAGGCGTTTGCCGGCCTGCCGCAGGAGAATCTGCAGAAAATCGTCGCGTTTACCGGCATCAATTTTCTGAAAAAATTTCCTGTGATC